>Ga0180007_10000394_pt1 | contig 75946 bp, 48 predicted proteins | sample MM_PC_MetaG_FD_121122 | JGI IMG/M metagenome (GOLD analysis project Ga0180007, IMG submission 121122) | Groundwater microbial communities from the Aspo Hard Rock Laboratory (HRL) deep subsurface site, Sweden - MM_PC_MetaG | ecosystem: Environmental > Aquatic > Deep subsurface > Groundwater... | reverse complement strand
GAATGCCTCGGACATGGACACGTTCGGCCTTAACTTATCGCCGCGATGGATAGCTGCGCCTGGACGACTGAGTGAGGGATTTTATTTTCATGGTTTTGAGGGATTTTTAAATTCATGTTAACAGGTATACCGGCTGCTTTCCGTTATTTTACCTCGCCGCCAGAAAACTGGTCAATGCCAGCTAAAACACGGGTTGAAACCCATTTGAAGAAGCTTCATCTTCAGGAGTTATTTTCACATAATGCTGGAAGCCGACTTTCAGCAATTCGCTTCCGGCTCAATAAACTTCATAAAAAAGGAGGGATTGATTCCGTGCGTGCTCATTTGAATGAAGAATTGGAGAGTATAGAAGCTGACTTCAAAAATTCTTGGGCAGCTGCGATGTATCGTGCCGCTATAGACAGTGATTGGTTTTGCGACGGAGGCTTCAGTGAAACGTAAGTTTTTTATCAATGTGTCAACTTGAAGGTCAGCAAGAGTATAATGCAAATTATATAAAATTTGTTGGTGCATGGAAAGGTGCAAAGGTGTAGATGGTGAAATCAGGTTGGCTCATCACATGGGAATGGATTGGTGACCAGACTGACGTTGAAGATTAGGTCGTATCTTTAATCAATTACAGAAAGTCTGCGGAATATGTGAAAAACTATATGAATCAATTGTACATTGACCTTAATTCGGGAATCGTTTTTAAATACGAAACAGCAAAAAATAGAAAATTCAACTCACATCCAGAACGGTTTTTCACCCTCTAAAGTGGAGCACATTATAAAGGTAGGATTTATTGTGGGCATAATCCATACCTATACGGACGAATGTTGAATAATATAAGAAAACAAAGCACACTGAGTATGAAAGGCTCACTTGGGATGAGATTGATATTCCTGAAACCGTTAAAAAGGAAATGGTCATTAATCGTAAATGACTGTTAAAAAATATTTGGGAAAACAGTCTGGAGCAATCAAAATACCAAGTCCGCCCGCCCATGACCGATAAGCCAGCCATTCCCCAAGGGACAACAGCAGTCTATACCCCCAATAAACATGGTGTGCATGGATTATCAAAACCCGCTCATTATTCTATGAAAAAACGTCACTTCGGGTCAATCTCGGGTTATCTGGGAGCTATGCAACTGCCCCGGCCTTTTGATTTTAAAGGGTTTTTGGCGGGTTGGTCCCTGGCTTTAGGGTTAAAAACGCGAAAACCCGCTTAGATAGCGGGTTTTTGAGGACTTATGAATGTTTTAGAGAAATTATCCTAAAAGTCGCAATTAAGTCTAAGCGTTTGACTTTAAACTTAATTTTTGTGGCGCGCCCGGCAGGATTCGAACCTGCGGCCTACGGATTCGAAGTCCGGCGCTCTATCCAGCTGAGCTACGGGCGCAAAAAAAATGGGGTGAGCGACGGGGCTCGAACCCGCGACGACCGGAACCACAATCCGGTGCTCTACCGACTGAACTACGCTCACCATAAGAACATCGGGGTTTTAGCAGATAAAGTTCCGCTTGACAAGGTATTTTATCTGGGTGATTCAAAATTTTGGGGCATGGGGGGATTGGCCTGGATTTCTTGACAGATCAGGCCATTTCGTTTATCTAAAGATGGCTTTTGGAGATGTTTTTGTATGATGCGGTCGTAAAAATAATAAATTGGATTGAAACGATGATCTTTATTTCAGACTGGTATATTCTTCCGGCAGCGTTTTTGCTGGATTTTCTTTTGGGAGACCCTCTGTGGATGCCCCATCCTGTGCGCTGGATGGGCAAAGCTATTGAGGCTTTTGAGCCGAGGTTCAGGGCAAAAATCAAAAATACCCGGCTTGCCGGTCTTTTCTTTGCCTTTGCCTTGATTTCAATGACCTTTGTCATTGGGCTTATGGTGCTGGGTCTGGCAGGGGCCGTGAACCCCTGTTTTGGCAAAGCGATTGAGATTATGATGCTTTATTTTGCCATATCCGCTTTTTCATTGAAACGGGAAGCCTTGGGCGTCTTGACCACCCTTCAAGGCCAGGGGCTTGTTGCAGCCAAGAAACGTCTGGCCATGATTGTGGGCAGGGATGTGGAGCCTCTGGATGAGGAAGGGGTCACCCGGGCTGCCCTTGAGACTGTGGCTGAAAATTTTGTGGATGGTGTTTTATCGCCTCTTTTCTGGGCGGGAATAGGGGGGGCTCCTCTGGCCATGGCTTATAAAATGGTCAATACCCTGGATTCCATGGTGGGGTATAAGGATGAGACCTATAAGGATTTTGGATGGGCCTCTGCAACGATTGATGATCTGTTTAATTATATCCCGGCACGGCTGTCTTTGCTTGTGATCAGTCTTTCTGTCTGGCTGGGCAAGGGAGATTGGAAACAGGCCTGGGACATTGGCTTGACCCAGGGACGTAACCATAGCAGCCCCAATGCGGGATTCCCGGAGGCTTGCTTTGCCGGAGCCCTGGAGGTTCGTCTGGGCGGGCCCAATATTTATGGCGGGGTCAGTGTTGACAAGCCTTATATTGGGTCGGGGTTCGGTCCTGTGACTGGTAAGCACCTTGAACAAGCGTGCACTCTTTTGATTCGCTCATCGTTTGTGGCGGTTTTTGTGGCCATGACTCTGGCACATCTGGTCAGTTTGTTTTAGGATTGATGGCCATGAAGAAAAGCGTTTAAATTGTTAACCACCCGCTCCCTTTGGTCGCTCAAGAACACGAAGAGCACGAAGAAAAACATGCCTCCGGCGACCAGATTTTTGAGATCTGGATTGGTCTTCGCCCCAACACGCAAATGGGTGTGGGTGTTTGGTGCGAATATGATGCATGTGAAGAAAAGTGATATATGTTTGCCTGCTCTTCGGGGATACCTATTGCATTATCTATTGCCCTTCTTCGTGGCCCTTCGTGTTCTTCAGTGAGCCCCGCGAACGGGTGGTTTAAAAAAAGAAAAAACAAGTACATGAAGGCCATGAAGAAAAACATGCCTCCGGCGGCCAGCTTCCCCGCCTTCGCGGGGACAAGCTTAAAAAGCTGGGCAAGTGGGTTGGGGTCTTTCTCTCGTCCATAGGCTATAAATTGAGCACGAGTATATTTTAACTGTGGGGGGATGCTCATAAATTTTTTTCACAGAGGCACAAAGATCACAAAGAAAAAACTATTATCCCCTTTTAGCCCTTCTCTGTGTTCTTTGTGCCTCCGTGAGAGACGAGGCTTTTTGGTTGTGGCTTTGCCGTGCTGCGGTTCTTCATGTGCTTCAGTGAGCTTAGGGAACGGGTTGTGGATAAATATTAAAGAGTACAACGTAAATAATTAGGATCATTATGGAATTACTCGGCCAGTCTTTTAAGAACAGCTACCTTTTTAAACTGGGAACCACATCGTTTATTTATCCGGATCTTTATTCTGTAAATGTGCGGAACCTTGCGCCGTTTCTGGATGAGGTGGAACTTCTTTTTTTTGAAAGCCGTGAGGCGAACAGTCTTCCGGACGACTATGAAATCCGGGAACTGGTGGCATTGAAAAATGAATGGGGGGTCAGCTATAACATTCATATGCCCACGGACGTGGATATTTCAGCGGTTGACCCGGCTGAACGTGAACGGGCGGTTGAAACCTATTGTCGTGTGTTTGATCTGACACGGCCCTTGGAACCGTCCACTCTGACATTGCATGTTCCCTATTCAGCGGAAAAACATGGTGGCCCTGCTTTATGGCAGGCCTATGCCACCAAAGGAATACGATCTGTTCTGGATCATGGGATTGATCCCAGGCTGATTTCCGTGGAGACCCTGGACTATCCCATTGATATGCTCAAACCTTTGATTGAAAAATTCGATCTGTCGGTCTGCCTGGATGTGGGTCATGTGTTTTTGTATGGGGGTGATCCCTTATCGGTTTACAAAGCCTTCAAAAACCGGATTTCCATTATGCATCTTCATGGGGTGTACCAAGGCTGCGACCATGTAAGCCTGGATCTTATGACCCCTTATGATTTCAGGAAGGTCAGAGTGATGCTGGAAGATTTCACCGGGACATTGTCCCTTGAAATTTTTTCATTTGATAACCTGAAACGGTCCCTGGATTATCTAAAAGAAATGCTCTGATAAACCAGCACTATTTAAAACGGTTTTACCATGAAGTCCATGAAGGCCATGAAGAAAAACATGCCTCCGGTAAGACCGCCGGAGTTTCTGTTACTTGCCCTTCTTCGTGGACCTTCGTGTGCTTCAGTGACCAACGGGAACGGGTGGTGGACAAAAAAACAAAAGCAGGTTAACCACGAAGAACACGAAGAGCACGAAGAAAAGAATACAGCGCCAAACCAAACTTCATGCCCTTCATGACCTTTATGGTGAGGATAAACAATCCCATGCCTTGCCTGGGATTGAAAAAAAACGGTTTAACCATGAACATGACGTTCATCAAGAATAACAGGGCCTCCGGCAGGACGGCCGGAGGCCCTGTTACTTGCTCTTCTTCGTGGTTCTTCGTGTCCTTCAGTGAGCCCCGCGAACGGGTGGTGGATAAAAAATCTTACATATAAACATCTAAGGAGCGTCACAGAGCATGTTAAAAGCTGGAATTGATTTTGGATCAAAATATATTCATTATGGTGTGCTCGATGAGAATAACAAACCCTTTTGCATGAAAAGCAAGGAACATAACGGTGATATTGCAGGGGCTTATGATCAGGTGATTTCGGATATTGAGCACCTGTGTCCAGAGTTGCCTGGGACCCTTGGCTTGACCGGTACTATGGATCTTCCGGGTATCTGTGTGTTTGATCCGGTGATTGCCGCTGTTGAAGCAAACCGGCTTTGTGAAACCGGCTGCCGCAATATCCTTTCCATTGGCTGTGAAAGCTTCTATCTGATCCGTCTGGATGAGCATTTGAATTACATGGGCCATGTTGTGAATTCGGACTGCGCGTCGGGCACGGGAAGTTTCATTGACCAGCAGTCGGAACGATTGGGCTTTACCCCGGAGTCCCTTGCTGAAAAATCCTGTGCGTTCAAGGGATCTGTCCCGTCCATTGCCACCCGCTGCGCCGTGTTTGCCAAGTCCGATATCATCCATGCCCAGGCCCAGGGCTTTTCCAAAGAGGCCATTGCCACGGGCCTTTGCAAGGGTGTCACACGAAGTGTGCTTTCCAACACACTCAAAGGGTGCGAGATAACAGGCAAGGTTTTGTTTACCGGAGGCATGAGTCTCAACCGGAAAATTGTGGATGAAATCGCCGAGTCCCTGGATTTGGAGGTTTATGTTCCTGCGGAAAGTGTGTGTTTCAACGCCATTGGAGCGGCCTTGCTCGGTGACATTCCCTTTGAAACAAGCCGGAATCTTGTCCAGGTGATTCGCAAAAAACGGGAGATAAGAAACGAGTTGAGGATCAATCTGCCGGATTATCCTGACTTTACAATGGATGAAACCCATGACTCCCATGGTGTGGAAATCACTGTTTACAACAGGCCCCAAGGTCCGGTCTGTCCGGTTTATATGGGCATTGATGTGGGTTCAACCAGCACGAAAATGATCCTCACGGATACCTCGGGAACCATTCTCTGCGGCTTGTACGGCAGAACACAGGGCGACCCTGTGGATGCGGTGATCCGTCTTTTCAGGGAATTGAAACCTGTTTTTGAAAACACGAACCTGGATGTGAAAGGGGTGGCCACCACGGGGTCGGGCCGGGAGTTGATCCGGTCTTTGATCGGTGCGGATATGGCCGTAAATGAAATCACGGCCCATGCAAGGGGGTCTGTGTTTCTTGATCCTGATGTGGACACCATCATCGAAATAGGGGGCCAGGATTCCAAGTTTACCCGTTTGAAAAATAAAGAGGTCACAAGCGCCACCATGAATTATGTGTGCGCAGCAGGGACCGGGTCTTTTATCGAGGAGCAGGCCCATCGGCTGGACATGAGCCTTGATGATATTTCTCCTTGTGTGGAGGGGAAAACAGCGCCCTATACCTCGGACCGTTGCACGGTTTACATGGAGCGGGACCTGAATATTTTCATGTCCGAAGGATGGGAGCGTGCCCAGATTATGGCAGCCGTGCTTTACAGTGTTCGGGATAATTATCTATCCAAGGTGGTGGGCAAACGTTCACCGGGTAAAAAAATCTGGTTCCAGGGGGCAACGGCACGGAACAAGGCCCTGGTGGCTGTGTTTGAAAATGAATTGCAACAGCCGATCCATGTGTCCCGATACTGTCATCTGACTGGAGCCCTGGGCTGTGCCGTGACCTTGATGGACAAGAATTATCAGGTGTCCACCTTCACGGGCATGGACTTTTCCTGTGAGACCGCATCGGAGATCTGTACCTTGTGCGCCAACCAGTGTGATCTGCGCATCTACACAGTGGGCAACAAGAAAACAGCCTGGGGTCTTAAATGCGGCCGTGATTACGAGGACAGGAACGTGGGGCGAAGAGACGATGTCTCTGATCTTGAGAAAACTTTTGCAGACCATTTTTTTGTGGCCGATCAAAAAAATAAAGGGCTTTCCATCGGAATTCCCGAGACCTTGTTCATGATGGAGTACATTCCCTTGTTCAAGGATTTTTTCCAACAACTGGGGCTCAATGTGGTGGTTGAAAAAAGTTCTTCCAAAAAACTCAGCACCGGGATGAAGATGCTCAATGCTGATTTCTGTGCGCCCATGGGCCTTGCACACGGCCTGGTGGAATCTTTGTCCAAAAAATCCGTGGATTATATCTTCCTTCCCACCCTGATCAACGAGCAGAGTTATGTCAGGCAGCTTGACCATGAGGAACTGTACAGAGATAAAATGACCGATTCCTATTTCTGCTATTATTCATCCTATGCCGCAACCATCATCAACAATCTGCCGGGTTATGATTTCAAAGACAAACTCCTGATGCCCAAGATCAAGTTCAACAATCGCTCTGAAACGGATATCGCCCAGGACATGGCCGATTATTTCGCAAAGCTGCTCAACTTGGACAAGTCGGTTATTTCCAAGGCATTTCTCCAGGCACGGCAGATTTTTCTGGACAAGAAAAAGCGTTGGGCTGAAATGGGGGAGGGCGTTTTGAAAAAGAAAAACGACCGGCTTAAAATCCTGCTTCTGGGACGGCCCTATGCCCTGTTTGACAAACGGGTGAATCTTGGCATTCCAGCCAGGATGGAACACATGGGGTTTGATCTGATCTCCCAGTCCATGCTTGATCTTGATGCCTTGAAAAAAAATGCCGGCCCCCTTATGGACAGCATGCACTGGTACTTTGGCCAGCAGGTCCTTATCGCCCTTGAAGCTGTCAGGCAAAATCCTGATGTCTACCCGGTGCTTCTGACTTGTTTCAGATGCAGTCCGGACGCGTATCTGATGAATTACTTCAGGGATTATATGGAGACCCTTGGCAAGCCCTACCTGATGCTTCAACTGGACGAACACAGCAGTGATGTGGGGTATCTGACCCGCATGGAGGCTGCCGCTGATACGTTTTACAGTGATTTTAAATACCGGCAGAACACCCGGCCTGTTTTGATTGAACACCCCATATCGTTCAGCCCGGATATGTTGAATCCCGGAGATACGGTGCTGATTCCCCTGACCGATGAGCGGATCAACCGATTTCAAAAAGCGGTTTTTGAGGTGGCAGGATATGAGGCTCTGGTTGTTCCCCTTAATCGTGAAATGCTCAACCAGGGATACCGTTATGCAAGTGGTGGGGAGTGTCTTCCCAATGTGGCCATTGCCGGGTCCCTTGTCGAGACCATCAAGCAAAAGGCTCTGGATCTGGATAAATCCATCGTGTACCTGCCCAACCTCTGCTTGTCCTGCAACTTCAACCAGTATGCCAATCTTGTGAAACTTGCCGGTCACAAGGCGGGTTTGGGGAACATCAGGGTGATGAGCACCCATGGTCTTGCAGCTGTTCCGGGAATCCCGGCACGGTCCAATGCCATGCTCCTTTCCGTCAACTTTTTAAGTTCCATACTCACTAAACTCCAATACCGGTTTCAACCCTATGAAACCATATCCGGAACTGTGAGCACGGCTGTCAGGCAGTCCGAAGAGATCATTCTCCGTCAAATCCAAAACAAAAAATCCCTTTTTGTCGCCGCCGAAGAAATTCGCACATTATTTGAGGATTTCCCTAAAGGAGATACACGTAAACCCAGAATCGGCATTCTTGGTGACATGTACGCCAAATATAACACGGTTTTGAACCAGTCTATTTGCGACTACGCAGAACAACTGGGAGGCGAGATTCTTTTACCTTCTTACAACGAGTTGATTCTCCATGCCGCCTATGCAGACCTGGCGGAAAACAAGGCTGATGACAGATTGTGGAAAACCATGTCCGGTTACGAAGAAAAATTCGAGGCCCTGTTTGAGGGGCTCATCAATGAAACCTTTGAGCCGCCCCTGGATCAATGCCACCGCCTCATGGAAACCTTTGGTCTGGATATCTTTATTACAGGTGAAACCGCCGTCAGTGTCGGGCGGCTTCTGTATTACATTGAGCACAAGATGGTGGATGCGGTTATCCACGTGAACCCTCTGTTTTGCTGTCCCGGTGTGATTTCTTCATCCTTGTTCAGAAAGATTCAGGAGGTATACGCCATTCCGGTGATTGATCTCTTTTATGACGGAACCAACAAACCCAACAAAATGATCGATCCGCATCTGTTTTATCTTCGGAAGAAAAATGAGGAATTTAATCGTCAACAATAATGATATTAAAAAAACAATTGACGAATGGCCCCAAAGTTGTTTAAGAAAGAACCGTTGCATCTTGCTATGAAAGCAATGAAACCCTTACAAAGGGTGTGAGACAGGCCCTGACCCAGGGCAAAAACATTGATCGACATTCAGCCATGAAGGCTTGAAAGACGAAATTATTTCGTCTTGTCTTCGTGGCTTTTTTTGTCCCGATGACTGGTTTTCACACACTTTTTGTATGAAACGTTTTTGCTTTCAAGGAGATGAGATGATCACCCGTATATTCCCAACCCTGACCTGTAACGACGACCTCCTGAGACCCCGATTTTCTATCCTGTTCGTTTTGATTTTTGTGATTCTTTTCATTGGTCCGGTTTCTCCAACCTGGGCTGAACAGACTGATGCGGTTCATGACATCGGAGAAGTCCAGGTGAGGGCCCAGGGTGATCAAAAGGACATCCGTCTTTCACCGGTGGAAACGGTGATCCGGGTAGACGATATGAACAGGGCAGGAACCGTGCAAAATGTGACAGACCTTGTCCTGACATTGCCTATGTTTGACAACCGGGGGGCCTCGGATCTGGTCCCTGATGTGGACAGCCTCTATATGCGGGGATTTGACAGCACGCGGTTTTCAACGGCCATCGACGGCATGACCCTTCGTAAAACCGGAGGTCGAAAATCCAGTAATATCGTGGATTACGGCTTGTTGCCGCCCTGGTTGTTCGGTGAGATTCAGGTGTTGCCGGGCCCCTATTCGGCGGTCTATCCAGCCAAGAGCATCGGCGGTGTCCTGAACCTGATCCCCAAAGCACCGGAACAAAGGGACTCACTGATACCCGAAACCCGGATTGATTTCAGCATCGAATCATACGGAACCGTGAATCAAAGCATCAGCACACGGGGAAGTGCAGGGCAGGTCACCTATGATTTTGGCTATCAGAACTACCGGACAGACGGTTACCTGAGACATACAAGCGCTGACATCGGCACCTTTTTTTCTCGCATCGGCTACCTTTTGCCTGCGGACGGCTTTGTCACCTTCAGCTTTTCCCATACAGATACAGACAAGGACACCACGGTCATCAATGATCCTGACAACCCGGACTCAGGCTATGATCCGGGCTATCCTGTGGTTGCCGAAACAACCTTTTACGATTATCAGGAACCCACCTGGGATTCTACGGCGGACAGTTACCGTCTGATTTTCAAGCAGCCCTCATGGCTGGGCACCTGGTCAGCCCAGGCGTATTACAGTGAAGAAAGCCGGGATTACCATTACCTGACCTGGGTGAACACGAGTGACCATTCCCTGGGGAAAACCGATGCATCAGCCTTTGAAACCACCTGGACCCAGCAGGGCGGGAAGATTGAAGATGCCCTGAATCTGGGTCAAAATCACATTCTCACAATAGGCACGGATCTGGAACAGTGCTTTGACGACGGGACCCCGGACAAAGACAAGGAAAAACGGATCGAGGTCATGGGCGCTTATGTTCAGGATTCATGGGCCATTGTCCCGGGGCTGTCATTGAAAACCGGTCTGCGTTACGAGGATGTGGCCATCCGCATCAGCAATATCGCAAAAAGCGGCCATTATATCACCGGTAGAGGCGACTGGATCGACCGGGACTGGAACGAGGTTCTTCCCAAATCCTTTCTCACCTTTGAGTTGGACCACCTGTCCGAATCCTTTCGGGACACCTCGATTTCAGCGGGTGTGAGCAAGGTGTGGCGTGCCCCGGATTACCATGGTGATTACAATCCCCATGGTCGGCCTGCCGGTGCATGGATTGAGCCTGAACATGGCTACGGCTGTGATCTGGTGCTCACCCGGAGGCTCTTCTCGGACATTATTCTCAAACTGGATTACGGGTTCTATGAGATTAAAGATTATATTGCAACCAATTCGGCTTTTGCCCAGTACACACCCAGTGCCGCGAATCCTGTCACTCCGGGTCTGGAATACATGGATTACAAGGTCAACCTGGAAAAAGTAGTTCAACATTCCGTGGACATCCAGATGAACGGCCACCTTCTCGAGACGCTGTCCTTTTATCTGGGCTACGCCTTTTTGGACATGAGCAGCAAGGGCGGCGAACCTGCCGGAGAAATTGCCTGTGATCAGCGTGCCCGGCACCGGATCAATGGGGGATTGACGTATAGCCTGTTCTCCCGGACCAAGCTGATTCTGGATTATACATTTCAGGATCATCAAATCATCGAGGTGTCCGAAGAGGTGGGGGACGATGTGTGGATGTTTACCCAGACGCCGATGGACAACTGGCAGACCGTGGATATGGCTGTTCAGCAGGTGCTGTTCGATCACCTTGGCCCCATAGGCAAGGGAACCGTCAAGGTCTATGTGAAGAACCTGTTCGATGAAACCTATGTGAACAGCTCGGGGTATCCTGCCACGGACAGGAGGTATGGGGCATCGTTGAACCTTATGTTTTGATGGCGGCAAATCTTTTGCCCTTCTTCGTGCTCTTCGTGTCCTTCAGTGAGCTTCGCGAACGGGTGGTGGATAAAAAAGAAAACAACGTTTCATTCCCAGGCAATGCCTGGGAATGAAACAAAAACGATTAAATAGTTTAACCACCCGCTCCCTTTGGTCGCTCAAGAACACGAAGAGCACGAAGAAAAAATGCCTCCGGCGGCCAGCTTCCCCGCCTTCGCGGGGACAAGCTTAAAAAACTGGGCAAATGGGTTGGAAGTACGTCGCCAACCAACAGCTGGAGGATGCTCACAAATTTTTCTCACAGAGGCACAAAGATCATAAAGAGAAACTTTATATTACCAATCTTTTTGATCTTCTCCGTGTTCTTTGTGCCTCCGTGAGAGAGAGGGGGCTTTTGGGTTGTGGCTTTGCCGCGCTGTGCTCGTCGTGTCCTTCAGTGAGCTACGCGAACGGGTGGTGAATAAAAAACAAATAAAGCGGGCAGATATAGATTAACACTTTTATATAGTTTTTAATTTCATAATAAACGGAGGGATACCTATGGATCTTTGCCCGAACAATCCAGAACGATGGGAACGTATTTGGGACTATGCCCAGGAACGATCACCGTTAAAAAAACGGCTGATTCGAAGCGAACAGGACCGCATCACACGGTGGGATCGCATGGCTGAGGATTTTGCACGGAGGACTGACTGCAGTTCGGCCAGTCAAGCCAGGGAAACAATCATGGAAATGTTCAAAGCAGAAGGGGCTCTGAGGCCTGGAATCCGGATTCTTGATGTGGGTGGCGGACCAGGGAACTGGGCCATTCCTTTGTCCAAAACAGCGGGCCACGTCACTGTGGTTGAGCCGTCTTCCAAAATGGTCGAGATTCTGGATAAGCGCATTCAGGAAGAAAACATCCAGAATATCTCGGTTATTCAGCGTCGCTGGGAAGATGTGGATGTGGAGGCCGAAGGACTGAGCAGTCAGTACGATTTGGTGATCGCCGCCATGACACCGGGGGTCCATAACCGGACCACCTTAGACACGCTGATCAAAGCCTCTCGGAAATTCTGCTACATGAGCAGTTTTTCCGGCCTGGGTCGACTGACCGGAGTCAAGGAGCTATGGGAGATCGTTTTCAACGAAATTCTTGAAGAAAACCCCGGTGATATCATCTATCCCTTCAACCTGATTTATGCCATGGGCTACCACCCTAAACTGACCTTTTCATTCCGGGAAAAAGGTCAGGACATGAGCGAAGACGAAGCACAAACTTATTTATTAGAATTTTTCCTGGATTATACGGATGATTCTCAGGAAATTCGGGAAAAGGTCGACGCCTATATAAAAACCCGGTCTGTAAACAACAGGTTCAGCACCCGTCGGGAAATCTGTCAGGGGCACATGCTCTGGAAGGTGGCCTGACCATGAAACCTGAATCCGGCCGGATACATATGACTTGTTTGGTTGGCCTGGTGGCTCTAATCCTGGGCTCCTGCACAGGCCCCCGGACCCCGGACCTGCCTGTCATGGAAAACGGTCGGGTGGAGGTTTTGAGAATGGAGGGTGGAGACTGGGGCTACCCCACGCCTTTTGCCCATTATCCCCGGGGACCGGGGGGGTTCAAAATGGCCCTGATATTCGACAGTCTGCTTGAACGGGATGAAACCGGCCTGATTCCCTGGCTGGCAGAATCCTGGGAGATTTCAGACATGGGGAAGACCTATGTGTTCACGATCCGAAAGGGTGTCATCTGGCATGACGGAAAACCTCTGACACCTGACGATGTTTGTTTTTCCTTTAACTACGCATCCAAACACGCTGCTACTTGGGCCACGGTGTTCGGCGTCATTGAGCAGGTGGAAACCCTTGGGGGCAATCGGGTCAGGGTCCGGGTGAACGAGAAAGGCGCGACTCTGCTCTATGCCCTGGGCACCTGCCGAATCATACCGGCACATGTCTGGCGCGGTATTGAAAATCCAAGAACCTATCTGGCTCCGGAAGCACTGATCGGAACAGGCCCCTATCGACTCACCGATTACAGCCAAGAGCACGGGACCTATCGGTTTGAAGCGTTTGACCGGTTCTGGGGTCCACAACCACGGGTCCGGGTTTTGGAATACCGACCTGTGGGAGAACCGATTCTGGCCTTTGAAAAAGGAGAGATCGATTTAACCTCCGTCCCACCGGATCTTGTGCCCCGTTACGCAGGCAACCCCGAATTCGCCTTGGTAAAAAGCCCGGCATTCTGGGGGTATCGCCTGGTGTTCAATATGGAAAAAAGCCCGCCTTTGAAAAACACCCGGGTCAGGCAAAGTATCTGCCTTGCCATTAATCGTGATGAACTGGTTGAAAAAATCGCACGGGGAGCTGCGGTGCCGGGTGAGGCCGGAATCCTGCCCCCCGGCCATGTGATGTATCATAAACCCAAAATCACCTATGATTTTGATCCGGCCCAAGCTGTCCGCCTTCTTCAGGATCAGGGATTTCATGTTGCGGACGGTCAAGGTGAAATCACGGGTGCTCCGCTCCTTGATTTTCATCTCCTTATAAGCACCCAGGAGGTCCGCATGGCTGAATTAATAAAAGAGCGCCTGGGCCAGGTGGGCATCATGGTTCACCTGATCAGTGTGGACGGAAAAACAAGAGATGCACGGGTCAGGGACGGGGATTATCAGATGGCCATTATCGGTCATGGGGGCTGGGGTCAGGATGCGGATTATCTGTGGTCCAGGTTCAGGGAAAACCCCAGCTTGTCTCCATCAACATCGGGACGTTGCGGGTATCTTAACCCCGGACTCAACGTGCTCCTTGATAAACAGCATGTGGCACTGGATCCGGCCTTGCGCGCCAAACTGGTCGCAGATATCCAGGAGATTCTGGCAGAGGATCTTCCTGAACTGGCCCTTTTCTACACAGCTGATTACACGGTGTATCGTCCTGCTACCTATGATGGCTGGATGGCCATGTTTGATCACCATGCCCTGTCCCACAGCAAGTTGTCGTATCTGGACAGAAAGGATGGGGTTCATTGAAAAAATTGGGTCGCCTGACAGAATATGTCATCACGGTTCTGATTATTTTGAGCATCAATTTTTTTCTACCCCGGATGATGCCCGGTGATCCTTTTTTATTTTTATCCGGCGATCAAGGTGAGCAGATTTCTGCCTATTCCGATGAGCAGATTCGTCAATACAAAGCCTGTTACGGTCTGGACCAACCGATCTTCCGGAGTTACCTCTCCTATCTGGCAGACCTGTTCAGGGGGCGTCTCGGCCAAAGCCTCTACTTTAATGAAAGTGTGGGGCACATTGTGCTGAGACGTCTTCCCTGGACCGTATTTCTGGTGTGCGGGGCCATTTTGTTTTCCACTGTTTTGGGAACCGCCCTGGGATCCTTATCGGCTTTTTATCGAAATCGCCTTCTTGACAATGTTCTGTACGGATTTATGATGTTTTTTTCTGAAATTCCGGCCTTCCTGATAGGGCTTTTTTTCCTGTTCGTGTTTGCGGCCAGTCTGGGCCTTTTCCCCCTGTCCGGTGCCCTGACTTCATTTTCCCCAGACCGATCTGTTGTGCAGGTGCTGAAAGATATAATTCATCACGCGGTCTTACCCGTGGCAGCCTTGTCCCTGACCCGGCTGGGGGGCATGTACCTTCTGGTACGGAACATTATGATAAGCATTATACCCAAGGCATACATGAGAACAGCCAGGGCCAAAGGCCTTTCACGGTATAGAATCTTTATCCGGCATGGCCTTCGGAATGCCTTGCTGCCTTTGACTACACGCATATTCATGAGCTTGGGAACACTGGTGGGTGGGGCTGTTCTCGTTGAAAACGTGTTTGCCTATCCTGGTCTGGGTCTGATGATCAGCCAGGCCGTGATGGTCCATGATTACCCTCTGATCCAGGGAATTTTTCTGGTCATTACACTTCTGGTGCTTTCAGCCAATCTGATGTCAGAGGTCCTTTACCGTGTTCTTGATCCACGGGTAAAGGACGGGGAGGGGTAGTTGTTTTGATCCCAGGATCTGTCTGGCAGCATCTGGGCATGGCTTGAGTCATGCGTTATACACTCCCAGGCAAGAACCTGGGTGCGAGAATGGAACAAATGAACAGATTTACTAAAAACTTACACTATTTCTCTCCCACGGGAAAAGCAGGGCTGATTATTCTCAGTTTGTTTTTTCTGATGGCTGTATTTTCTGCTCGGCTGACGACCCATCCCCATGATGTCTCTTCAGGGAAGGCACTGATGCCACCTTGTTTCGACCATGTTCTGGGGACAGACGACATCGGTGTGGATCTCTGGTCCCAGTTGGTTTATGGGGCACGGATCAGCCTTCTGGTGGGTTTTCTGACGGCTGGAATATCCGGTTGTTTTGGTGCGCTGGTTGGAATGTTTGCCGGATACACGGGCGGGTGGATGGACCGTTTTTTTATGAGGATAATCGACGGCATGATGGTACTGCCTGATCTGCCCGTAATGATCGTTCTGGCTGCTTTTTTCGGACCGGGTCTTGCCCAGGTCATTTTGGTTCTGAGTTTATTCTCCTGGGTGTTTACCGCACGGATTGTGCGTTCCCGTGTTCTTGTGATCAAACAAAAAGAGTATGTGATCTACGCCCGAATCAGTGGAGCCGGGCCTGTCTACCTGATGCGAAAGCACCTTTTCCCCGAGGTTCTTCCCCTGGTCTGGGTGAGCATGATCCGTCTTGCCGGAAAAGCCATCGTGGCAGAGGCAGGGCTGTCTTTTCTTGGGCTGGGTGATCCCACATCCCGGAGTTGGGGCCTGATCATTTACCATGCCACACGATTCCCGGGAATCTATTACACCCGGTTCTGGACCTGGTGGTTGCTTTATCCGTTTCTTGCCTTAAGTGGGATGGTCCTGGCACTGGCCTTTGTCTGCCGGGATCTGGAAACCCTGGCCGATCCACGCATGAACCAGAAGATCTCAGGAGGTGTATGATATGCTGGAGTTGAACGACCTGTCCATTGTCTATCCTGAAAATCACGGACCACTGACCGCTGTGGATCATGTGAGTCTCCGGCTTGAACGAGGGGGACGCCTGGGGATTATCGGTGAATCCGGCTGTGGCAAAAGTTCTCTGGCTTTGAGCCTCATGGGTCTGAATCGTAAGGCCCGGACCCACGGTACGATAGTGTACCAGGGCGTTCAATTGAATGGCCAGTCAGACAAAGCGTTTAAGGCTGTCCGTTGGAAGAAAATTGCCATGGTCTTCCAGAACGGTTCCGAGGTTCTGAATCCGGTCCTTAATGTGTTTGAACAGCTCGACGAAGTACTGAAAACCCACAGGCGTTTTTCCACCAAACAACGCCGTGAACTGGTTTTGACCTGGTTGGAACGGGTGGGCCTTGACAGGAACTGGGCCTTTGAATTCCCCCATCGCCTGTCCGGCGGCATGCGGCAGCGGGCTCTTTTGGCCATGGCCCTGTGCTGTGAGCCTGAACTGCTGATATTGGACGAGCCCACCTCGTCATTGGATGCACGCAGTCGTAGCGAGTTGATGGGCCTCATCGACAGTATTCAGGCAGACCAAGGTTATTCCCTGATCCTGATTTCTCACCAATTATCAGTCATCGAAGCCATGACTACCGATTTGTTGACGCTGTATGCCGGACAGATGATGGAATATGGCCCCACACATACCCTGTTGCATCATCCCATGCACCCCTACACCCGGGGCCTGATCAATGCATCGCCGGATTATCAAATCTACAAGGAACTCTGGGGTATGCCCGGTGGCAACCATGAAACACCGGCGTCAAACGGCTGTCCTTTTGCGCCACGTTGTGTGCAAAAAGGCCCCCGCTGCAAAAACTCCCGTCCCCAGGTTCAGATCATTACTGACGGTCGGAGTCTGGCCTGCAATAAAGGCGGCATAGAAATCCTTTTGAAAGGGGAACATCTTCATAAATCCTTCGCTCTGAAAAAGGGGACAGTCCAGGCATTATGCGATGTCAATGTTGAATTAAAAAGTGGAGAAATTCTCGCTGTTCTGGGGAAAACAGGTTCCGGGAAATCCACCCTGGCCCATGTTCTGTCTGGTCTTTACCCATCAGATCAGGGGAGACTCACGTTCTGGGAACCGGGTCTTGATTCACTATCCGCAACCCGGAAACGTGACGGGCTTCAGATTGTTTTCCAGGACCCTTATTCATCCACAAGCCACCGCATGACTGTTTTGGACACGGTCAAAGAGCCCCTGGATATTTTGGGTTGGGGAACGTCAGAATCACGGCGTGACGCAGCCCTTTCTGCCCTGGCTCAGGTTGAACTTCCCAATAAACCGGAGTTTTTAGAAAAACACGGCCATGCCTTAAGCGGTGGCCAGCGCCAACGGCTTTCCCTGGCACGTGCCCTGACCATGAAGCCCCGGATCCTCATTGCCGATGAGATCACCTCCATGCTGGACCCCTCCAGCCGGGCCAATTTGTTGCGGACCCTCATGGGGCTCCAAAATGCCCAGGGCTTTTCCATGATTTTCATCACCCACGACCTGTTTTTAGCCCGAAAAGTGGCGGACCGGGTCATGGTCATGGACAGGGGCCGATGCATCGAACAGGGGTCGTCTGTCCGTGTGTTTCAGAATCCATTTCATCCCCGGACCCGGGAACTGGTGGATACGATGCTTGGAAATGTCAAAAATGAACCTATGTTAGGGATGAAGCAAAACGTTTATAATCTCCTCAAGCCCCGGGAGGCTGAAACCTTTTTTCAAGTAAACCATAATAAAGAGCAAAGGAGAACACCATGAAGACAAATGAATTAATACATGAAGACTTCAAACGATGTGTGGATTTTCACGGTCACATCTGCGGAGGCCTGGCCATTGGCTACCGTGCTGCCCAGGAAGGACTGTTATGGCTCAAGGAACACCGGGCTCTTGATGAAGAACTGGTGACCATTGTGGAAAATGATGCCTGCGGTGTTGATGCTGTCCAGGTGCTCACAGGCTGCACCTTTGGCAAAGGTAATTTCATATACAGGGATTACGGCAAAATGGCCTTCACCTTCTTCAGCCGGAAAACCGGCAAAGGTGTACGCATGGCCCCGGTGGATCGAGGCTTTGCCCCGGACCCCGAACAGAAGGCCTTGTTTGAAAAGGTTCGGTCCAATACCGCAACTGACGAAGATCGGAAAACCTTAAGTGAACTGGGGCGAAAAAAAGCTGAAGCCATTCTCGAAAGCCCCCTTGAAAAACTATTCAAGATCACCCCGGCCCAGGTCCCCATCCCTGAAAAAGCCCGGATCCATCCCTCGATTCTCTGTGACCGCTGCCATGAGCCAACCATGGAAACCCGACTTGAAAACATTGACGGTCAAAAAATCTGTCGGGGGTGTCAGGAACAGGGAGCCCAACATCTGAATAATTAATGTTGAAGAGTCAAAACACTCCTACTTATCCAGAAGGGGCTGTACTCCTACGCGTCCATGAAAGGTTAAATAATGATGGGTGGATATTAGTTTTCTTCGGGTTTAAGGGGAAAGGTCACCGTAAAGCATGACCCTTTGTTTAAATGGCTTTTTACTGTGATTTCACCAGAATGAAGTTCAACAAGCTGGCGGGTGATATGTAACCCAAGGCCATTGCTTTTCTCGCCCATGGTCCCTTTACGGGAGGCTTTGGAGTATCGGTCAAAAATGTTTGGTATCATATCCTCTGGAATACCCATGCCCGTATCCGTGACCGATATGGAGATAAAGCCCGTATTCTTGTTCTCGAAATCAACAGTGACCCGGCCACCGGGTGACGTGAACTTGACGGCATTTGACAAAAGATTGTTAAAAATACGGAACAGGGCATTGGGGTTTCCTTTAAAAAAAGGAAAATCAGTAACAGGATTGATTTGTACGTTGATTTTTTTATTGTCAGCTGTAAATGATATGGTTTTGACACATGTTTCAATAATATCAATCAGATGTAGAGGAATCATGGTGATATCTTCGGGTTTGTTTCCGGCGAGTGAAAAATCGAGGAGTGATTCGATCATATTGTGCAGCTGGTTCCCGGATTCAATGATATTTTTAAGGGAAGAGCGATGGTGGGCGCTAAGGGAGCTGTCATTGATCAAGAGCTCGGTAAAACCCAGTATGCCCTGGAGGGGTGATCTGAAATCATGGGAGCATGCCGCAAGGAAATGATCTTTCATCTTGTTTAATTCACTGAGTTCATTAATGTTTTTTTTAAGGATTTTATGAAGTTTCCGTTGCTCCAAATGGGCTTTTATCCTGGCCACAAGCTCTTCGGCCATAAAGGGTTTGTATAGGTAATCTGTGGCTCCTGCGTTAAAAAGCTTGAGGATGCTGTCCTTGTCGGTCTGAGAACTCAGGATAATAACGGGCAGGTCTTTATGACCAAGCTCATTGCGGATCTTATGGCAAAGCTCATCACCATCCATGGCTTTCATGATCAAATCACTGAGGACAAGATCGACGGATGTGTTTTCCTGCCTTAAAAAAGAAAGGGCCGACATACCGTCATCCGCTTCGTGAATCACAGCATCGATGGCCTGGAGGCTTGTTACAATACTCATTCGTGCCGAAGAACTGTCTTCAACAACCAGGATATGAAGTTTTTTCGATGAATTGTTGTCCAAAATAGTGACCGTCATTTATGGGTTGTAAATTATATAGGACATCGGCAACTATTTACGAAAACTAAAGCTTTTTGGTCTGATATGGCATGAGTGAACATGACAAAATCACGGGATAGATTTTATTAACTCGTAAAAAATTCGACTGTTTTTGCCGGGCCAAGGTTTTATGCATGATAAAGCCCTGCCGAAGCAGGGCTTTAATATTATCGTTCATATATATTTAATAGGCTCTTGGAGGCCATTTTATTGAAAAATTAAAGAATTCGTGTTCGATATTCCTAATAGCCTTTGGGATGATTTTAATTTTTTTAATATTTTTACCCAAACCTTTGCGTAGTGTATTCATTTCGAACCTCCTTCATTGTCATGTTATTAAAACGTCTGTTTAATAACTTATCATTAACATAAGATCAAAATGATGCATTGCAATATTTTTTTCATTTATATGGGTCTTGAACTGATATTTTAGCAAAAATACACGTGATGCATTGCAAAATTTTCAATGCAGGCATAACACACGAATCCCTTGTCATTCAAAAAAAATGATTGCGTATAGAGAACGATCCATTCCAGGAAATGATCCGTTTTTTAATTGTGAATTTTTATAAAATAATGCTATTATGTTTAAATATCAAGATTATCTATACGGTTCTCACGTTTTGTTTCTTAAAACATCTCATCGCTGATAGGCCTTTCATTTCTTTTCATTTGTTTAAATTTTATTGTTATTTAGCTTCTTGCTTATGGAGGAGGTTGTTATTATGTTTATGAATCTTAGTATTCGTGCCAAGCTTTTGATTAGCAGCAGCCTGCTTATCATCATTCCAATGATTATCATTCTTGGTATAACCCTTGTTCAGACAAGAACCATGGCCCGTGAGGCTGAAAATGAGTGCCGAATACTGTCTTTTAATGAACTGGACTCCGTAACCCGGAGTGTATACAGTCTGGCCGAATCCCACCAGGAAGTGATTGAAAAAGACCTTGTCAGCGGTTTGAATCTGGCTCGGGACAGGATTCAGCAAAAGGGGGGGGTTGCTCTTCAGGACAAAAACGCATCTTGGGATGCTGTCGATCAATTGAGTCATGAAAAGAAAACCATCGAGTTACTGAAAATGCATGTTGGCGATACTTGGCTTGGTCAGACCTTTGACTCCGGGACACAGGTCCCTGTTGTGGATTATGTCAAAGATATTTTCGGGGCAACCTGTACGATATTTCAGCGCATGAATGATAGTGGGGATATGCTGAGGGTTGCCACAAACGTAATGACCAAAGAGAATAAACGAGCCATTGGTTCCTATATCCCGGCCATAAATCCTGACGGAAAGAAAAATCCTGTAATTTCAAGTATCATTCAAGGACAGGCCTTCAGGGGAAGAGCCTTTGTGGTCGATGCATGGTATATCACGATCTACGAGCCTATCTACGACGCACAAAAGACCCTGATCGGCATGTTGTATGTGGGCATCAAGATGGAAAATGCAGAAAGTCTTCGGAAAGCCATATTGGATATAGTTATCGGCAAAACCGGTTATGTTGCCATTCTTGACAGTACGGGCACCTATGTGATTTCCCAAAAAGGGCAACGTGATGGTGAGGATGTTTCCCAGACAAAAGATGCTTCAGGCAAATTGTTTATCCGTGAAATCGTGGACCGGGGAATCACCCTCACCGGGCATGAAACGTATAATTACGAATATTACTGGCGTAACCCGGGAGACAACAGACCATTCTTGAAATGCGCGTCCGTGGGTTACTTCCAGCCTTGGGACTGGGTCATTGTGTCAGGTGTCAAAGCAGATGAATTCTTTGATGCTGTCCATCGCATTGAAACCAGGGGAAAAAGAAATTTTAAAATGATTTCCCTTGTGGTATTCCTGACCTTGATCGCCTCTCTTTTGATTGCGGCCAAGGTATCCGGGTCTATCAGTAAGCCCATTCTTGCCATCATTGATTATACAAAAAAAATATCCCAGGGAGACCTCAGGCATACACTTGTCATAAAAGAAAAAAATGAAGTAGGAGACCTGGCACGATCCCTGAGTGAATACAATGGGAAACTTATTTCGATCATTTCAAACATTTTTGACTTTTCATTGAAACTTAATGAGTCTTCTTCAGGGCTGATAAGCTTTTCTGATCAAATGACAAAAAATTCGGCCAATGCATCCAAACAGACCCGCGCTATTTCATCATCAGCTGATTTGATGAGCTCGAACATGAACTCCATTGCCGCCTCGGTTGAAGAAACAGCAACCAATGTCAACATTGTTTCCAGCTCATCTGAAACCATGGCCAAAGATATCCGGGTTCTGGTCGAAGACACCCAAAAGGCAAGAACCATTACCGAAGAGGCCGTGACCATTTCCGGAAATACAGCAACCATTATCAGTACTCTTTCGCACACAGCCCATGAAATAGGCCAGGTGACTGATACCATCACTGAAATATCCGAACAGACGAACCTGTTGGCACTGAACGCAACCATTGAAGCTGCACGAGCCGGTGAAGCAGGAAAGGGCTTTGCTGTCGTGGCATCGGAAATCAAAGAATTGTCCAGGGAAACATCCAGAGCCTCTGAAGAAATCCGGGATAAAATCAATGGAATCCAGAATGCATCACGGGAAACCATCGCCCAGATTGAACAGGTCACAAAGGTAATCAACGATGTGAATGCCATTGTATTTAATATTTTTGAAACCGTAAGCACCCAGGCAGTGACAACAGGAGAGATTTCGGAAAACATGTTCCAGGCTGCCCAGGGAGTAAAAGAAGTGACAGAGAGTATTGCCCATAGCTCCATGTCGGCTGCAGATATTGCAAAAAATATTTCTAATGTCTCCCATGAAGCAGAAGAGATGGATAAAAAAAGCATTATTTTGAAAACAGATGCCCTGGTATTGTCTGGTCTTTCGGAAAATCTGAAGACGATTGTGGAGATATTTAAATTGTAGATTCCACTTGTCGACTTTTTAATTCACCTTGAAGGTCTCAGTCGCACAGCCTCAATCGTACTCTTACTCAGTAAATTTTCATACGGCCTATAGGTCCCATGGGACATATAGGACATATAGGACCTATAGGACTCATGGGATTTTTATCTCGTAATTTATTTGGGTATTGTTTCAGGCCATTAACGACCATGGTGGCGGTGGATCTTTTTTATAGATCGTTACTCATACGAGAGACGATTTCTTAGATAGGTTTTATAATAAAACTCTTCAATATAGAAAACACAGTGTTTCAGCCTGATTTGTTTGAATCTAAATTTCCAAACCTAAGTTGTGCGACATCCCATACAAGTTAATACCCAATTAATCCTTCTCCGTTCTCTTTGTGTCTCCGTGAGAGATGAGGCTTTTGGTTGTAGATTTGCCGAGCTGTGTACTTCATGGTAAATCTGTTCTTCCAACACCTGCTCCCAGTGGTCACTGATGAACACGAAGACGTGCAAAATATGCCTCCGGAGGACCTGCCGAGGGACAACTTTCTTAAAATAAAATGACAAATGGGGGGGTATTGAGAATATATTGTAAACTTCTTATCAATCTGTATATAAATAAATGAGTACCAAAGGAAAAAATGTATACAATTTTAAATAAAACATGCTAAGGAATAATAGTCATTCGATTTTAATCAATTTAACATAAAAATCTCAAAAACATCTATTTTACAGTTGGCTACAGTATTTCAGCAAGGATTCGTTGTCCGATGAGTTTGAAAAAATGGTTTAATGATTTTACTCAAATGGTGCGGGTGAAACGTTCGACCATAAGGCCACGGAATTCGCTCTTGATGCAAAGATACTATAAACAAATCAGTTATATAACAAAAGCATTCACCGGGCGGCAAGATGCGCATCGGCGCCGACGCCTTAAGCTTGGGTGGGCCGCTGGCGATGCATATCGAACCCCGATTTCGAGTTAGAATGTTCCACATTATGTCCTTTTGATGACCATGAAGGTCATCTCTTAATTATGGTTTCTTTTTATATTTAACGCACGACCGGTGAAGGTCAGATTCGGCGCGTGAGGCTCGTCCTAAATGTTCGGCAGAATAGGTTTGCCGGATATAAATTAAATAAAGATGAAAATGGAGGCATCTAAAATGAAAAAGAAATTTTTAGTTGGCTTGGTAACAGGGTTATCTATGGTTTACATGGTTAGTATGGCCAGTGCTACGTCATACGTGGGGTATATGAATAGTGTTACTACTGCAGCAGATGCTATGGTGGCAGCACAAAACAATGATGGAAGTTTTGACTGGGAAAATGATGGGGATCCGACTGACTCGGGTCCAAACAATACCCAAGGGGCAACTGTTCGAGGTCTTTTAGCGGCCTACAAAACAACTGGAAATACGGCCTATTTAGATGCGGCAAATAAAAATGCAGATTGGATTATAGCAAATAACCCATCCGGTATGTACAACAAAGATGTTATTTTTTTGTATGAATTGGCAGCCGCTGGTGGAACTGATTACACGACAGAAGCTGCAGCAAGTGCCATAACATATATCAATGACAATATAAGCCAAACAGGGGCAGTCACTGGAGCTGATGCTGTGTATAAAAGATACGAAGATGCTGGAACTCTTGATGGCCTTAAATACTGGATGATTGGAGAATGGGGCGACGTTGGTCGACTGCTTGGAGACATCGAGATTTACGCTGGATACACGGGGGATGATATGGCCCAAGGTATCGGCACCTTATTGAACGATGACTTTTTAACGTACAGTGCTGATCTCAGTGTTGACCCATATGAAACCGATAGCACTCTCGGTTTTGTGGGGATTTTAGAAGGACTTGAAGCGGGTATTGGCAGTGGGGGCACCTACACAAACACACAAAATGTTATTGATACACTGGCGAATAGAGTCGAAACTGGGATAGGTACGGACGGATGGCAGTCATTAGGATATGCAACCTATGCCTTAAGCCTCTTTGACGATGAGGCCTCTCTAACAGGACGTGATGTTCTGGCTGAGTGGATCACTGATGGTTATTTTTATACTGGCACTGACGCATACCTGGAAAGCATGGGGGAAGCTCTTCTTGGTCTTTCGAGTGCGGCTGCTCCCGTCCCCGAACCGGCAACCATGCTCCTTTTCGGCACAGGCATAGCTGGGCTTGCTGGTGGCTCACGAATCAGACGTAAAAAGAAAGCATCGTCGACTTAAGATACCTCAATCTTTAATAATAAACGGTAAAAATCGCCGGACAAAGCACTCAACACGGAATAAAAGGGCGCTGGCTTTTAGGGCAATGGCAAGGTGTGTGATACCTTGCCATTGCCCTATCCCAGTTACCTCTTTGTCCGATTAGTTCGGCGTTATCCTGGTCCGGATTCAGCCTTTTTCCTTGACAAATGAGGTGTTTTTTTCAAAATCCCTTTATATATACGACGCCATCTTAAACGTGTTTACTTGTTTTTTTGTGACGCACTTCGATCAAGATGCCTGCTCTTTATTGCCAAGATGGACTTTCTCATCCGGATGGACAAGGGGGTGATTTCAACCATTTCATCATCCCTGATAAAGTTGATGGCCTGTTCCAGGGTAAGGGGCTTTACAGGTGTGCAGACCACATGATCATCTTTACCAGAAGCACGAACATTGCTGAGTTTCTTTTCTTTGCAGGCATTGACGTTGAGATCACTGTCCTTGTTATGCTCCCCGATAATCATACCTTCGTAGACCGGCACGCCGGGCGTTATAAACAGTCGCCCCCGGGGTTCCAGATTGAAAAGGGCGTAAGGGACAGCTGAACCTTTTCGATCGCAGACCAGGGAACCGGTAAAACGGCTGGGGAATTCACCCCGGTATTCGTCGTAACCGGCAAACAGGGAATTCATGATTCCAGTCCCACGGGTATCGGTTAAAAATTCATCCCGATAGCCGATCAAGGCTCGTGAGGGAATGGAAAATTCCATATTACCCCGACCCTTTCCATTGTTGACCAGATTGATCATTTTCCCTTTTCTGATGGAAAGCTTTTCCGTGACAATGCCCATGAAGTTTTCGTCACAATCCACATAGAGTCTTTCCATGGGCTCCAAGGTTTTTCCATCTTTGTATTTAAAAATGACCTTGGGTCGTCCCACGCAAAGTTCAAAGCCTTCCCGGCGCATGGTTTCGATGAGAATGGCAAGCTGGAATTCACCACGGCCTTTGACAACGAAACAGTCTTTTTCTTCGGTGAGTTCAAGCTGGACAGCCACATTCAGGAGCGTTTCTTTTTCAAGACGTTCCTGAATTTTTCGAGACTGGACGAGTTTTCCTTCCAGTCCTGCAAAAGGCGAATCATTGATTTTAAAACGCATGGACACGGTGGGCTCATCCACGGTAATACGTCGAAGGGCCTTGGGGTAGAGCTTGTTGCAGATGGTGTCCCCGATGTGAAAGCCGCTGATGCCTGCAACCACGGCAATATCCCCGGGTTCGGCCTCGATGACGTCCACCAGGGAAAGGCCATCATAAACCTGGAGTTTTGTCACTTTTAAGGGAAGATGTTCTTCTTTTCCGTTGATACAAATCAAAGGGTCTTTGGCGGACAGGTTCTTGTTGTATACTTTTCCGATGGCCAGGCGGCCCAGGTAATCCGAATAGCCCAAATCCGAAATCAACATTTGGAGAGGGGCTTCCGGGTCAAGGGTTGGGGCCGGGATCTCTTTTATAATGGTATCGAAAAGGATATCAAGGTTCTCACCTTTTCCATCCAGAGTTTTCTGGGCGATGCCGTCACGTCCGATGGCGTAGAGATATGTGAAATCGAGTTGTTCGTCTGTGGCATCCAGGTCAATAAAAAGATCGTAGACCTCGTCAAGGACTTCAAGTGGCCGTGCATCGGAACGATCAATTTTATTGATAACCACAATGACCCGGAGGCCGGCTTCAAAGGTTTTTTTCAGCACGAAACGTGTCTGGGGCAGGGGACCTTCCGATGCATCCACCAAAAGGATGGCACCATCCACCATGGACAGGGCCCGTTCAACTTCACCGCCGAAATCGGCATGGCCCGGTGTATCGAGGATGTTGATTTTAATATTATTTCGACGAACAGAGCAATTTTTCGCAGAGATGGTGATGCCCCGTTCACGTTCAAGGTCCATACTGTCCATGACTCGTTCTTCCACAGACTGATTTGCCCTGAAAAGCCCGCTCTGTTTGAACATGGCATCCACCAGGGTTGTTTTGCCATGGTCAACATGGGCGATGATGGCTATATTTCGTATGTTTTCGTTTCTTGATATGTTTTTCATGGTGTCCTAATGTGTGAGACTCGAAATTTAAACCTTAGGGATGCAACCAAAGCATCCCTACCTAAATGATTACAAAGGATTCTTTTGTTATAACAAGCCTCTGATCAAAATAATGGAACCCTCTGTTTATCTCTTCCATCATATTATATCAACCGGAATGTGATGATCTGTTTACTTTTTTATAAACATTCTGTTATATTTCCCCAAAATTTATAAATCGGTATATTGACAAAAAGGGTTTAATAAAAACGTGTATAAATTTTTGTATGTGGGCATGGGCGGCTTTTTCGGAGCTGTTTCAAGGTATCTGTCACTGGCCTTAACGGTGCGTTTGTTCGGGGCGCGGACCTTTCCCTATGGTACCATGATCGTCAATATCAGCGGCTGTTTTCTGATCGGCCTGGGCCTGGGTCTTGCAACCAGTCGCGAGGTTCTTTCACCTGAAACACGACTTATGGTTTTTACAGGATTTCTTGGGAGCTACACAACCTATTCCACCTTTGCATACGAAAGCTTTGTCCTTGCAAGGGAAGGCGGTTTTATCGCATCCATGGCCAATATTATTTTTCATATGATTTTGGGGCTTACAGCCGTCTGGGCAGGCGACTTTATCTCAAGGCTGGTCTAAATTTTTATCAGGGACTTGCTCTTGTTACCTGAGGCCCTTATATATGATACGTGTAGAGAGAAATCTAAAAATAATTTAATTCATTAAAGCGTTCATCAGGTGTTATGAAAAGGCCCTCATACAAAGAGCTTGATAAAAAAATAAACGAGTCAAAGCAGGCTGTGACCCTGGGGCAGGTGAGTGTAATCAATCCCGAGGCCATGGCCTCTGATGCAATTCAGCTTGGCTTTCTTCTTGAACACGAGATCAACGATGTGCTTCTTTCACTGTTGGATGATATCAAGCCCTTACAGTACGTTGGGAAACGCCCTCCGTCCAGATCTTATGAAAACAGGATTATCGCAAGTGAGCTTTTCGCGTTCAGAACAAGCTCACGCCGTTTCGGTTGTAAGGTTTACCTGAAATTCACCCTTTTTGATAATGCGTTCTGGCTGATTTCGCTTCATAAAAACAGGAATAAGGGGAACTAAGGATGACCACGAAAAAATGCCCCTGCGGAAAGGGTGAAATGCATTTGAAAACCCGGGAGAAAAAAACCTGTTACAACGGAATGGACCTGAATGTCGAGTCCGAAGCTTATGTCTGTGCCTGTTGCGGCATTGAAGCAGGGACGGTGGTTCAGGCGTCACAGACACAAAGGGCCATTTCCGATGCTTACCGAAGTAAAGCAGGACTTTTGACCGGAGCAGACATCCGTCGTCTTCGTATGGATAAGGGACTGGATCACAAACAATTGGCTGATCTTCTGGGCTTATGCGCCGACAGCGTCCGGAAATGGGAAGAGGGCTTGATCCAGGACCATGTGATCGATCGTTCCCTTCGTAAGGTTTTATGCTGATGATTTTTTTGGATTCTTTTTTTTGATTGGAGATATAATTCTGGAAAAGAAATTCAGCTTAACCTTGTTGCACTGGTACCATGACAACAAACGGCCCATGCCCTGGCGGGAAAGCCGGGACCCCTATCACATATGGCTATCCGAGGTAATGCTCCAGCAGACCCAGGTGGCCACAGTCATTCCCTACTACACTCGGTTTATAGAAAAATACCCGACAATAGAAGATCTTGCCCGGGCAGAGGACCAAGATGTCCTCAAGTTGTGGGAGGGTCTTGGCTATTACAGACGATGCCACCATTTTCTGGCTGCGATCCGTCAGGTCAGGACACACCATAAGGGTAAGGTTCCGGATAATTCGGATGTGTTTTTAAAACTTCCGGGAGTGGGAGCCTACACCACGGCCGCCGTGATGAGCATTGCCTTTGGCCAAGCCCTTCCTGTGGTTGACGGCAACGTCATCCGGGTCATGGCCCGTTACTACTGTCTGGGTGAAGACAGCACAAAAGCATCAACCCGGAAACATATTCTTGAAAAGATGAGTGGCCTTATTCCCAAAGAATCTCCAGGGGATTTCAATCAGGCCGTGATGGAGTTGGGGGCAAGGGTCTGCCTACCGAAAAATCCTATGTGCCCGGCATGTCCCATCCATGAAACCTGTTGTGCCTTCAAAGCCGATACCGTGATTGATTATCCAAACATTCCCAAAAAAAACCGTATCCCTGAATATTTGGTGGGGCTGGCCGTGATTGTTCGTGGGAAAACATTTTTAATTCAGAAACGCCCTGATACTGGCCATCTTGCCGGAATGTGGGAGCTTCCCGGAGGCAAGACTCTAAACAATGAGTCTATGGAACAAGCCCTTCAAAGAAAATGCCTTGAAGAACTCGGAGTTCATGTTCAGATCAAGGAAACACTGGCCTGTGTCAGTCATGTTTATTCCCATTTTAAAATCCGCCTTACCGTGTTCGTGTGCCATGAAGATAAGAAGACCGTCAACGCCTTGAAAAAACAGCCCATACTCTGGATCACGGTGGATGATCTTGGAAACTATCCCTTTCCTTCTGCCAATCACAAGTTTTTTCCTGCCCTGTGTTCTATATTATGACCTAATTGACAATGAAGGAATTTAACTGTAAATTTAGAGTTTCATATAAAGGGATTTATCAGTGTATGGGTTTTTCAGGGTCCTTCTGATATGATAGTCTCAGACGGCTGGAAATGACTGCTCGGCGATGGATAAGGACATCGTCATGGACATCTCGATAGAAAAAATACTGACCGGAAATGCCCACAACAGGTGTCTTTCAACCTACGGCCCCTGGACAACGATGAGCCTTGCACACACCCTGGAAACCATCTCGGTTGAACGTTCTGGAAATCCTCCTTTGGGGATCTCTTTCTTTTTTACCGATTCCTGTTCTTCGACCATGGATCTTGCCTGGCGTCTCATTGAGAATAACATTTTCCCTGAATGGTCATCGGTTCTTTCCTTAGGTCAGCACCATGGAAGAGGACAGTTCCGCCGGGCCTGGATTTCCGATGGGGGCAATCTCTATGCAACGATGCGCCTTCCAAATCACTTGTCTTGTTCAGCCATGACCCCCATGATGCTGGCCATGGCTGTTCATATTACCCTCAGAGATCTGGGCATTTATTCAGAGTTTAAGTGGCCCAACGATATTCTTGTTTCACGAAGAAAAGTGGGGGGCATCCTGGTGGAAAAACGAGATGATAACGTGATTGCCGGGTTCGGGGTCAATCTTTTCACCTCACCGTCCATGGACGAATTGAATGACCCAAGGGCACTCCCCCCCGGTCATCTTGGTGAACTTGGACTGTCCGTGTCACCTCTTGAAATCTGGCCTCGCATGGTTCAGGCTGTCATGGATTGCATGACATCGCTCTCACAGGGCACACAACCCGCCGATCTGCTAAAGGTTCTTGAAAACTCATTGGCATTCATGGGTGAAACAGTGGTCTTCAAACCGCATAGTGCTGAAGAATTTCAGGCTGTGATCCAGGGGCTGACCGAAACCGGCGGCATTCGACTTAAAACAGTGAACGGAGAAAGAACCTGTCATAACGGCAGTCTTATTCCCGTTGTGTATTAATCAATTTTGATGGCGTCGTAAAAAGTCCCATATGCGGCGTTATAGTGTTTTGCCTATGGACCTTTTTCCTTAGCCATCTTTCGATTTTTTACGAGTTTATCAATTATGGAGGACTTTTATGAAAACGTTCGACGATATATGCAGGGAAATCAAAGGGAAAAAAATACTGGTTGCCAACCGGGGAATTGCGGCACGGAGAATCAGCAGGACCATCCGGGAGCTTTTCAAGGCCATCCCCGTGATGACCGTAACCAGTGTGGACAAAACAGCCCCTTTTACCGCGGGTGCCAAAGAGCTCGTGCTTCTGGGAGATAACCCCCGTGCATATCTGGACCTTGACCGGATCATCAGTCTTGCAAAAAAACAAGGCATCATCGCCATCCATCCCGGTTGGGGATTCGCATCAGAAGATTCACGTTTCCCTGGTAAATGTGAAGAAGCGGGAATTCTTTTCATCGGGCCTGCCACCAAGGGCATGGATCTCCTTGGAAACAAAGTCAAAGTCCGGGATCTTGCCCGAAGTCTCGATATTCCCGTGGTACCCGGATCACTTGGGGCTGTTGATGTGGAAACCGCTCGAAGTGTCGCCCTTGACATGGGCCTTCCCGTCATGCTCAAAGCCGAAGGTGGCGGCGGTGGGCGAGGAATCTACGAAGTCCATGATATGGCACAGCTTGAAAGTGCATTTTCAAAAGCATCGGCCCTGGCCCATGCCTCGTTTGGTAATCCCAGGCTCTTTGTGGAAAAACTCCTCACCTCGGTAAGGCACATCGAAATCCAGGTGATCGCAGATCAGTACGGCAATGTGTTTACCTTTGATGAGCGAGATTGTACGGTTCAACGTAATCACCAAAAACTTGTTGAAATAACGCCCTCATCCTGGCCCAAATGGACCGACGATTTGCGGGGACGATTGAAGGAGTATGCAAAAAAGCTGATCACGTCTGTGGGGTATTACTCGTTGGCAACAGTTGAATTTCTAGTGGATGATGATGCCAACGTCTACCTTATTGAAGTGAACACAAGGCTCCAGGTCGAGCACGGCATCACCGAATGCCGTTACGGCATTGATTTAGTGGAGGAACAGATCGCCGTGGCATTCGGAGCAACACTCCGACTCAATGAAGAAAATACCCGTCCTCTCTCCCATGCCATACAGGTGAGAATCAACTGCGAAGATCCCCGCCAAGGATTCACGCCCAACTCAGGCCTTATCACACGCTATCTTTCTCCTGGTGGGCCAGGTATCCGGCTCGATTCCTGTATTTCCGGCGGCTATGAATTCCCGCCTCACTATGATTCGGCGGCAGCCCTTCTGATCGCTTACGGACGAACTTGGGAAAAAACACTGGCTGTCATGAACCGGGCCTTAAAAGAATACGTCATCGGGGGACCGAAAACCACCATTCCATTTCACCAAAGGATCATCACCCATCCCACGTTTCTTTCCGGAGATTATAATACCCGTTTTGTGAGTACAACACCGGAACTCATGTATTACAAGGATCTCGATTCTGAAGCCCTGCGATTGAGCAGACTCGCAGCTGAAATATCGGCCAGGGGATACAACCCTTTTGTGCAACTTGGGGAATACAGGGGCGTGGAAGACAAACGCATGCCAGAGTTTTCACCGGTTCTGCCTGTGCTGGATCGAACCCAGCCTCAACAGATTTATCCCAGGGGGGATCGAAAAGCCCTGCTTGATTATGTGAGGGATTCGGGCCATGTGCATTTTATGGACACCACACCCCGGGACATTACCCAGTCCAACAGCGGGAACCGGTTTCGTTTGGCTGAAGACGCCATCATTGGGCCATACCTTGACCGGTGCGGTTTTTTCTCCATAGAAAACGGTGGCGGGGCTCATTTCCACGTGGCTCTCATGGCCAACATGACCTATCCGTTCAACGAGGCCCGAACCTGGAATCGGTTTGCGCCCACAACCCTCAAACAGATTTTGGTGCGGTCCACCAATCTTCTGGGATACAAACCCCAGCCCCGGAACCTTATGCGGCTCACCGGTGAGATGATCTGCGAACATCATGATGTGGTCCGATGTTTCGATTTTCTGAACCATGTAGAAAACATGGCTCCCCTGGCCGAAGTGGTCATGAACAGTCAGGCCAACGTCTTTGAACCGGCCATTTCTCTGTCCTGGGCCCAGGGCTTTGATGTACCCCATTATATGCACGTGGTGGATGATATTGTGGCCATGATCGCCCGTATTACCGGCCAACCCGCAAAAAAATCCCAAAAGGATTTCATCCTTGGCCTCAAGGATATGGCAGGTGTGTGCCCCCCCAGATTCATCAGCAGTCTGGTTGCCTCCATTAGGAAAAAATATCCTGATATGGTGGTGCATTACCACCGCCATTTCACGGACGGATTGTTTACCCCGGCAGTGGGCGCTGCGGCCAAAGCCGGGGCACATATCGTGGATACGGCACTGGGCGCATCAGTCAGGTGGTACGGCCAGGGCGAAGTGTTGTCCACCGCCGCTTATATCGAAGAAGAAATGGGGCTTAAAACCAATTTAAACAAAGACATGATCCGAACCTGCAATTTTGTGCTCAAACAGATTATGCCCTATTACGATCGCTATACAGCTCCGTATTTCCAGGGAATTGACCATGACGTAATCCACCATGGCATGCCCGGAGGAGCCACGTCCTCATCCCAGGAAGGGGCCATGAAACAGGGCTACATCCATCTTCTACCCTACATGCTGAGATTCCTTTCCGGAACACGAAAAATCGTCCGATACCATGATGTGACACCCGGGTCCCAGATTACCTGGAATACCGCCTTTCTTGCTGTGACCAGCGCGTTCAAGAGGGGCGGGGAAGACGAAGTGAACCATCTTCTCTGGGTAATGGAATCCGTTGCCAATGCACCGGAACATAAACTGACGGATGATCTTAAAAACGATCGGCAGATCCTTTACAGGGAAAGCAACGATGCGTTCAAAGACCTTCTTATGGGGCGTTTTGGTAAGATGCCCCTGGGGTTTCCCCAGGACTGGGTCTATGAAAGTGCCTTTGGACCGGATTATAAAAAATTTCTGGCCCAGAGAACCGAAGATTCCCCACTTAAAGCCCTGGGAACCATTGATATCGAAACGGAAAGGGAATCCCTGACCAGACAAATCGAACGAAAATCCTCACACGAAGAACTGGTTATGTATTTGAATCATCCCGGTGATGCCCTCAAGACTATTATTTTCAGAAATAATTATGGAAACCCCAACCGTCTTCCCCTGGATGTATGGTTTGAAGGCCTCACTGTGGGCCGGGAACTTGATTTTTCAGATTCGGACGACAAACCCCACAGGATTGTTATCATTGACATCGGTCCCGTGGACCTCCAGGGGGTCTGTCTCGTCAGGTACAATCTTGATGATGAAACATTCACCCATCCGGTACAGGTGGCCAAACCCCTTAAAACGGGGCAGGGTGCCATAGAAATGGCCGATAAAGACAATCCCTTTCACATCGCATCCCCCAGCACCGGAGATCTCTGGGTGATGTATGTGAAGCCAGGAGACACTGTGGGCAAAGGAGAAGAACTGTTCAATATCACCATTATGAAACAGGAAAAAGCTGTGATCTCACCCATGGATGGTATGGTGGAACGCGTTCTTAAATCATCGGATTACAAAAGCGACAAGCGGATGACACCGGTGCGCGAAGGCGAACTTCTTGTGGTCCTTGGCCCGGTGCCCAAACGATGCGGAAAATGCCATTGTCCGATCAAGGATGAGGCGTTTAAATTTTGTCCGGATTGCGGTTCAGCCTTGATGGCGTCGTAAAAAGTCCCATATGCGGCGTTATAGTGTTTGGCCAGACGTTCGACATACTACATGTATGCCTTCACGCCTGGCCAAACACTATGCCTTGCCTATGGACCTTTTTCCATAGCCATCCGTCGACTTTTTACGACATCATCAAACTTCATGCCCTTCATGACCTTCATGGTGAAAAAAAGTTAAGTTTCCAGGCAAAGCCTGGAAACGAAATAAAAAAACAGTTTAACCACGGAGACACGAAGAAGAATGCCTCCGGCAGCTCTCCGAGGGCCAGCTTCCCTGCCTGGGCGGGGACAAGCCTAAAAAGCCGGGCAAATGGGTTGGTGTGTTTGATCCAAGTGTTTATTAAATACCCGAATGAATCAGGGGTATACAGGTAAAAAGGCTTTTATCGGATACTAACTATCCATTTTATCACCATCCGTGATTCATTATTAATATTTATCAGGCTGACATTGAACTGTTCCATGACAATATCTTATAATATCAGTTATATAAAATTTATTTGAATCGTTTTTGGTAGGCTGGCCCGCAGGTTGCAAAACCATATGTCATCATCTTGTCTATGACGTTTAAAAACAAGGAGGCATATGGAATAAACCTTTTTCAGATCACTTTTCTTCATATTGGGGTAAAACCGGGATCGGTCAGTCATTGAAAACGGCCAAGGCCTTTCCCGGTTATTTTCTCCAAGGAGCAGAAAAAACATTATAAAGTAAAAACGCAACAGAGAAAACCCTTCTATTTTACCTACCTTACAACGGGCACTGAAAAGCCGGGAATCCTTCGCGCTTGACTACCAAGCCTTCCCGGCTTTAACCTACAATGCATAAAATTTATTCATGTATCACATCAAGGTTTCCATTTTTTTTAAGCTGGAACGTGATGCATTGCACGGCTGCAAGCGAGATCACTGAAAATATGGCTCCTCAGTAAAAAGGGATTCGGTAGTCGATCATCCATAAAAGACCACCGACCACGGGGAAGACCACCGCGGCGATGTGGTTGATGGTAAAGCCAACGGCCATGCTGGGGGCAATATCTCTGGGGTCTGCGATTTTCTGGAAAAAGGTCCGGATGGCAATGGCGAAATTGAAAAAAATGTGATCAGCTATATACAAAAGGCCAATCAGGAATTTATCGTCCACCATGGCATAGGCCAGGAAAATAAAGAACAGGCTGGCATATTCCAGAGAAAGAACCTTGCGTTCCCCAAAACGGATAATGGCTTTGCCGATCATGGGGCTTAAGAAATAATTGATAATATTGTTCACAAGGAACAAGAGGGTGATGTCCTGGACGGAAAATGAGAATTTCTTGACAATGATGAATTCATACCAGGAATTTCCAAAAAAATTTAAACGTTTGACACGCATATATTATTGAGGGCAGGACATCCAGAATTCAAGGCGGTTGCCTTCGGGGTCATACAGATAAAAAACCCGGGCATGCCAGGGATGATTCCTAATGGGGGAGGGGGCCAGACCTGATTTTTGCATATGACTATGGCTGTCCTCGATGGAGGGCACTTCAAAACTGAGTGTGATACCTTGTCCCCCTGCGCTTGGAATGGTTGTTTTATTCTCGTTGGCGATACTCAGTCTGGCATCTTTATTCAGAATGAATTCAACAAACCAGGCCTTTGAAAGGCTAATCTCAAGGCAAAGTCTGTCACGGTAAAAGACCAGGGTTTCTTCCCACTTCTTACAGTAAAGAATCGTATTTGCTGTTTTGATGTTCATGGATACCCCATCTTTAAAAAATTATGTTTTGTCAGTGGTGTTTCACTGGTTTTTTTTATAATATAGGCCTTCAGACTACAGCTTTTTTATCAATCTGTCATGAAAAAACTCCGGGGCATACATGACTGTACTTAAAAAAAAATATCGGTATATCCAGACATTTCATGATGATTATGTGGTTCATGAACGCTGCCATCTGGGTTTTTACAGGGTGGCAGCGTGTGATCATAACACACGGTACCTGAGGTCTCATATGTCCGGGGCGCTGTTTCCCCATTTTGGTTTTTCATTTTATGATGATCCGCCAGGCCGGATCATTCGAAAAGGGAAAGGGGATATTCCCTCGCTTTTTCAGTCCAACCGTTTGCTCACCATGGGCCTTCACAGTCTAATGAAGCAGGTGAACGCATGTGATATATTCACGGATCAAGGACTTGCATCTTACAGGGGTATATCCTTTTTGATGATGATGGGAACTTCGGATCAGCTGTTAGAGGACCTGGGCTGCCTTTACGACCCCTTGCTTTCCTTGGATGGTGACGAAAACAAGACCGAGATAAGTCGGGCACTGGAACGTATGTGCGGGACACCATACGGTCATCGTCAAGACGTTTATGAACGGATTCATGAAAATAAGGAGATTTATGAAGAGGTTTTTCATCTGGATATTCAAAAGGATACCGGTTATCTTGACTTTATCTATCTGACGGCACAGACCATGACGTCCATTGAGCTGTCTCACAAAACCGTGCTGAACCTCATTCGGGAAGGGGGCGGAAAGCTTAGAACTCTGTTTCAAGCCCCCCTTTGCCCTGACTTGGATAAGACTCTGCTTTCAAGCATATTTTCATTTGATGAATCAAAGACAAGGCAGATGGTCTGGAATGAAAATAATCATCTTCTTTTTGGTGTTTTTCCGGGAATGTTCGGATTTGAAGGGGCGATCTTTGATGTGACCACAGGGATTGTCAGCGGTAAGCGAAAGGATCTGGTTCGTTTTCTTCTTTTTTTGAATGGGACAGGCATACTGGCTGAAAGGGATCTTCGTTATCTGGTCTGACACGGGGGTAAATAAAAAACCACGTCCGCATTAAAACCTTCTGCGAACGTGGTTTAAAAATAGCAAATTATTCCAAGGTTATGCAGCTTGCAGGGCAGGCATCAATGGCTTCTTGGATGGCGTCTTTGTCCCCACCTTCTGCTTTGATGACGATGGCTTTTTCTTCATCATCATTAAATTCAAAAATATCCGGTGCAATCTCAACACATGCTTCACAACCCATACATTCTTCTTCATCGATAACAACTTTTTTACCCATTTCCTTGTCTCCATTGTTAAATGTTTTCAGTCAATTTCCCGGTCATATGAAATGATTTGACCGGATTATTAATTCATCCATTTGTTCAAATTATCGGGGTTAGAACTTGGCTTGTCTTGGTATCCCTTGTTGGGTGCCAGCTTTAACGTGATAATCTTGCATTCAATTGAATCTCAGATACCGGACCATAAAACAGGGCTTTGGGGTTCCATGAAAAAATTGATGAGACAGTATAGCAATCCTGTCTCCTTTTTTGCAAAACAATTTTATGAAAAAAAAATGATTTATTGATTAAAATTCGATATAATTAAATTCTTTTCCATGTAAATCTTATCTTTCAAGGAGACACGAGGCATGAAGGCACTTATCACAGGAGGTACAGGTTTTGTGGGATCCTGCTTAACAGGACGATTGCTTGATCTGGGTTGGGATGTGACCATCACCGGACGATCATCAAAGAGCAGCTATGCTGGAAGAAAAGGTTTCAGCCAGATTGTTTGTGACACCACGATCAAAGGAGACTGGCAGACCCGGGTCGCTGATATGGATGTGGTGATCAATCTGGCAGGCAAGAACATTTTTACCCGCTGGAATGCAGGGAATAAACTTGAAATCAAGGAAAGTCGTTTTTTGACCACCATCAACCTTGTGGAGGCGATGTCCAAAGGGAATGTTCGTGTTTTTCTAAGCACATCAGCCTCGGGGTTCTACGGTGATCGAAAGGATGACATTCTGACCGAAAAGTCATCAAAGGGTGACGGTTTTTTATCCGATGTGTGTATGGTCTGGGAAAACCAGGCACTTAAAGCTGAAGCAAACGGTATTCGAACGGTATTGATGCGTTTCGGTATGATTCTCGGAAAAGAGGGCGGGGCTTTGAAAATGATGGTGACCCCATTCAAGCTTGGCCTTGGAGGCAAACTTGGGGCAGGAGACCATTGGATGTCCTGGATGCACATTGATGATCTGGTCTCGGCCATTTTATTATTAATTAAGCATGAGGGTGCACGTGGCCCCATCAACTTTTGTTCGCCATATGCCATTCGAAACAATGATTTTACACGCGCCATGGCCCATGCCCTTGGTCGTCCGGCCTTTTTCACCATTCCTTCCTGGGCACTTAAGGGGGTCATGGGGGAACTTGCAGATGCTTTATTGAGCAGTCAGAGAATGGTTGCTGGAGAATTAAACAGTCTGGGCCATCATTTTTCATATCCGGAAATCGATATGGCCTTGACTCATCTACTCGGATAACAAGGAGATTTATAACCGTGGGAAAATACACCGGCATTCACCATCTGGCCTTGATTACCGATGATATGGACAAAACCATCCGTTTCTGGCGGGATCTTCTGGGCATGAAGATGCTTGCGGCCACAGGAGATGGGCAAAACAAACAGTATTATTTCGAGATCTGTGAAAACACCATGATTTCATTTTTTGAATGGCCCGAGTCAACGAATCCTGAAAAAAAGCATCATGGTGTTCCCACCATAAAGCCATTGGCCTTTGATCATGTGGCCATTGGTGTTGAAAATGACGTGGAACTCAGCCGCTTAAAAAAGCTTCTTGAATCAGCAGGATTCAAGGCGTCCCATGTGGTGGACCATGGCTATTTCCATTCTGTTTATGCCTTTGACCCCAATTCCATCCCCATCGAATTCACAACGGATGTGAAGGGGAAAAGCTTAAGGGAAATACCGCGAATGAGTGATAGGAACATCGGGGACATCGCCCTGGAAGGGCATGACCCCCAACCGGATAAATGGCCGCTTTCTGAGTAAAATCCTATGACACGACCTTAACAATCGCCCGGCCTGTTCGCTGATGGTTCAACAGCTTGTCGATTTCCTTGTCCAGGGATTCCAGGTTCGGAAGCTCCTTTGCTATGGTGTTTAATTGAGGGATTTTCCATTCCCCCGCAAGTTTTCCCCAGATAATACAGCGAAGATCCATGGGGGTTGTGGCTGAATCAATGCCTGCAAGGGTGATTCCCCTTAAAATGAATGGATAGACGGTTGTTGCAAGATCTGCACTGCCGACATTTCCGCAGGTGGTAACAATTCCGTGGCGCTGAACAGATCGAAGGGCCGTTGCAAGAAGGTTCCCCCCCACCGCATCAACAACCCCAGCCCATTTTTGTTCAAGCAGAGGCCTGGAACTATTATCCATCGCATCTTCAATGGATATGACGCTTGAGGCCCCAATGGATTTTAAATAGTCTGTGCGGTCATGGTGTCCATTGACGGCCGTTACCTGAAACCCCATTTTTGCAAGAATGGCTACCGCGATACTCCCTACCCCGCCAGTGGCACCACTGACAAGAATACGGCCTTGGTCCGATGTCAGACCGTGATTTATAAGACGATGACAGGATAAACCTGCAGTAAAACCGGCCGTTCCATACATCATGCTCTCCCTTAATGCCAGATTCACGGGCAGGGGGACCACCCATGTTTCGGGCACACGGATATATTCGGCAAACCCCCCTGAGGTGTTCATACCCAGGTCATAGCCTGTGACCAGAACCGAATCACCCGTCCGGAATGCCTTGCTCGTACTTTCTTCAACAATGCCCGCCGCATCAATGCCCGGAGTGTGTGGGAACGACCGCGTAACACCCCGGTTCCCCTGGGTGGAAAGCACATCCTTGTAATTCAGTGATGAATAATGGACTCGGATCAGCACATCACCCAGGGGAAGGTCATCCAGGGTCTTTTGGCTGATGATTTTTGTATAGTGTCCCGTGTCGGTTTCTTGGACAATCATGGTCTTGAATGATTTTGAACTCATAAAACACCTCATTTATATAGGGGTCAAGAAGAGAAGACGTATGAAATTGGATCACGATCTTCTTAAACTATCACACGGACATATTTATTAAAACATCACGCAAATAAAAATATTTATCGTGAGGCCATCAAATTTAACAGTGTTAAGATTTATGACCAGCCTTAAGAGCTGGTATGATTTTTGTATTGGTCTTATGTGATTCATAATAAGATAGGATCCATAGACAATATTCAAACAGGTCGCTTGTCATTGGCAAGGTCTTTTGGATCACATCGTCTATGAAATACATGGAGTCAACAGTTAATGAATAAAAGACGAATATCCGTCAATCTGATTGTTTTTTTGGTGATTATTCACTTTTTAGGATGTAATGGCACCAATTCATCAAATCATGCCAACGTCCTGGTTATGGATGATGATTTTAATATCACTGCCCGCCAACCCTATGAAAACAAGGGGCACTGGGAATGGAATGCCCCGATTGAAGGTCCTGGTTACTGTGGCCCCGCATCGTTATATCATATCATTGCGTATTATGATGATCAGGGGTCTTATTACTATAGGGTTCAATCCCTTTTCAGTTCAACCTGGGGTGACGGTATGCTCGATATCCCTGTCATAACGTCCGACCATCCCACCCCGATTGGTGAAACAGAGTTCGGTCAGTTTATTCAGCCTGACAATTACGGCTCCGGCTGGGATCTTCTGGATAATATAACCCATCTTTATTATACTCTTGATTTGAACGATAATGTCTATGATGCGTTTGTCTGCTCGTCATACACCGAACCCGATGCTGTTGAAGTACGGCAAAATCGGCTGGATAACATCCTTGAAAATGTCTTAGAAAAAGATGTCCCTGTGGTTATCCATCTTTCAAGTGCCTATCCGGGTTATGGGCATTATGTGACCCTTATCGGATATGACCCTGTTAAGGGCTATGTCTATTATGTCGACTCTCTGAAAAATGATTCAGGGATTATCAGCGTACCGGTCAGTGATTTTCTTTCGTCCAACTTCTATAATGGCGGCCTTCTTTATAGCGCTCGATGGGATGGAGAGTGGATGGCCTTCTGGCATCGGGGAAAAAATATTGTCTGTACACCCTGCGTTGAGTCCAAAGGGGATGAATGATCTCTGATGTCGGAGTCGAAAATTTACATGTCGGCCATCGTTTTACGAAGAAGTAAGGCCGACCGTCTCTACGGAAGACCCTTGCACCGTGAAAATCTGTGAAAATCTGAAAACGCCGCTATGGACCCTGAGATGCCATTTTGGGATGGGCACTATTTAAGGACAGCAAATATATGCCTGTTTTCCTGAATAAACGCCTCAGCTTCCATGGCAATGGGTTCAATTTCATCCTGGACAATCCCTGGGAAAACCTCTTTGATAATATGCCAGTGGCCGTAGGTCAGGCATGGAGAATAGGGGGTGACCATCTGGGATAATTCATCTGTAGGGCCGGTCTTGTGATAAAGATAATCAGCAAAACCGATGATGGCGGCAAGCCGTGTGTGTTCGGTTGCAAAAAATGGCTGGTGGTGATAGGCCGCCGCCTGGATGAGGGGTTCCGGAAGGTTCCAGTATGAAGCGATATATTTTCCGATAATTGCATGGTTGATCCCGAAACATTCCTCCTCAAGTTCGTAAAGGGGAATGTCGAATTCCGCAGCGTCAAGATGAAGTTTGTCATAGGCTTCGGGGTAATTCTCAACAAGAAAAATCTTTCCGAAATCGTGGAGAAGGCCAGCAGTAAAAAGGCCTGGCTCATCTTTTTTTCGGTATTTTTTATAAAGATAACGGCAGATCAGGGCGGTTCCCATCAGGTGGTGCCACAAGGCTTTGGGTTTGTAGAGGCCTTTGGTGGGCAGGACATCAATGGCCCGTGACGCTCCAAGGCCCAATGCCAGGTTCACCAGCTCTTCCCGTCCCAGAATAATGACTGCCCGTTCGATGGTTTCGATTTTCTGTGGGAAACCATAAAACGCCGAATTGACAATTTTTAAGAGGGTCAGAGTCAGGGATGGATCATTTTTGATAAGCGTGGTCAGTTCATCAATCCCTGAATCAGGATTTCTGGCAATATTGACAATGGCGATGGCGACCTTGGAAAGGGTCGGAAATGAGGTGACTTTTTTTAATTTTTCAGGGATTTCCTGTCTCATGTGCACGAAACGGTCATCATTGTCAAAGCCGCTCATTTTGATCAGAAGTTCCTCGACCCGTTGCCTGGCCCCAGCGTTTGAAACCGGTTTTCTCCTGTTCATGATGGCTTTTTCAAGTCCCTTGATCAGGGGTGACGTAAGGGGCATCCGATAAAGAAATTCCCATTGCCGAACCTGGGGCATGTTTCCCAATCCCATCCATAGTGAATCAAGGTCTTGTTCCCCAAGCCATTTGAATTTTTTCCCACGGGCACTGATCAGCATCTGCTGGAACATGTCCATGGCCGATTCACTGTCTTTGAGAATTTTTCCAAGGGACAGTCGCCCTTCATGATCTTCCGGGCATTCCTCTGACAGAGTCGGGCCTGCCATGGCCATGGATTTTTTTTCAGCGTACTGAAGAAGATCCCATGGATCCTGACCGTTTTTCGGGTACACAGCAAGACCCCTGAATATTTTCGCAGAATCGCCCATTAAGGGACCAAGTATACCATCAAGCTGCTCGAGAGTATGGATGCCTTTGGCCGTATCTGAGAAATAATCAAGAATCACAAGCCGCGAATCATCAACCGGCAGAACTGTCACGGATTTTTTTAAGCCGTCTTCAATTTTGTCTTCAAATCCTTGCAGCAAGGATGGGAAAATGGCTTGATCCGAATCCGGCACACGTCTCACACTGATCAGCAAAAAAGGATATTTGCCCTGGGCTGCTTTGGTTATTTCATGATGAATACGTTTATAGGCTTTTTGACTGATGGGAAACGGACATTGCGAATTATCTTCCATGGTGTCGATATGGGCTCGTCCCCCTGCATCTTCGATCTGGTCTCGAATGGTTTTAATCTGTTCTTCATCATGGGAAAGGGTAAGGACACGCGGTGGTGACGTAAAAATAGCCCGGATTTTTCCTTCGGAATAATTCAATGTTTCTTTAAGGTAATATACAATTTTATCCGGGGGAATATTATTTCTTAAACCAGTAAAAATAAGCCTGTAATAGGAGCTGTCCATGGGGGGTACCTTCAATTTGATAATTAAAAGATGATAGCATTGGCTTTTCTAAGAAGGAGACGATTTCGTATTATACGAAACTCTTAAGGGCTTGTCAATCACCACACATATCTCAACGATTTTGTTTTACGTTACAACCAAGGCTGATGAACTCGCGAAAAGTCCATGGATGGCTTTGGAAAAAGATTCATCGTCAAGGCATCGTGTTTGAACGGGGTTACGGGATCATCCAAACTCTATAACGCTGCATATAGGCCTTTTTTTCCCACGCTATCAAGGCTTGACAGCATAGCAGTCCTTTGTTATCGTACATAAAAATGTCCGTGATAGACGAACCACAGGTTTTTAAAAAATCCCTAAAAAGTTTTATTTCATGCCTTTAATTAAGGAGATTCCTTTTTCTCATTTTTGAATCTCTCAATCTGGGATAACACGAGCCAGAGGCAAAAAAACGATTGAAAATCAATGGACGTGAATCCATGAAGAAATATTACAAACAGATCATGATTCTTTGTTTCGGCGGCGTTCTTGGCATGTCTTTTCTTATGATGAGCAACATCGCCATGCTGATGACGTCCACCCCGGAATTCTGCTCTTCATGCCATGAAATTCAACCGGCCTATAACGAGTGGAAAACATCCAGCCATGCCAATAACGATAAGGGTGTGGTTGCTGTGTGTATGGATTGTCATCTGCCTCGTCCTGAGGATACGGTGCGTTTTTTTTATACCAAAACCCTGCATGGTCTCAAAGATGTGGTGGGCCACATGGTGGGTGGAGAGTATGACCGACTTGAAAATCGTAAGGCAGCCTATGGCAGCATTGACAACAGCTATTGCATGAAGTGCCATAAAAATCTTCTTTATATTTCCGATAAACGGGGAGCCATGCTGGCACATCGGACAGTGTTGTATCCTATGAAGGGATATGAAAAAAAATGCACGGATTGCCATCAGAATCTTGTTCATAAACCAGCCGCTTCTTTTTCAATGAAATGATGTAATAGACGTGTTTCATCCCAACGAGGATGAGAAAACAATAAACCATAGAAATAGAACAGGAACCAAAGGGGATACGCACAATGAAAAAAATCATGCTTTTGACACTGGCAGGATGTGTGCTTTCATCAGCCATGGCTTGGCTGATTGTTCCGGCCGAGGCCCAGGAACACGTGAACAATGCCGCCAAGGAAAAAGAATTCAGAATTGAGCGCAGCATGCCCAAAGAAGCCATTGCCTGTATTCAGTGCCATAAAACGGAAAATCCCGGATTGTTTGTGGATTGGACCCACAGTCGTCATGCCAGTGCCAATATCACCTGTTATGACTGCCATAAAGCCGATTCCACGGACCCGGATGTGAGCACCAAACATTACAAGCAATACGAACGCTCAGACAATCCTTTTGGGACCAAAGAATACAGAACCCCCATATCAGGGGTTGTGACACCCAAGGATTGTTCCAGATGTCATCCGGATGAGGCCAAACAGTACAATTTAAGCAAGCACGCCAATACACTTGAGATCATATGGAAAATCGATCCCTGGCTGAACAATGGCATGAACAGCGAGATGGAACGTCAGTCCGGGTGTTATTACTGTCACGGAACCATCTTAACCATGAAGGACGGCGAGATTGATCCGGCAACCTGGCCCAATGTGGGCGTGGGCAGGGTCAATCTGGATGGGAGCAAGGGGAGTTGTACGAGTTGCCATACCCGTCACAGGTTCTCGGTCATGGAAGCACGAAAGCCCGAAGCCTGCGGCCAGTGCCACCTGGGTCCGGACCACCCCCAGATCGAAATCTATACAGAATCCAAACATGGGGATATTTATAATACTTTTGGTGATGAATTCAATTTCAACGCAGCACCGGGAACCTGGACGCCTGGGGTGGACTATCGGACACCCACCTGTGCAGCCTGCCATATGTCCGGTGCAGGAACCGTGATGACCACCCATGACGTGACCGAACGGCTGTCCTGGGAAACCCAGGCCCCCAAAACTGTCCGGCCTTCGGACTTTGCAGCCTTCCCGGCCAAGACCAACTGGCAGGTGGAGCGAGACAAAATGAAAACCATCTGTCTCCAGTGCCATGGCAATAAATGGGTAGATGATCATTATACCAAGTTGGACAAGGTTGTGGCAGAATACAACGATGTGTATTACACCCCGGCCAAAGCCATGCTGGACAACCTTTATGCGAAAAAACTTCTGGATCCCGTGAAATTTTTTGATGAAAATATAGAAGTGGAATTCTATGAATTATGGCACCATGAAGGACGACGGGCACGGATGGGAACCGCCATGATGGCCCCGGATTACGCCTGGTGGCATGGATTCTACGAATGCAAAAAACGGTTTAATAATTTTATGAAAGACTCCAACGAACTGATCGACAGCAACACCAAGGAGTTTGTATTCCCCAGCTATCCCAACGCAACGGGCAATACCGAAAAACCCAAGGTCCTTTTCCCCTGATAAAGAGCCACCATCTGACACGACAGCTTCGGGGATTTTTCCCCGAAGCTTTCCCTAAGAAAGCCTCCACCCCGTCCACAAAGTCCACAGTCCACGTCGTCCACTTCATCGTCCACAACGTCCACCAAGGGATTTAATTGCCTCAGGCAGCAGCCCCAAACAAAAAACCTGCTCCTGATGTCAATGCCATGGCCAGGGCACCCCAGAACATCACACGAACAGCTGCCTTTATCATGGAGGCTCCGCCAACCCGTCCAGCAAGTGCTCCCAATACGGCAAGAAATACAAGCGAGCTGCATGAAACCGTCCATATGAGTGAGGAAACAGGAGTCATCAGGACCATGAGGAGGGGCAGAGCTGCGCCCACGGCAAAGGTTCCGGCCGAAGCCATTGCGGCGATCACCGGCCGTGCCGTCATGATCTCGGATATGCCGAGCTCTTCCCGTGCATGGGCTCCCAGGGCATCATGGGCCATTAACTGGGTCGCAACCTGTGATGCAAGGTCTGAGTCAAGGCCACGATCAATGTAAATAGCCGTCATTTCTTCATGTTCGTGTACCGGGTCAGCCGCTAACTCCTTGCGCTCCCGGTCCAGATCAGCGCGTTCCGTGTCTGATTGGGAACTCACCGAAACGTACTCACCGGCAGCCATGGACATGGCCCCTGCCACGAGACCGGCCACACCTGCGACCAGAATATTCTTTGCGCCAGCATCTGCGGCAGCAACGCCCAGAATCAGGCTGGCCGTTGAAACAATACCGTCGTTTGCACCAAGAACAGCAGCCCGAAGCCATCCGATGTGCTGGGTTCTATGCCCTTCAATGTGTCTGGCCATGGTCGTCCTTTCGCCTAATGGTTGTATATTGTTTCCTTCATGGTATTGATTTCCGGATTATCAAGATAGTCTTCAAAGGTCATCATTCTGTCAATAACACCATGGGTGCCAAGTTCAATAATCCTGTTGGCCAGGGTTGATACGAGCTGGTGGTCATGGGATGAAAAAAGAACCACTTCGGGAAAATCCATAAGGCCATCGTTCAGTGCTGTGATGGATTCCAGGTCCAGATGGTTGGTCGGTTCATCCAGAATAAGGGTATTGGCACCTGTCAGCATCATGCGGGACAGCATGCAACGGACTTTTTCTCCTCCGGAAAGGACAGAAACTTTTTTCATGGCCTCATCCCCGGAAAAAAGCATCCTGCCGAGAAAACCCCGTGCAAAACTCTCACCTTCTTCAGGCGAAAACTGTCCAAGCCAGTCAATGAGGCTCAGTTCCACATTGAAATAGGCACTGTTTTCCATGGGGAAATAGGCTGTTGAAATAGTGGCCCCCCATCTGAAATGGCCGCTGTCCGGTTCAAGCTCACCTGAAAGAATCTGGAACAAGGTTGTTTTAGCCAGACTGTTTCCTCCCACAAAAGCGATTTTATCCCCTTTGTTTACTGTCATTGTGAGGTTTTTTAAAATCTGGACACCGTCAATTTTTTTTGTCAGATTATGGACTTCAAGGATGATGTTTCCGCAGGGTCGTTCCGGTTTAAAATTGACAAAAGGGTATTTCCTTGATGATACAGGCATGTCTTCAATGGTTAGTTTTTCCAGGAGTTTTTTTCGTGAGGTGGCTTGTCTGGATTTGGATGCATTTGAACTGAATCTCTGGATAAATGCTTTGAGATCGTTTGCTTTTTCAGCTGTTTTTTTGTTTTCGTTTTGTTTCTGTTTCAGGACAAGCTGGCTGGCCTGATACCAGAAATCATAATTACCCACATAAATCTGTATTTTACCAAAATCAATGTCGGCAATGTGGGTGCAAACCTGATTCAAAAAATGACGATCATGGGAAACCACGATCACCGTGTTTTGAAATCTAAATAAAAATTCCTGGAGCCAGACAACGGATTTATGATCCAGATGGTTGGTGGGTTCATCAAGGAGAAGCACCTCGGGGTTTCCGAAAAGGGCCTGGGCCAGGAGAACCCGGACTTTGTCTCCCCCTTCAAGCTCTTTCATTTTTTTCTGTCGGAGAGCCTCCGGGATACCAAGACCATTTAATAGAACCGCCACCTCGGATTCCGTATCATACCCGTTCATTTCAGAAAATTGTTCTTCAAGTTCACCGGAACGGATGCCGTCCTCTTCGGTGAATTCTTCTTTGGCATAGATCAGATCCCTCTCACGCATCACCTCAATCAAGGTCTTGTGCCCCATGACAACTGTGTCGAATACGGTCTCTTCGTCAAAGGCGAACTGATCCTGTCGAAGAACGGCGATTCTCTCGTTGGGGTCAACAAAAATATCCCCTTTGTCAGCATCGATCTCTCCGGATAAAATTTTGAGAAAGGTCGATTTTCCGGACCCATTGGCTCCGATGAGGCCATAGCAGTTCCCCGGAGTGAATTTTATGTTGACGTCTTTGAATAAAATCCTCTTTCCATATGAAAGAGTGACGTTTGACGCATTAATCATGTTTTTTTCCTTTAGAACATCTTTAAAAAATAAAAAGCCACAGAAGTGATACCTGTGGCTCACGCAACGCGAGTTTATATCCCATTGATCAGGTAAGCACAATGATTTTTATCTTTTGATATGAAATAGAACCACGTCCCTGCGGAGAATAAATATCCCGTAATGCAATGATTTCAGTTCGTTTTTTGATCTAACAAAAAGGGCTCGTTCACGGGTGATCTTTTGGCTAACTCTTTGTTTCAAGGTCGTTAAGAACGACTTACATCCCATATACCCCATCTGTCATATTTTTACTGTTTATGTTTTTTTTTACACCATGGGAGCGAAAAAACAAGGGGTCATTTAATTTTGGCAAACTAACAAAAATTCAAAAAACATTATTACAAAAATTATTCATAATTATAAGTTGGTTACATCTATTGACGTCTGAATTTTCAACACTGATTTCAAAGTATTATATGGACATATGAACTGATTAATAATCCTTGACAATATTTAAATTCAGCTGATAAGAAAGTGATCTATTCCTTACAAATAGAATAATGTTGATCGTTAAAGCGCTGCTTGAATTTTTAATTATATCTTACTGTTTTAATTAAATTTAGCATTCTTATGCGGCTTTTCGAGACTAAGCCGGTTATTGTGGTTCAAGAAAAAAAAGGGGTATCCTGATGCATATGTTGAGCAAGAGGGGAATGACTCTGTCATCTTATATAATAATGATGATTTGCGTTTTTTTAGTGATGGCAAGCACTGGAGCCATGGGTGGTGTGCCCACCATTTCCGACTTGTCGGACAATACCATAGCGGTTGGTGCACCCGAAACCATCTATGACGAAGATATAACATTTACAGGGGGTGAAAATTATGCGGATGGTTTTCTTCGCTTTTCAATTTCACAAGCAACTGAAAACGATATATTTTCCCTTACCGGTGATGAAGATACCAATGCCAGTGGAGCCATATCGATCAGCGACGGTTTGATTTATCTGGGTTATGGTTCAGGCAGGGATGCCATCGGAATCATCGATGAAACGGAAAATGGACAAAACGGAAAGCCCTTAAAAATTCTTTTTTATAAAATCATTGAAAATGGTGGATTTGAATCAGGTACAACCTCGGGATGGGCTGAGCACCGCTCTCTGTATCATACAAATTTGACCGGCAAAGAGATTGAATACAGTTTTTCCGATGGAGCCATCACAGGGACAGGGACGATTGTATTTGAGAGGGTCGTTGGGATATCCACCTATTCTATTCAGATCGAGAGAGATACTGTACGTAGTGGTTCCTATTCCCTTCGGCTGAGAAACCGTGGTGGCATCTCCGGGCCCAATACACGAACTGATCAACCTGACGGCAATGGGTCACTCCACGGACCTTATGTGGTCAGCAGCGCGTTCACTGCGTCCCAAGGAGACCAGTTGTCTCTTGACTGGTCAGCACAAAATGGAGCGGATGCTTATGAAGTATTCGGATTTCTGATTAATGCAGCAGATGATTCACGAACAGAACTTTTTTCAAAACGGGGTGATGTACACGCATGGACAACAACCTCGTCAACCATTCCTTTGGATGGTTCTTATCGCTTTGAATTTGTCTGCGGATCATATGACAAGACCGGGAAACTTCTTACGGGAGCCGAACTTTACATTGACAACATTCGTATTGTTAAGGGCTCAGGGGTCGACGATACACTTTTGACCAACGTTGCACGCCATGTAAGCTATGTGAATTCACGAATATTCTATTCGGATATAACGAGGCCCATTCAGGTTGACGTTGAAACAAACGATAAAAACACAGGATCTGCCTCTGCGAGTCTTTGTATCACACGGCTCAGTGGCAGTATTCCCACGGTCAGTACGAATAATGGCTTAACCCTTGTGGAGGGATCAACTGAGGAGATCACCCCATCGGTTTTGAAAGCCACAGATACGGATACCTATGATGAATCCCTTGATTTTATCATCACGACCTCAACGGCATATGGCCGGATCGAACGTAAGGACAATCCGGGCACGGAAATTCAGTCGTTTACCCAGCAGGATCTTATTGATGAAATGATTCACTATGTTCATGATGGCAGCAATGTCCCCGAAGACAATTTTGAGTTTTCGGTATCGGACGGGGAAAACACCCTTTCCGGCCAGATCTTCTCCATGACCATGACGTCTGTGGATGATATGCCTTCTCTTGCCATCAATGCCGGCATGGCTGTTTTAGAAGGTTCGACTGAAACGATAAGGCCATCGGTATTGATGGCTGTGGATGAGGAAACGGATGATGAAACGCTTGTGTTCACCCTAATCGCTGCTGCTGAACATGGGCAGCTTGAAAACACAGACACTCCCGGTGCCTCTTTGACGTCGTTTACCCAGGCCGATCTTTCTGCGGATAAAATCATCTATGTTCATGATGGAAGTCAGGCCTTAACGGATTCATTCGAATTCACGGTCAGTGACGGAACCAACCTTCTATCAGGGCAATTCTTTTTAATTACCGTGACCCAGGGGAATTTCTGGATCGGCGAAAGTGGTGACTGGAACGATTCATCACACTGGTCCAGGGGTGTTGCCCCTGAACCCAACGATTATGTTTATTTTGAATTGAACCCAGATTTGGGTGATATCACCATCACGGTGAACCAGGATGTCAGTATTGGTAAGATTTCCATGGCGCCATCCTTTGAAGGGACTGTCGTGATAGGCGAAGGTCACTCCTTTACAACAAGAGATTATCTCCAGGAAGCAGGGACTTTTGACTGTGGTCAAGGCCCTGTGGATATCAACGGTGATTTTATCCATACCGGTGGCGTTTTTATCGCCCCATCCGGTTCCATGACCGTGGAAGGGGACTTTGTAAACACAGGTGGAACCTTTGATCATCATTCCGGAACCGTGAACCTGGACGGCAGTAATCAGTCCTTGGCTGGAGATACCGTATTTTACAATCTTGTCAAAGAGGTTTCCCAAGCCGATTCATTGACCATCGGTAGTGGTACCGTGACAACTATCCAAGGAAAAATTGATTTCAATGGGGGCAGCACTGACGCCCCCCTGACACTTGACTGTTCTGAATCGGGATCAACCGTGATGATCCTGGTTGAATACGATTCCGAGATCAGTAACACGGTCCCAGGGGACTGTGTCCAGTTGGTTTACAAAAGCGGCAGTATTGACCCTGACTTGCCCCTTGCAACGCTTACAAATACGCCCCAGTCCCTTACCAATGCCCGGTCATATACCATCCAGGTTGGGGGGATCGGAGTGACCGCTTATCGTTATAAACTGGATGAGGGACTCTTTAGTGATGAATATGGCATTGAACAACCCATTGAATTGACAATGCTGTCTGAAGGTAATCACATTCTTTCTGTGGTGGGCAAGGACAACTCAGATGCGTGGCAACTCCTTGAAAATCCGACAACCCATGCATGGACCATTGATATAACACCTCCTGTGGCAGAAATCGACAATTGTCCTGAAGGAATTGTGGGCCCCATAGATCTTGAACTGATGGTTCGTGGAGAAAGCGAGGCCATTTCAGCCTATCGATACAGAATCGATGGCGGCCCCTGGGGTGCAGCCGTATCATCTGATTCCCCAATCGTCCTTGAAGATCTGGGAGAGGGTAGTCATATTCTGAATGTGGCAGCAAAAGATATGGCTGAAAACTGGCAGGATCTTGAAACCCCAACCGTAAAAACATGGACCGTTGACTTGGACATTCTTAGGGTGGATTTGATCGGGGTGCCCGATGCTGTTACCACTGATAATGATGCCATCATAACGGTTGCGGGTGACCATGTTGTTGCCTATATGTATCGTTTGGACGAGGGTCTTTGGACCTACGGTGTTATTGAAGATGATATTACATTATCGGATCTTGAAGACGGACACCACACCCTTTCCGTGAGAGGACTTTCCGAGTACGGAGATGTGGGTGATACAGGGGATGGTGCAGTTAGCCAGTCCTGGACAGTGGATACGACGGCATCCCATGCCCCTGTTCTGGCGGCATCCTCAGGACGTCCCTCGTCAACATCGGTTAACCTGTCATGGACATGGTCTTCGGAAAGTGGAAATGACTCGGTAAGCAGATACCGGGTTTTTATGTCAACCCAGGCCATCAGTGAAACCACCCTTGCACACTCGACCGAACTCTGGTGTGACCTGATACCTGGTCCTGAAGGCCATGTGGAGACTTACGCCGTATCCGGGCTCTTACCAGGGACACTGTATCACTTTGCCGTGAAAACAGTTGACAGTGCAGGCAATGTATCCCTGCTTAGTAACGATGCTGAGATAACAACACAATCAAACCGTCCAGAAATTACGGATCTTGTCCTTGCCCAGGGAGGTACCAGCGCCGATAATTCCCAGTCCAGGGAAATTCTTCTGACCGGCAATAACTTTGTGGGGTCTCCGGCAAGCAACCTGATTCGATTTGAAAGCGGATCGGTTGTGTTTGATATTATCAATACCACCGCAACCCTTACAGAGATGGTCGCCAGTGTGCCCATCGGGGCACCGATGGGCACGTATGATGTCCGTGTTATCAATAAAAATGGTGTGTCTTTGAAGGATGAAGACGCCTATACCGTCACCCAGGCGACAGTGTCGGTCCCTGAGGTAACAAACGTCTCCCCCATGATTATACCCACAGGAACCACGGCATCCCTCACCATAACAGGACAGAATTTCATGAACTCTGTTCTCAGTGTCCGGATCGTGCTCAACAGTACGGTGATTGATGCATATGATATTCACTGGGTGGATTATACCACACTTAGGGCAACTATTGCTGTTCCTGGTGATGCCGTACTGGGAAATTATACGGTTGCCGTTGAAAATGGAAACGGAATCATCAACACGGTCAGTTCAGTGATGGTCCGTCTGGTTTCATCGGTGGATCTTGAAACATCTCCAGGTTCGGTGGATACCAGCGGTATCATTCAGGTTACCGCTGGTGACGTCCCTGTGACGGTTGTTCTCTTAACCGATAATAGGTATGAAGCGGATGCCGTCAGTTCATATCCCCTTCGTGTGACCTTGCGAATCAATGCAGGGTCCACGTTCGAAGCATTGTCCGGCGGAACATGGATGGATTTTACAGGCCCCATCACCGCCCCTGTCCAGGTCCCCCTTTCCCATGGAGTGTCATCGGCTCTGGGCAATTACGCCTCACAGTTCACCATGGGAGCTGAAAATCCTATCAGACTTAAAAACGGCGATCCCATGATAGTTACTGTGGATGTTACCGTGCCTTCAGGGGCTCCTGTTCCTTCGTTGTACCATATGGCCGATGACGGAGTCATCAGCCTGGCCGGTATCGCAGGAGCAGAGGATGGTGTTTCCTATACTCCCGGAGGAACCATTCTTACAGTGCGTGAAAATGTACCGGAACCGGGGATGGTCACGTACACCCTCGGTGCCTTGTTAAATGAACTGGATAGCACCTATGCCTTGGGAGCAGAGGCTTCCGGCGAGGAATACGGACCTTGTTTCATTGGATCATCCTCCATGGCCATACAGGTCGGTCCTCGCGTTTTAGCAGTGTTTGTTCTTGTTTTTTTAGGGTGTATGATTTCATTTTTCAAAAAAACGTCCGGACGTCGAGCGGGAGTGATACTCAGCCTTGCACTTTTATTGGGGGCAGGCTCGGCCATTGCGGAAGAGTCCAGGGATGAAACATGGTATATCCTTGCCGGTGGAGGATTCCAGCAAATCAGTGAAAGCAACAATGCTGTTTATTTCGGGACAAACCAGGCCCTTAAGGTGGATAATGACCTTTATCCGGTGCTAAGGGCCGGATACAATATAACCGACCGCATCGCCATAGAAGCCGGGTTTCGATATGACATTCTGAGCGGGCGCATGGAGGGTACCCAGTTGGAGGGGGATGACTATATTAAAGGCTATACTCTCCTTTTGGGCCCCGTGTACCGATTAAAGGAAAGAGATTCATGGCTGATCGGTAAATGGCAGCCCTTCCTCAAAGGGGATATCGGCTACAGGAAAATGAACAACGGCCTTGCCTACGCTGTCAAGAGTTATGACCCTGCATTTGGCTGTGAGGTGGCTGTGGGCATGGAAAAAGGTCCGGTGGATATTCGTTTTGGATATGCCTATTATAAACTCAAACAAAAAGAAAATGTCATCGGGTTCAATCCCGCAGGCTCCAGTTCTGACCTTGGTCTTTCCGGTTTGTTTTGTGAAGTGACCTACAGGTTCTCTTTTGGTAAACATAAAACAGATGAGATTAAAGAACCTGAAACAAAGGCCCCTGAAATTAAGGAAAATGATTCGGATCATGATGGTGTTCCCGACTCACAGGACACCTGTCCACAGACCCCTGTGGGCCTCACGGTTGATTCCAAGGGCTGTCCCCTTGATGAGGATCATGACGGTGTACCCGACTCCCTGGACACCTGTCCACAAACGCCTGCAGATCTCACGGTCGATTCCAAGGGCTGTCCCCTTGACGATGATCATGACGGTGTGCCCGACGCCCTGGACACCTGCCCACAAACGCCTGTGGGTTTTAAAGTCGATTCCAAGGGATGTCCCTTTGATGATGATAATGACTATGTAATCAATGAAGTGGATGAATGCCCGGATACACCGGCAGGAATTGGTGTGGACAGCAAGGGTTGTCCTGCGGATGCTGATAAAGATGGCGTGAGTGATGGTCGGGATGCCTGTCCGGATACACCTGCCGGAGTTAAGGTGGATGACCAAGGATGCCCTGTGGATAGCGACAAAGACGGCATAGCCGATTATCTGGACCAATGCCCTGACACACCTGAAGCCGCAATAGTTGACCCGAGAGGTTGCTGGCGGCTGGAAGGTGTTTCCTTTGATTCAGGACGCTTTGACATTAAGCCTGACATGTATGGAAAGCTGGACGCCCTTATTATCGTTCTTGCTAAAAATCCGGGAATAAAGGTTCAAATCCAGGGCTATACTGACGATCAAGGCAATGCCGAGATGAACCGGATTTTATCATTGAATCGGGCCAATGCAATCCGTGACTATCTGGTGAAACAGGGGATTGCCAAGGAGAGGCTGACCGCAAAAGGCTTTGGCAAAGACATGCCGGCTGCAACAAACGATACGCCCGAAGGCCGTTTGAAAAACAGGCGTGTTGAATTAAAACCGGTTCCATAGTCAGGGATAATCTTTTTTCCTTCTTCGTGGTTAAACCGTTTTTTTATTTCGTTTCCAGGTGTTGCCTGGAAACGAAAAAAACGGTTTAACCACGAAGATAAACGCCTCCGGCATTGTTCCATGAACCACCCCATCGTAGGCCGGGTTGAGGGACGAAACCCGACAAATTGGCACACATCCCCATAAAAGAATTCACCGTTCAAAAATCGATAACAAGAAAACCAGGGACAACAAACCGACCGCACAAAGAGAACGTCCGCCCATGCACATGCCGTATATTTTTGTATTTTCTTTCTTTCGTATTTTATAAGGAGTCGGCCACATTGATAGGCACGCGTTGCTTTGCCCATCCTACGATGGGGTGAGAATTTTGCGGGGTTTCCGGACCTTTTTACAACGCCATCAAAGATAGTCTTCGATGATCAGCTGGGGTGATTTGGAATTATTCCATCGATTCCACTGGAGCCTGAAAACCAGGTGATTGAAATGGCCGGGGTAGGGCGTTGTTGTGTCAACATTGAAATGCATGGCAAGAAGACTGGTGTCGTTATGGCATTTCTCTGACCGCAGAATGAGTCGCCGGTGCTGGGTCCCAACCGGGTTGGATGATACAATGGAAATGTCATCGGCAATAAATAGGGGGACGGGGTTGTGATTCCCAAAGGGCTCAAGCATTTCAAGATCATCAATAAGCGTGGGGCAGATGTCGTCAAAATCAAGACGGCAATCAATATCAAGCTGTTGAATAAGGGGGGCTTTCAAGGTGATCCCCTCCACATAGCGGTTAAATTCGGTCTTGAAATCGTTCAGCTTACGGGTATGGATTTCAAGGCCGGCTGCCATGGCATGTCCGCCAAAGCCCACAAGAGACTGTGATGAGGCTGAAAGGGCCTGGTACAGGTCAATGCCAGGGATGCTCCGGCCTGAGCCTTTGCCTGTATCTCCGTCCAGGGCGATCAGGACCACAGGCTTGTAATACTTTTTGGAGATTCTGGATGCCACGATTCCAAGAACGCCGAGATGCCATCCCTGGCGATGAAGAATAATAGCCGGTTGCTCGAGTCCCTTGGCATTGTTTGACAGATGATCCTCAATTTCTTTAAGCATCTGCTGTTCAACGGATTGTCGTCGGCTGTTCAGTTTATCCAGAGAAATGGCTGCTTGTTTTGCTGATTTTATATTTTTCGATGATAAAAGGCCAAAGGCAAGGTTTGCATGGTCAATACGACCTGCAGCATTAAGACGAGGGGCAATTCTAAAGGCAATATCCTCTGAGTTTAATTGCTCCTTATTGATTTTGCTCACATCAATAAGGGCTTTGATCCCGGCACTGGGATGGCTGTTGATGATATCCAGTCCCGTTTGAGTCAGAATTCTGTTTTCACCAATCAGGGGAACAATGTCAGCAATGGTACCCAGAGCAACCAGATCACAGTATGCCTTGAGGTTGGGTTCGGGAATGGTTTTCCAGAACTGCATATCCCGCAGGGTTTTTCTTAATGCCACAAGCAGATAAAAGACAACCCCCACGCCAGCCAGATGCTTCAGGCCGGATGGGCAGTCTTTCTGTTTGGGATTGACGATGGATATGGCCGGAGGCGGTATGTCCGGAAGGCTGTGATGATCGGTGATGACCACATCAATACCCTGTTCTGCCGCCATTTCCACAGCGGCAACACTGTCTGAACCGCAATCAACCGTAATGACAAGATTGATGCTTCGGGGGACAAGAACCTCATGCACATGCCTTGGTTTGAAACTGTATCCTTCGTTGACCCGGTGGGGAATGTAATAGACAACCTGTGCGCCAGCATAGACCAGGAATGAATAAAGCAGGGATGTCCCGGTGATCCCATCCACATCATAATCCCCGAACACAAGGATATTTTCTTTTTTTTCGATGGCCTGGACAATACGCTCCACAGCCCGGGTCATTCCCTTCATGAGAAAAGGAGACCTCAAGGCAGCCAGCGAGGGATTTAAAAACCCGGCGGCTGATTCAGGAGATACCATCCCCCTCTGGGCCAGCAAACTGGCCAGAATGGGACTTTTTTTTGATGTGTGCGCAATCGCTGATACGATTTCGGGATCTGTTTCATGGATGTTCCATTCTGCTTTCATTCAAGGAGATATATGCCATCTTTTGGTTACATACAACAGGAAAAAGCTGTGTTCGATCGTGATTTCAGTTCACACGCCATGAGCTTTGAATTTCAATCCCCTTGTCCATCATTACAACGGCAGCTTTATCAAGTTGGATGTCCAACGGTGGACCATTTTTCTTGTTTTGTAATTGAACAAGCTCGGTGAGATCAACCGGTTCAATGGGCTGTTTGTCCAGGTATAGTTCCTGAAGAAGATGAGCCATACCGATATCGACCATGGGGGCTGTCCCGTCAATGTCCAGACCCACACATCTGACCCGCGTTTCAAGAATCAGTTTCCCCTGTTTGTTTTTTTTACAAACAGGGGCCAATTCAAATTCTGCGTTTTTAAGGGTAAGCTTGCCACCAACCCCTGCATAGGAATTATCCAGTTGAAGAATCCCTCCCAGAATATACACATGCAGGATATTTCGTTTGATATCGGGCTTGACCACAAGTTTGTCTGCACGAATGCTGTTTCCGGTATTATCTGATTTATGTCCCAGGGGAATGGGGTGTTTTAAATAGGCTGCAAGTATGGTGTTCAGGTGTTTCTGGCTGATAAATATTCTGATGCCAGGGTTCTCGATCACAGGTGCAGGATTGACTGCAAACCGGGGTGGAAACTCGGCATCTCCGGAAAACATGGCATTGAATACCGATGTTAAATCGTTACTGGAGACTTCTGCTGCATCACACCAGGATAATTGACAAAACGATACTATTGCCAGGATTGGAATTATACGGAAAAAGACCATTTTTTTCATGGAGCCTCCAGTTATTTTTTATGGGTATCTGTTTTCGGGATATACGTCACATTCGGTTGATCTTTAAGGTCCGCGTCCGAGGTGATGATTCTGCAGTGATGGGTGCGTGATACTGCCACGATAATCGCGTCGGCCATGGCGAGTTTTTCTTGCAGCGCAATATCTGCCGCTGCCATGGCAAGTGTTTCATCAAGGGCGATGACCTGGGAGCCTTTCATATACCCAACAGCAAGCAGGGCTTTTTCTTCACTGACGTTCATTTTGAGAATTTTATAGACTTCATAGATAATAATCACAGGGACAAGAAGCTTGTCCTGCTGAGCCAGGTACTCTTTGAACGAGTCTGCAAGCTCTCCATCTGCAAACCATTCCAACCACCCGCAGGAATCAACGATCATCATTGGAGTCGGTCCTTTTTATCCCTATAATCATTCGTGTCAATGCCTGCAGCGATTCCCCTCAGGTCATCAAGGGATACCTGGGGAATGAGAATGAGCATCCTGTCCTTTTCAATGACGGTCAGTTTTTGTTTGGGCTTCAAATTTAAATGCTCTCGAACCTGTTTTGGAATCACGACTTGATATTTGCTTGATATGGTTGTTTCCATTATTTTCTCCTTTTTTTCTATCGATGACGTCATTGTAAGAATTTTATGGCGGGCAGTCAAGTGGAATCGGGTTATTCGTTAGGCAATGTATCCAAGACCTAAAAAGAAACTTTTTTAATTGACATCAAATCATACGGGCGATATAAACCAAAAAATTACAACCAAAACGTTTCTCTAATAATCACATTCCGATCGTCGGCAAAATTCATTCACAGGTCTTTTTAGATCTTGCTGGGTTCCGGATACTTACATTTTTTAAAATATTAATTTATTGACGATCCAAAATAATCCTACGCGTACGAGAACGAGTACGAATAATTCGGACGTACGTCACACCTTTTATCACCTAAACGTACTCAAGGGACAAGGATTGCGCCAATGACTCTTATCCTCAATGATACCCAATCCCGAAATAACACGATGGAACAATGGCTGGCATCCAAACCGGATTCCCTTTTTTCTTTTTCCGTTTCCACCGCTGAATTAGGTGAAGGGATGACAGCCCAACTGATACCCCAAAGCAGCCATGCCAACCAGGTGATCTGGCAGGATGGAGAATCCCAGGTCATTGTTCATGCAGGCCGTTTAAACGTGGCGATCACGGATGGCTTTGTCATTTTTGATGTCCCCCTGGAAACGGATCAGACGGAAACGGGGCATCTGGTGGTTCCGTTACGAATGGCTAACGATCTGAAAACGGCATCATTGACTATGAGCACCGAAGAACTGCCCCGTGGGGACGGAACCCTTGCCCTGCGATGGGGCACGATTGTTCAGGAACAGCTTTGGTACGGCCTGCTCAATCTGGGGGAATACTGCAGCAAGACTCACCTTCAAACCGACCAACTTACCTTAAACGGCATATACTGCAAGCCTGATACCCTGACCTTTGTGTACGGGCGTCCGGTGTTTATGGACGAAATGAAATCGTACATCGAAAAGGTGCAAACCCAAGGATTTGATCCGGGAAAAGACAATTTTGAACCGGAGACCGTGGACATGGGAAGCCCCGGATCTGTCACCCCTTTTGGTGAACCGGATGAGTGCAGGCAAGTGCTTGGGGACCTGTGCCATCTTATCAGACAACTGTGCCGGGTCATCCTGAAAGCCTTCCGGATGATTCAATCTTACATAAAAAAACGACTTGGATAAAAAGTCCCTAAAAAAAGGACGAAGGCCATGAGTGCGTTTCTCAATTTCGGAGACCTCGACCCCACAATTGAAAAGCTCCTGAAGTTTTTCGGAGTTGTAACGGATAATGGAAACCTGAATTCAGAATGGCTTAAACAACCCTTGGAAAGACTCAGGGAGTCAGTGTATGAGCGTCATGCTTTGTTTTTTGAGCTATTGGATGATTTGCTGGATTCCACCGACGGCCAGCGACAGGGCATGGCAGGTCCCAATACCGGAGATACCTGGTACCCCGTTCCCGGCCTGAACGTCCCCGTGCTTTTTATCACCACCCGTGAGGCAAACGGTCACCTGTTCATCGGACTGGGCCTGAACTGGAGTCCAACCGGTGGAGATAATGATTTCAGCGCCAATGTATTTGCCAATCTGCCCCTGATTGATGTTGACTTGGCAGGCGACATTGATTTTGCCCTGGGGAAAAACGATTCACCTGTTCAACTGGCCTTCAATGTGAGCCATAAGGACGGGTTCGGCCATGATATCATCTTTGCAGGCGTGAAACTGTCCGCACAGATCTATTTCACGAAAAGTCCCGAGGTGTCCTTTCAGGTTCAGCAGCTTGAACTTCCCGGCAAAGATCCCCAGGATATCAACCTGGCCCAGATGGATATGAACGACCCGGAACAGTGGGTTCAGTTGATTCTGTCCCTGGTTCAAGCAAAAATGATGGGGGAGGGGGGAGAAATCGAGCGCATTGCCGCCCACCTCTTACCTATTTTCGGACTGACGGGCCTTGGCCCAAAAATCGATTGGTGGGATGTGCCAAGCCAGGGCACAGGCGTGATTACCCAATGGCTCAGGAGCCTGTTGGAGAGTTCGGATGATCTTGATGATTGGCTGGAGCACTGGCTTCAACTGATCAATGCCCCGAATATCACTATCCAAGGCACAGGGACTCGAATCGATCCTAAAAAAATCAAAATAAGCCTTGCCCCGGTTCTTGATCTCTACTTCACCATGGGACAGACCCGGAACGCCCAGGGCCACCTGATGTGTTACCCCGGATTGATTCTGGCCACGGCGGGCAAGACCATCGGGAACGATGATGCGACCTTGAATGTTCAGTGCCGCTGTGAACTGGCTGAAATCCCCTTAGGTGGGGGCGGAGAGGTCGAACCCTTGTCCGGCTTTGATCTGTGCGCCCGTCTTTACAGGGACGGTGACGATCTTGTGGATACGGATTTTACGGCATCGCCCCAACCCTTGAACATCCTGGGACAATTCAAGGTGAAGGAACTCAAGGCAGGCTTGGCCCTGAACACTTCAGGACAGATGATCCCCATACTTGAATTAGTAAATGTGACCAGTGCCCAAGGTAACTGGCCCTCCCTTGACCTGACCTCAGGCAAGGCGTTTCTTCAACCCTTGGCCGATCTTGCAGACAGCCTGATACGGCAGGAAATCCAGTCTCTGTTAGGCACCGATTCCCCGGCCGTTCATACCGGCAAGCACTTAGCGGCTCTTCTCGGCATCATCCCCCCCACCGATCCCAATACTCCAGCCCCCTGGCCGGTGAAAACAGTGATCGATGTAAGCAAGCTGGCCGCCTTTCTGGGCAATCCCCTGGGGGCCATCGCGTGTTACCATGGGGACTGTATTGCCCAGGAGAACAATCAGGCCCCGTTATGGCGGTTTCTTGTAAGCGACCTTATTGGGCTTTTGAAACAGGCATCCATTGCCGCCCCTGCCGTGACGGGCACGGGAGATATCACGGATCCCTGGACCGTTGAAATTTATTCCGGAGCCGAGGGCAACGCCTATCTGACCGTATGGGCCGAGGTGGATCAACAGAGTCTGCGGCCCCAGCTGGATGTGGCCCTGATGCTCGAACCGTCATTGATCGGTCTGGGCACTCACGCTGATCTCCGGTTGCGAACCTGCCTGCATGTCCTCCATCTGTCCATTCCTCCCACAGCCCAGTGTCCGGGGCCGGTGAACGCCACGTGGCTGGAGTCGGTGTCCTCCACGGTGCGGGTAATGGGAAAACCCGAACTCACTGTGCAAACCGGCCTGGGATTGACGGTCAGTGTGGATTGGATCGAGCTTTCCTGTGTCTGGAAACAGCAGAATAATTTTGACTGGGCAGTGGCTCTTCAAAACCTTTCCGCAAGCTGCAATCTTGCAGGACTTGCCCCCATCACCCTTCCGAGCCTGAAATTTGGAGGTGGGTTTGATCTGACCTGGAACTTCCCGAGTCTGGATATTGACCTGAATATCGATCTGCCGGATTTCGGAGCCCTGCTGAAACTCTGCCTGGGATCCTGGCTCATCGAACGTTGCGGATCCTTTGGGTTTGGCCTGGCCGGGCTGCTGGGTCTTTTCCCGTCCATCAATTTTCAGTGGCCTGAACTGCCGGCTTTTCCCAATATCAATCTTCCGGATTGGAACAGCGGTCCCTTTTCCTTTCCCCTGGACTGGCCCAAGTTTCATGTGGGTGACTGGAACCTCTTTTTCGGCAATCCCTGGCCTTTGATCTGCAATCATCTGAAGCTTCTGTTCAGCAAACCGTCCTGGGCCTTTCCCTCGTTGAAATTTTTGGGCGGGTCCCTATTCGGATCATTCCCTGACTTTTCCCTGCCCGACTGGGGCTGGGGATCGGGTGGCACATTTGAGATCCCCTCCTTGGGCAGTCTGCCCTTCAGCATCACCGGGGACGGGACCTATGAAATCCCCTGGGCCTTGATGCTTGATTTTGATCAGATGCCTCCGGTTGAGCTTCTGGTCTGGCTTGATCCCGATGGGCCGCCTATCGATGACTGGGCCAGCGTAATGATCTCCTTGGTGCCGGATTCATGGCAGGACATCCCGGCCTTGATGGGTAACCCGGCATTCAGCCTTTCAAATCTGGGTGATCTTCTTAAACACCTGGAAGACCTGAGTCCCATCGTCCGCCGTATGATGAAAAGCGTGGGCGGAGAGGATTTCGGCCATCATCTGACCGCTCTTTTTGAACGGCTGCGCCTGTCCGACGGCCTGGTGCCGTACATCAGCCAGATGCCGGCTTCGGATTTGCCCAATTGGGAACGGCCCTTCAGCCTGAATACCCTTCCCGAAGAGAACCATTTTGCCCAGCTGGATCAAACCGACATCGTGGATTGCATCGAAGCCCGGATCAACACGTATTCGGGCGCGGACTCTCTGCCGGTTCTGCTGCTTGGGGCGGCCTGGGAATCGGCCGGTGCCTTTCAGACTGTACTCGGACGCTTCGGCAATCCCGATACCGTTCATTTTGACATGCGCCAGATCGGTGTGGACCCGGATCAGATCGGATTGGCTGAGGTGAGCATCGGCACCGAGCGGTTTTTTATCGGCGATATCGGCGTGTTTAATACGGCTCCCAGCCTGGGCACCCAGGACCGGCTCCTTCCAGTGGAAGGGGATACGCCAGGTGATAATTCCCAGGCCAAACAGGTCACCCGCATGGTGGAACGCATGGCGTCCCATACAGGGAAAAAGATCATCCTACTGGCCCATTCCCATTCGGGGCTGGCAGCCCTGGCCGCCGTTCAACGTGAGCATGGTCTGGCCGCTGCACAGAAAAAAATCGCCGGGCTGATCATCGTGGGCACGCCGTTAATCAATACGCCCCTGGTCTTTGCCCCTGAGCAGGTGGCGATCATCGGAAACGATGTGCCTGACCTTCCCGCTGACCTGGATATCAAAAAAGCCTTTGATGAGGGCATGGCCTTTCTGGACCGTCTCAAGATCGGGGATCTCCCAGGCAGTTCCCGTGTCAAGGATGCGCTGGCGAAACTGTTGAAGGCATTGAACAGTGATCTTGGCCTTCCTGCGGTGGTGAATGGGGCCTTTCCGGTTCATGCCTTTAACGTCCCTGACGACCTGACCGTGGATATTCCGGCCTGTGCCATTGGCAGCCGACTGCCCGTATTTCAATTGAAGGACATGGTCCTGGGCTGGCTGGACACCCATCTGAACCAGTTGGGCGGGGCACATGCCGACTACACCGCCCCCACCCATGTGGGGTTCGGGATTCGTTATACCGATAAGCAGACCCTGTCCGATCTTCGCCTGACTCCGTCGCTCAGGCTGGATCTCTGCCGCTTGGATCTGGGTGGCGGCCATGATGAAACAGGCCTTGCACCTCTGCCCAGGCTCCGCCTTGAAACGGACATCCACCGGGTCAACGGTTGGCTGGTCGGCGGATTGGGTGAAAACCCCCGTATGCGATGGGCCCAACTGGGCATCAGTGCCGATCCCCAGCGGGTCGTTCCCACGGTGGTTTTGCATGATACCTTCCTGGATTCAGTGTCTTATGCCAAAGCCGCCCTGACCGATGTGCTGGGGCCGGTTCCGGGTGATGCTTTTGAACTCAAGGCGACCATGCAGCGGTTGATGCATGAGTTGATTGAAAACCTGGGTAATTCAAGCCTTCATTTTGATGCGTTTCAGCATGTTTGCGCTCTGTTGGAGCACCTGGATCTTGTGGACAGGACCGGGGGTGAATACGGTTTCAAACTGGACGGATGGCAGGCCTTGTTGGCCGATGCGGAACATTATCTGATCAATCGGCTCCAGGCCGTGGCAAACAATGCCTCACTTCGGAATGACCTGTTTCAGACCGTATCCGATGCCTGGGGACTTGATTTAAGGGACTTCCCGGCCCATGTGATTAATGGGTTTTCCGGCCTTCCCGATGCCCAGGCCCTCCCGTTTAAAGCCCTTTTTTCCTCCATGAATCTCCTTATGGATGCCGCAGACGGCTATGCCCTTGACCCGGGGGCCTGGCTGGATCTTCTGACCAACCCCAAGGGCTGTCTGGAATATCTGCTGGCCGATGTGTTGAACGATTCAACCCAAACCACTCCGCTTATGATGGCCATCAACAGTTGGCTGGGGCTTGATGATGTCACTCTACCCAAAACCACGGTCAGCTATTCGTCCTGCGTAAAAGGATGTTTCACAAGCCAGGGGGTGTATGACCTGAACCTGACCCTGCCAGCCGCCAGCCTGGGGGGACAGGTGTCACTGGGTGCAAGCCTTTGCATGGATGTGCCGTCAAAGACCTTCTCTGTCAGGATTTCTTTGGGCCCTGCAGCGTTTGGCCTTTCCATGGTGTTTGATCTGACCTTTTCCTTGGACTATACGCTGGCCCTGATCACAGAAAATCGGATGCTTTTGCGTTTTGGAGACGCCTCCTTGCCCTATGGTTACGATGATCTTTGCCTGTTACCGGCCCCTGTGGGAATGGCCGACAAACTGGGACAGCTTTTGCCCCGGTTTGTTTTAAACACGGCCCTGGCCGCCCTCATGGAAAACAAGGTGTTCATACCCCATCCGGATTGGGCCCAGGTGATGGTGGCGTTGGGGCTTGCCCGTCAGACTCGTGCTGATGCATGTGTTCTTATGCGCCCCCTGGACGGACTGATCCAAAACCCCAAGACCTGGCTGTTATCGTCCCTTTCTTTGGGCTCAAACCTTCCCGGTGTTTCCCTGGATTCGCTCAAAGTGACCCAACTCATCTCACGCCTGGCTGATGCCTTCAATCTGATTGATGGCGGCGGTGTGATCCGTTTGCCTTACGGCTTAAATCTGTCCTGCACTGAAAATGCCGGTGTGAAATGGATCTTTGAAACAGAAACGCCCCTTGCCTTGGGTGATCAGGCAACGGCGGATATCTCCCTTTCCCTGACCCTGAGCCAGACCCTTAGTGTGGGGGTGACCGGTGATCTGGATCTGGTTTTCACGTTGGATGATTCTCCTGGAAACGACGGTTTATGGAACAGCATTCGGGTCCAGGCCGGTTATGAATCCGAATCATTCACCTTGAGTGTGGGGGTGGATGATGTACTGTTGAACCTGATTCCCTTTGGCGGATGGTCTGATTTGGCAGATCTGGCGGCCCAGGGGGGTGTCCGTTTATTAAACACAGCCCTTGACGGGCTGATGACCCATCTGGAAAGCGATGCTGCAAATTTTGTCACGGCTGCCCGGAACCTGTTGACCGCCTTTGATCTGGACACGGTGGCCAAAATCGACACCATGCTCGACAGCCCGTTGACCTGGCTGAACACACGGATGGGAGTCGGTCAGGCAGCTACCACACTGTCCGGTTTGCAGCAGATGCTGGCCATCCCCCTGGGACCCGGGATCACCATCTCCGGAAGTACCCTGACGTTTTCGGACAATGACCTGGCCCTGTCCCTGGGCCGGGACAATACAAAGATAGGGGTCTGGTTGACCCTTGATCCCCTGACCTTGGGACCCATTGAATTGGAATTATCACTGGGTGTGGAAACGCCAGATTTGTCAACCCTGCCGGACATATCCCTCACCTTGGATCTGACCACGGCAAACGACCTGATCACCGGCCTTCCCATCAAACCCAGCCTGTCCTTGGGTTTGGAATCGTCACCCTTTCTCCACATTTACCCCTTGGGTGATATGTTTACCAATCACCAGTTCAGGCTGTCCCTGTTGGGCGGTGTGAATTTTTCCGCGGACCCTGGGATCATTCCCGAGCTGATCAAAAACGTGCTGCTGCCCCTTGCCTTGGAACTTGTCATCGACAGTCAGGCCGTGGTGAATTTTCTGTCCAATACCATATCGGCCACCGTGCCGGTCAAACCCGGAGATATCCTGGTTTCCGCCGGGCTTTTAGAGTTGCAGGGTGGCAGTTACAACCTGACGATTCCCCAAACATTTTCAGCGCAAAACCTGGTGTACAGCTTGCTGGCATCGGCCATGCGGGCCTTCAGCAATCAGCAGTTCATGGACGGCGTTGTGTCCATTGTCAGCAAGAACCGGGGGGCCAATGTCATGCATTATGGCCTCAAGGTGAGCCTGCCCGACATCACTGTGTCCGATGACCCCGAACTGGTCATGCATCTGGGCTCGGACGATGCCGACTGGATTAAACGCGCAGGAGGACCTGATTACGATGAAGGGGGACTGGTCTTTTATCTTCCCACGGTGGATGAATCCGGGGATGGTATTTCCCTTGGGGATATCGGCCTGCTGGCTGAAATCGAGTTGGTTAATCTGGGAATCGACATCAGCGGCAAGCAGGATGACCCTATTGTGGACGCCGGGGGATTCCGGTTGGGGGGCGTGGACATCAGGATCTGCCTGGTCATGACCTTTGGCAATACCGTTGATGTCCATCTGGGTGGCTCGGTACTGATCGATCAGATCGGACTTCCCCTGGGCAGTTCCAGCGGAAACGTGATCGCACAAAACATGTTGTCGTCGGATTCGGGAGGCACTGGGGATAATACCCCGGTCAATCCGTCGTTCAGCATTGAGTTAAGTTATTACAATGACCTGGATGTACGCCTTTTGGGACGCAATGCCGGTGAAGCGGAAATCTGGTTTCCCATTCAGAAAACCTTCGGTCCCATCCATGTGGGGCAGGTGGGTGTGAAATGGTACAACACGCCGAAAGCCATCGAATTATTGCTCGACGGTGGTGTAAGCCTGGCTGGATTAAATGTTAACGTGGATGACCTGGGTGTGAAAATCCCCATTTTAAAAGCGGCTGATTTCAGTGCATGGACACTGGGACTCCGGGGGCTCGGGATCTCATACAACGAAGGCGGCGTCAAGATTGCCGGTGCTCTTTTGCGTGACAATGACGAGGGTACCAGCTACAGCGGAGCCTGCCTGGTGGAAGTGTCCGGCAAAACCTTCACGGCCATCGGCTCTTATTCCAAAAGTGAATTTACATCCATGTTCGTGTTTGTGCTTTTGCCCATTCCCATCGGGGGCCCGCCCTATCTGTTTATCACAGGCCTTGCGGGCGGATTCGGCTACAACAGGGGCCTTACCGTGCCCGGGGTGGAATCCGTGCCCAATTTCCCACTGGTGGAAGCGGCCAGGGGAAGCAGCGCCTTTACAAACGATCCCTTGTCAGCATTACAACAACTGGGTACCAGTGTCCCGATCCAGCGTGGCTCTTACTGGGTCTGCGGCGGTATCCGGTTTACCAGTTTCGAGTTGGCCAAATCCGTGGCTCTGGTCTATGTGATGCTGATCAACTCCGCAAGCCAGAAGGGCGTGGAGGTGGGGCTGATCGGCATGTCCCAGATGTCCCTGCCCGAAAACAAACCCCTGGTGAATCTGGAAATGGCCTTAAAGGCACGATTCTCCACCATTGACGGAGTCTTTTCCGTGGAGGCGCGGCTTTCCGACAATTCCTGGTTGTTGAACAGGGATTGCCGATTGACAGGCGGTTTCGCCTTTTATATTTGGTTCGACGGTCCGTACCGGGGTGATTTTGTCATCACCATGGGTGGGTATCACCCGCGATTTGCCATTAAATCCTACTATCCGGACGTGCCCCGTCTGGGGTTCAACTGGCGGGTGACGTCCAAGGTAACGATCAAAGGGGAATCCTACTTTGCCCTTACCGCATCGGCGGTGATGGCCGGGGGCCTTCTGGAAGCCTCCTACAAATCCGGGAACCTCAAGGCCTGGTACAAGGCCTGGGCTAACTTTTTAATCGCCTGGAAACCCTTTGCCTACGATATTGAGATGGGGATCAGCATCGGCGTGTCCTACCGCTTGAAAATCAACCTCCTGTTCGGCACCATCACCAAAACCTTCAAGGTGGAACTGGGCGCCGAGGTCTGGATCTGGGGTCCCCGTTTCAGCGGAAAGGCCAAAGTGACCTGGTATATTATTTCATTCACAGTCAGGTTCGGGGCAGGGGATAGCGCCTCGGGCAAGGAAGCCCTCTCCTGGGCCGCGTTCCGCGAGACATTCCTGCCCGCCGATGAAAAAATGTTCAACGCCGATGTGGTCACCGGCATGCTCACCCAGGAAAAGGATTCCGATGATACCGGCCAGGTCCGTCCCTGGTTGCTTCAACCGGAATTCACGTTCAAAACGGAAACGGTCCTGGGTACGAACGCGGTAAGCCTGTTCGGCCTGGATGAGGTATCATGGGGAAACCCCATCGATATTCGTCCCATGCACCTGGATAATATTGATTCGAGTCATATCATCACAATTCAGTCCAAAGGTGGGCTCCCTTCAGCCATTCAGGGTGTTTACAATTTATCCGGTCATGAATTCAAAACAAACACGGATGGTTATGTCAGAGTTTCCATCCATCAGGCCTATGCACCGGCGGCTTTGTGGGAATTCGATGGCACAGGGGAAAAACCGGACGCCAAGGTGGTGGACAGCATCATCGGGGTCACAATCATTGCCGAAGTCAAGGAAGATGATATCCGGGTGGACAAAACCGGTGAAATCCCGGTTATGGAGCTGTTTGAACGCGGTTACCACCCCTTGCCATTCACCCGGGAGTTGGATGAACGAACGGATCTTCTGAGTTTCAGTCAGGCTGCTGAACTGGTCTGGCCTGATGCAGAAGACTCGTTGTCCATCCTGGTGGCGGCCGGAAAAGTTCTGGGATTTCCATGGAATACACGGCGCTCAGAGGTTCTGGACGCACTGGAGGCCCATGGGGCCCGTGTTGTTCGTGGGGAAACCCAGCGGGCCACGGCGGAGATTCTGGGCCGTCATTATGTAGCGCCTCCCAAATTGGCCAGCCTTTATGAAAACATGTCCCTTGACGCCATTCTCGGACCCGATCTGACAGTGGTCCCGGTTGATCCCGGCGTCGTTGTGGTCAAAACTCCGAGAAAACCCGCCATCGCCGCTGTTTTAAGGCAAAGGCCCGAGGCCTTGAAAGAGGCATCGGGACGAATCAGGACCAGTATCGACACGGTCCTTAAAGACCGGACCATTCCAAGGGTCACCATACGGACAAGATGGAGCGACAACGTGGCCGGTGCTCGCCTGAACCGGGTGCCCCTTCCCACAAAAACCGCTGCAACCCGGGTGGCCCTGACACGGTCCGAATTTGTATGCGATGCCCATCGCACGGCAGGCCTTGCCAAGCAGTACATCGAGATCGAATCCAAGGCCATCCAGCTCCGCATGCCAGGAGCCGTCGCGGCTTTAAGGTTCTTGGGCGAAGAGTCCCAAGGCGTTGCGGTACAATCCGGAACCACACAGATCTGGACCCTTCCGGTTAAAAACGTTGCCGGTCCCATGCCGGTGATTCATTTTTCAGGGAATCAGGCTATCCGGGTCACGGCCATGACCAAAAGTGGGGCACTGATCGAGGACAGGGAATATGGCAGTGGCCAGGGCCAATGGGAACTTCCTGCCTTGACCGGCCGGATTGCCCTAACAGGCCTTGGAAAATGTCATGGAAAATACCCGTCCACTTCAGGTTGTATGGGGCAGGTGGCCCTGTCTGAATCGGTCAGGGGTCTTGCCGTGATCGGCTGGCAGGTTCACAGCCAATTCATCCAGACAGGTCGCCTGAGTTTCCTGGGTCGCGGTTGCATGATCCGAACCGGTGCGGCACAGCTCACCCGAAGACGGGGGAAGATTGCGGATTACGCTGTCATCAATGCATCCGAGCTTCTTGGGGCCCAAACCACATTGACCACCTTCCTGCCCTGTGATGCGTCCCTTGTGGCGGTTCATGTGACCATGGCATCCTCCACACCGGTAAGGGACATTACAAGGGGCCTGGGACTGTCGGTCAAAGGATTTGATCTGGATGAGCCCCCCACCATCTTTGTCAATGATCGATCCGCACTTTTGGTCTACACGGTCAAGGGCTTCAAGGGTGGGGAAAACCTACCGACCCACGGAAGCATCGGGACCACCACCGGTGAAGGATGGCAGGTTGCTGGTGTCCTGGCCATGAAAGGACATGTCGACAAATGGCTGAGCCGTTTGTCCAAAGGATTGACATCACCTTTGGTGGAAAACGGCCCCTTGTCGGCCGCAGGGGTGTCACGAATTCTGTTTGAGGTGGAAGCATCCGCTGATAACGCTGATAATAAACAAAGCCATAGGAGTGAGTTGCCATGAGTAATCAACCGGAAAGCGGTAAGGTGATTTTTTACGATAAATGTTTGCCGCCTTTTTTGGCCGGAGATTATGATCTAAAGGTCCGTCAGACAATGACCAAGGACGGCGGTGTGACCCCGGTGGATGACGAGGCACCCTCAGGTAAAAAAATACCGACCCAAAAAATCTATCCGTTCACGGTGACAGGCCCCCGGTTTACCCTGCAACCCGATGAAATCCATGCGGCCTATCCGCCGCCCAACAGCGACGGGCCCTATGAAGCGCGCCTTCCCTGTGTTGTTCTGAAGCGCCGGACCCTCCCCTGGGAACGGGTGGCAGGGCAGGTGGGTGGGGAAAAGCTTCCCTGGCTGGCCCTGATGATTTTTGAAGAATCCGAGGTCACCTTACTTGATCCCCCGTCCTGCACAGTGGGCAGTGTGTTGACCCATATGCCGTCTCTGATAATGGGCGGTGGAGCCCCATGGCCTTCGAACATCCTTGCCGCCACCTTGACAGATGCGGAACGTGCCAAACCCTGCCTGGGAATTGAAGTGAAAAAAAGTATTTTTGACCAGGTGGCTCCCAATAAGAAGGAACTCCGTTTGCTGACCCATGTGCGCCAGGTCAACACCCAGGACAAGGAACTGCTCGGCCAGGATAAAGACGGCTGGTTTTCCGTGGTGGTGGGCAACCGTCTGCCTGTCAGCGGGAAAAAGTACGTGGCCTGTCTCGTTTCCCTGGAACAGCAGGCCGGTATTCTTCCTGATAATCATGAACCCTTGACAACACCCCGGGGCACGGGCATGGGTTATGTGGTATCCCCCGAGATGGCCTACCGGACTGCCGTCAACCTGTATTTGAGAGAGCTTCAGACCACACCGGACGGTCCGGATATGGCCGTACTCAACCGGGACCCGAAAACACGTAAGGTTCTGCTTGAACGTTACATGGGGGCAGCGGCCTTACAGGACCAGAATCTGGCCGCATCCCTTTACCAGGGCACCCTTGCACCGGGACAGTTTACCTACAACACCGATGAACTCAGCTTTGTTTTGCCCGAGCCCACCATCCGGATGATCTGTCTTGCGCGCTGGACCTTTCAATGCGTTGGCAAGGGGGATTTCCAGGGCCTGATGGAATCCCTCCCTGAAAGCGGGGGAATAGGTATGCTGGGCATGCATCCCGATCAAACCACCAACAGTGCAACCACGCCATCCACGTCGTACCGGCTGGCCTTGGACAGCGGGCATGTGCCCCTGAAACACCTGACCCGGAACGGTGAGAATAAAATCAGTTTCTACAGGGGGCCCTTTACTCCTGTGGGGATTTATCGAAATCTCAATGAAGGCCCCTACCATGATGCGGATCAGGCCCGACGGGTGGACCCCCTGACCGGTCTTGAAAACGTGGGCTATGCCGCAGCCTTTGAAATTGGACGACTGATGGCTCTGGCAGACCCCAAGTTTGCCCTGGATCTTTTAAAATGGCGCCGTAGCGGTCACAGAAACGTGGGCGACCGACTGATTGGAAACCGAATCAAGGACCGGCTGATAAAGTACCTCGATATGTTAGACCCCAGACAATTTTTAGATGACCGGTGTCTGGCGTCCGCCCTTTTGGACCGAGTGGGACCCAGGATTCTGAACGAAGAGATACTGGGGGCTCTCACCGATCCCACTGGATTGAAGGGCCTCCGGGACATGCTGCCGGGACTGGACCCGGCCCGTGTCATGGAATCCATGAATCTGAACCAGGCCCAGGTGGAGTCCATGCTGGGTGTGGCCATGGATACGGGCCTGACCCATGGGAGCATCCAGGGCAGTGGATCACTTTTCGATCAGGTCGGTGTGGCCGGTGCTGGCCTGGCCATGGATTTTGACTCTGTGGTGGCCCGTGTGGGAACGGAGTTCGGTCATGTGTCATTGAACCATGACCGGGAAATGGACCAGGTTTTTGATCAATTCAAGCAAGGAGCGAAAATGCCATGATAAGCTGGTACTCCCAAAAGGCGTATATTCAAGATTTGACCGCCGTGTCCCTGGATGAATACAAAACGGCCCTGAACGTGAACGAAGAGGATTTCCTCCCGTCGAGCCTCAAGGACTGGTTGTCCCGGCTGAGACTGTTTTATGGTCTTCCCTTTGAATACCTGGTTCCCGATGAACGACTGCTTCCTGTTGAGTCGATTCGGTTTTTCTATGTTGACCGGAACTGGTCCGATCGAATGGTGGATGGGGCCTTGAGTGTGGGCAAGACCACCAGCCGGGAATACGCCCATCACCATGCCGTGTTTGATGCCGTGGTCACCACACTGGATAATGAAGAACGGCGTATCCGGGGACGGCTGAAAAAAAATCCCCAAATCACCGTGACCGGCCGGGCCGCGGACATGACCGGTTTTTTGTTGCGGTCACAGGCTGTGGCCAATTATCCAGGCATTGAGGTCCTGGCTTATCAGGGCGAGGAAAACATGAACAACCGGACTCCGCTACGCCTGCTGCGCATGGATCGACCCGGACCGGATGTGCTGCTCTGCCTGTTCGACGGGGTGCCTGATATCGTGGATATTGAAGAACCCCGCGAGGGAATCCAGTTTGGGGTTGAAATGAATCTTGACGGGAACAAGAACATTGAAGGGACGGTGGATTGCCCCAGCGGTTTAAGCATGAGAATCAGGCATATGCATGGGACCCATACCGGTTATGAAGTGGGATGGATCAACCGGGATACGTCGGATGATTCCATTGACGGGAGTAAGAAGACCTATACCGTTCCGGTCCCCGTGCGAAAAGGCAATCCCCAGGTCATCCATGTGGAAAAATTGCAACAGGCCATTGAAGATGTCATGACTGAGATTTCCAATGAGCCCGATGTGGAGTTCATCCCTCCCGGCCAATTTGGTCCGGCGGAGCTGGCCGTGCAGATGCTTCAATTCCCTTTTCACCAGCGATTTATCGGAGACGGGCAGCCCCGGCCATTGGATATCATGCCCGAATTCACGTTGATGACCCAGTACAGCGGGGCTACCGTGGGGATCACCACTGCCATCAGCGTCCTTTCCCAGGAGGAACTGGAAGACCTGAACATCAACCCCGTGCATGATCACGGCCATGGAGGAGGGGACAAATGAAACGCAACTATCAGGTGGAGATGGCCCTGCGTAATGCGGCTCTGGCAGAAAAGCTTTCTGTGGAAACCCTCACCATGTATGACCCCGAACTGTGGCGGGGCCCCCGTCTGCTCGTTCCGGTTGAAATCGACGCCCTGGTGGTCAACCCACAAGAGGGCGACCAGACCTGGGCCAATGTCCGTTTTCGGCCAGAGGCCCTTGAAGGGTATGCCAAAGAAAAAACCGATTATTTCGGAGGGGATGTCCCTCCTGAAAACCTTGATGATGAGGATTTATCAAGCTCCAAAGGGGGGCGAATCCCCTTTGATGAGTTCACAGGCCGCAATCCAGGGGTCTATCTCCACTGGTCCCTGCCCGATGGATTGACCCAGGCCCATACGGTGAGCAGCAGTGATGAGGAAGATGACACGGAAGGGTCCGATGTTGAAAAGGAAGTTGAAGACACAGAAATCAGCGAAGATCATGAATTCCCTCTTATTCCGGACCGGTGGCTTGTGGTGCGGTTTTATCCCGGACCTCAATCCACGGCCAAACGCCGGATTAAAGGATGGGTGATTCGGGCCGAAGAGCCTGACCCGTCAAAACGTGTGGTTCCCCTGAACCAGTTCTCAGAAAACCGCGATCAGGATAATGACCGTTGGTTGACAGCCATCGGCGAAGGTGACCCGTCCTATTCGGCCTATTATGACAATGTGGAAAACCGGTTGGGATTTTATGATTCCCTGGACGATGTGGCCAAAGGGCCGGTCACCTATCTTATATCAGGCTGGTACAGCGACAAAACAGATGATCCCCTGTACGGCCCCCTGACCCGGGATGCCTGGCTTGATAAACTTGGTGAACTGGGCTGGACCCTGGGAAAAGGCCGGGAAGATGACGTCAGGCTGGCCAAGGCCGAAGAAGCGGCCAAGAAGCGATGGGGCCAATTGGGTGCTATTCGGGCAGAAGATACATCCCTTACCTCGGAGGCCTATCAGGATTCAACGGTGTCTGTCTCCCCCCCCATGAATTTGGCCATGGCCGATGCCAACCGGGCATCGGGGTACACCGGGGCTGCCCCAACCGGAACCTCACTGTCCGGAAGCCTGGATGTCATGACAACGGTACAGGCTAAGCAAATGGAGTATTTTCACACCGAGATTCAGGGCCTTTCCATGGCTGACGCCCGCACATGGGTTCTGGAAGACGCTGATTTTAAACGATACTGGCCCCGTCAGGTCATGTGCCATGCCATGACCTATTCTGTGCCCTGGAACGGCCGAGGGGGACACTACGACGGTCCTGACTCGGGCAAACCCGATCCGGCCGTCATCACGGTGGCTGTGGCTAATACGGGCATTGAAGCCTTATCGGCGCTCATGGCCCAAACCACAGGGGACCATGATGCCGAGAGGATTTACAATGCCTATCATTATGGCATGCTGCCAGAATTGCGGCAGCAGGACGGATTGGCCTTGGTTGAATCCCTGCTCCATGCCGAGGATTTTGAATCAAGGCCCGGCGGGTATGTGACCGAAAAAATTGACCAGGGTGATCTTTTTCCCAGCCTGTCTTCCCGTCAGGCCAACCGGGTGACTCACAAGGACAACCCCTATGCCCGGGAAACAAAAGAAAATATTCAGACCCTGAAGAGTGCCGCCGAAGAAAAGCTCACAAAAAAGGCCCCTGATGTCAAACGGGAATTTCGGACAAGCAGGAACGACATCACACGTGTCCGTGACCGGATGCAGTGGG
>Ga0180007_10000393_pt1 | contig 75974 bp, 73 predicted proteins | sample MM_PC_MetaG_FD_121122 | JGI IMG/M metagenome (GOLD analysis project Ga0180007, IMG submission 121122) | Groundwater microbial communities from the Aspo Hard Rock Laboratory (HRL) deep subsurface site, Sweden - MM_PC_MetaG | ecosystem: Environmental > Aquatic > Deep subsurface > Groundwater... | reverse complement strand
GCTTAAAGCGCTGTGTTACCACATCGCCTCCAAAGACTCGCTACCCGGTGGATGGCCTTCCTTCCGGGACGGGATTCTCACCCGCTCGATTACACGACCTTGCCCGGCCGCACTATTTACCTGTCCCCTAACTTCTAACTTAATTCAAGCAACCCTTCATTTCTAAGCCCTGAAGTGGCATGGAAGCCTAACCAACGACACATGTCACGTGAAAAAAAGACGTGATTACAAAGGGGCCTCGATCATTTTGCCGATGACCGTCACATTGTACCAAAGACTCGCGGCTGCGTAAGGCGTCAGATCGACGCGAACATAGACGTTCTCGCCGGCCTCATAGGGAATTCCGCTGATGAATGAATTGTGGACGCCGGCAGGATAAATCACAGTGAAACGCACCTTGTATCTAAAGCCAGTCGTCGCAAGGCTGAAGAGAACCTCTTCAGCCTCTGAATGGCCTGCGCCGTAAGGCGTGACGGTGATATCTGTCACGAGAAGCCGCTTGCCCTCCGGAACGGTGTAGGATGAAATCCACGGTGTGGAATCCTGGATATCTTTGTTTAAAAAGAACAATTCCGTACTGTCTGCAAAGGAGGGCAAGGATTTGCTGAGTGTGATAATGTCGGCCGCATTGTCGTTAACTTCCTCGGCCAGGGCATTAAAATTATCATTCACCTCATCGGCCACAGCGGGCTGACCGGCTTCGAATACATTGGGGAGCGTCACTTCTCCTGCATAGATACCAGTCGTAAGACAAAGAGTTAAAAAAAGATAAAGACAGAGGTGTGTCATGTGTTTTTTCATGGGAGCATCCTATTTGTTTGAAGGTTTGTCTGACGTTAATTCAGATATTACTGCCATTGTCCTTGGTCCCATGTCATCTCATCCCAATGGGACACGTCAGAGCCTTCCGGGGATGATATCCCGCTTTTGTCCCCGCATCCACAAAGTAAAAAACCACATAAGCATATAACCAGAACCGCCCCGAGCCATTGTTTCTTTATAGTCATCGTATTCGTACCCTCCTGTTGCCTCAGAATTGAATGATTGAATAACTTATCATTGTGCAAATGCAAGATTAGTGTCACCCATGGGGGTTTTTGTCAAGATAACAGAGATCGGGAACAGCTTATTTAACTAAATTTATTTCATAATTCACCCATAATGAAGTGAGGTGTTTCAGGGATTTCCGAATTTTGAAATCAAAAATTTTCAGGCCCTTTACCTTTTCCGTTCCCATCGAAAAAGGGATGCATCTGGACCAGCCTGTGATGTAAACGGGCCGCCAGTTCTATGACATGCAGTGATTTTCTGTTTTGTTTGACCCAGTCTATCAGCGTTGGATGTTGGATGCTCATTTTTTATCATTTCGATCTTTCTAAACCTTTTGAAAAGGTTACCAAACGACTGCACGGGAAAAAGATCTTGCCCGTGTAAAAACGTTATTGGCAATCGTGAGATAGACTAAATGTGTCACATATATCACTTATTCTCAGCCTATTTGCCCAGCTTTTTAAAAGCTGGCCGCCGGAGGCAAGCCTTTTTAACTTTTTTTTAAATGGCTTCTATTGTCTTTGAATATAAGAGGCGTCACACCCTGACCAGGTCGTACCGTTCCCTGCCCATTTGCAATTCGCTCATGTAGGACAGTTGACGAAGGCCTTCGCGGGATTCAATGCGTTCTTTAAGATCGTGGAGTTCCGCTTCGGGCAGTTGGTACACCATGTCAATGGAGGCCTGTTCGATGGCCAACATATCAGTTGAGGCAAGAATGCCCAGGTCCCGGGCTTTCACCGGAGCGGCCGCAATACCGGCACAATCGCAATCAACAGACATGTTTCGAAGTACATTGATAAAAACCATTTTCTTGCCGAAAAAATCCATGGAAGCCTTGGCCGATTCCGCCATGTTTTCCATGAAGGGTTCTCCCTTGAGCCAGGTCTGGTAATCGTCATTGTCTGGAGCGTCATGAACCATTTTCTTGCCAATGGGGCCGTCTGCCAGGCCGATGGCGATATTTTTCATGGAACCGCCGAATCCGCCCATGGCGTGACCCTTGAAATGGGTCAGCACCACCATGGAGTCGTAATTGAGCAGGTTCTTGCCCACGGACATTTCCGTGAAACGCTTGCCGTTTTTGACAGGAATCATCACGGCCCCGTGCTCATCCAGGATATCCACGGTGCAGAAATCCCATCCGTTGATGGCAAGTGTTTCGCGGTGATCAACCGTGGTGTAGCGCTTTCCCTTATAAAGCGTATTCGTTTCAACCAATACGCTGTTGGGTATGCTCTGTTGCAGGATCTTGACCATGTCGCGGGGAATGATGTTGGGCCCGTGGGGCTCTCCCGTATGAATTTTGATGCCTGTCCGGCCGGTAATCGTCCCATTTATTTTCGCATAAACGCTCATCAAGCCCTCTGGGCTGATGTTATCCGTAAAAAACACCTGGGCCTTGTCTGTTGATGCGGCCATGGCCTTTCCGATGCCACGGACATCTGTTACGGCCAGAGCCCCCAGTGTCAGGGCACTGGTTTTCATGAAACTGCGGCGGGACATGTTTTTTTTCATGGGATTTATCTCCTTTTTATAATGACAATAAAGCAATCATCGAATTTTATTCGTTATCATACTATATCCCATATCAAAGACAGGCCGGTAACCTGATCCTACCCAATTCTTGCCTGATTGTCCGGGTGGCAACTCTTTTATTGTCAAACAGAGCCCTGCACTGTTAAAGTTATAAAAACGTTAAGATGGAGGAATCCTATGAATACACAAGAAGTTAATAGCCGAAATGAAGCAGAAGAGCTTGCATCTTCAAAAGCATCCTTTGCCGAAAAACTTGCCCGATTGACTTTGGGAAAAGATGACCCGGAGACGGCCATTGCGACCTTGACCATCCGGCGGTGTGAAGAACTCACGGAACTGGCCAGCTACATTCACGAACCCAGCATCTGCCTGATCGCCCAGGGTGCCAAACGTGTACTTCTATGGGAGGACGTCTACGAATACGATGCAAACCATTACCTGATCACATCCGTGAACCTGCCCATCGTGGCACAGGTCCTGGAAGCCAGCAAGGAAAAGCCCTATTTAGGCTTGAAGCTGGATCTTGATCAGCGAGCGATCTCACAGATGATGGTGGACAGCAACTTGCCCATGCCCCGAAAATCACAGGCAGACAGAGGCATGGCCGTGAGTGAGGTTTCATTGCCCCTGCTCAAATCCTTTCATCGCCTGATCGATCTTCTTGATTCACCTGCGGACATTCCCATTCTATCCCCTTTGATCCAGAAGGAAATCCTATACAGGCTGCTTACCGGAGAACAGGGCAGACGCCTTCGCCAGATTGCATCAGCCGGTAGCCACAGCCATCAGATTGGACGGGCCATTGACTGGCTGAAAAACAATTTCACGGAACCCCTCAAAGTGAGTGAACTGGCGACCCAGGTACGTATGAGTACATCCACCTTTCACCATCATTTCCGATCCATGACGGCCATGAGCCCGCTTCAGTTTCAAAAGTCTCTGCGATTGCATGAAGCCAGGCAGTTGATGTTCAGGAAGCATATGGATGCTGCCACTGCGGCCTTCCAGGTAGGCTACGAAAGCCCCTCCCAGTTCAGCCGCGAGTATAGCCGCCAGTTTGGTGCTCCACCGTTAAAAGACATCAAAAATCTGCACGTGTTGAGTGAAGGTGAGCAAACCCGGAGAACGCTTGGAGCACAAATCGGTTGATAAAGAACTATAATTATATATGTTTTTGAGTGATTGACTGACGTGGTGAACGAATACCAAAAGGGTGGGCATGGGGATATGGAACCTGCTTGCTGCTGTACAATGGAACGGCTCTATGATAAGAGCATGAATTTGTAATACAGGTCATATAAATTTACGGTGACATTTTTAAGGAACAAGGTTTGAAAACAATCAATCAATTTTATCGTGTCAATCCTGCTGATATCTGTTTTATCCGCTATGTGTTCGAAGCCCATGACGGGATTGCCGTTATCACCACCTTGCCTACGGATAAAGAGATCATTGCCGTGCGTGTTTCTCCGGGATGTGAAAAAGAGGTTGAGGATGTGATTGACAGTTTGTCAAACGACGTGACCATGGAAATAACAGACCTTAAGGCGGATATCAGTCTATGATGAATGTTAAATATCTTTATGTTTATACCATTGGCTGCCAGATGAACGTCTATGATTCGGAAATGTTCGGCAGGGTCCTGAGACCCATGGGCTATATTCCCGCCGAAACCCTTGAGGATGCGGATCTCATTATCGTGAACACCTGCTCGGTCAGGAAAAAGGCTGAGGAAAAAGCATTCAGCTTCCTGGGCCGACTCCAGTCAATGAAACTTAAAAACCCTGAACTGGTTGTTGCCATCGGTGGCTGTGTGGCTCAGCAGGAAGGTGCCAATATCGTGTCCCGGATGCCCTGGGTGGATATTGTTTTCGGTACACGGGCCGTGGGTCGATTGCCCGACATTATCAAACGGTTTGAGGAAAGCGGCACCCGGGTGATTGATGTGACCATGGACCCGGTTCAGATTGAAGCACTGCCGCCCAAGGACCTTGACACACCGAGCCCGGTATCAACCTTTGTCACCATCATGCGTGGCTGTGATAATTTTTGCAGTTATTGCATTGTACCGTATGTTCGTGGGAGGGAAACCAGCCGTTCACCCGAGAACATCATCCGTGAAATTGAGGCTCTGGTTGAAAGGGGGACACGTGAAGTGACCCTGCTTGGACAGAATGTCAACAGTTATGGCTTGAAAGAAGGGATTTGCTCCTTTCCGGATTTGTTAAGGCAGGTCAACGGAATCAAGAACCTTGAGCGCATCCGTTTTGCCACCTCCCATCCCAAGGATCTTTCCGATGATTTGATCAGGACCTATGCCGAGCTTGAAAAACTGTGCAATCACATCCACCTTCCGGTCCAGTCCGGGTCGGATCGTCTGCTTGAACGGATGAACCGGAAATACACCCGGGCGATCTACATTGAACGCATTGAGAAACTGCGAACTGCACGGCAGAATATGGCGGTGACCTCGGATATGATTGTGGGCTTTCCCGGTGAAACGGACGAGGATTTTGACATGACCCTGGAATTGATCAAAACCATTGGCTATGATGGGCTGTTTGCCTTTAAATATTCGGACAGACCCCATGCACCTGCTGTGGACTTTCCGGACAAGGTGCCGGAAGATGTTAAGAAAAACCGACTTGAAAAATTGTTAAAACTTGAAAAATCCCTGTCCCAGATGAGAAACGACGCCTATTTGGGACGTGTTGAACCCATTCTTGTTGATGGCCGTAGTAAGAAGATAGGGGAAACTGGCCTTCGTGAATGGGCAGGACGCACATCAAGTAATAAGGTCGTGAATTTTAATGTTCCCGACGCCATGATCAGCAACGATATCATGGGGAAAATTGTGGAGGTACGGATTGAACAATGTCGTCCCCATTCCCTGAAGGGAACCTGGGTAAAAACCCTTTAAATGCTTTTTAAGTTGCGGGTTTAAGGTCAATTATGCAATAATAAATTCACATCATGTGCGGATATACTCGAGCAAAACCGATTGAAGCTGGAATCTCTGATTATAGAAAACCTTCTGTTTATACAGACAGACTGCAGGTCAGGTCTCCGTATCTGACCATGGAGAGGAGGACAGAATATGCTTCATCATATGACCATTGCTTCATTGGCCGTTGACCCAAGCTCACAATCACCGATTATTGTATTAAAATCTCTTGAAGACGAAAGGCCTCTTTTGATATGGATAGGGGCACTGGAGGCAGCGTCCATTGTCTATGCACTCCAGGGCGTGTCCTTTGAGAGACCCTTGACCCATGATCTTTTCCGAAATTTTCTGGAACGGACAGCATTTACCGTAACACGGGTTGAAATCTGTGATCTTGCAAACAATACTTTTTATGCAAAGATATTCTTCCGATCAGGGGAAACGGAATTTCACATGGATGCCAGACCCAGTGATGCCATCGCCCTGGCCATTCGGTTTAATGCCTCCATCTATTCGGAAGAAAATGTGATCACGAAATCCAGGCAGGACATCGAAAAAATTGATATGGAAGACACGAGCGAAGAGGGCAGAAAATGGGCGGAATACTTGGCAAATCTGGACAACGATGATTTCGGAAAATACAAAGTATAAAAAGGTAAACCATTCAGATGATCGATCTTCATACCCACACTTTTTTTAGTGACGGTGTTCTTGTTCCTTCAGAGCTTGTAAGGCGTGCCGAATACAAAGGGATTCAGGCCATCGGTATAACAGACCATGGTGATCTGTCCAATATTGATTTTATTATTCCGCGGATCGTGGCCGTATCTGATCAGCTGAACCAGGCCCTTGCCATTCGCGTTATTCCGGGAATCGAACTGACCCATATCCCCCCATCCCAGATCAAACACGCTGCATCCAAAGCCCGTGAGCTTGGCGCAAAACTGGTTATTGTCCATGGGGAAACCATTGTTGAGCCCGTGGCCCAGGGAACCAACCATGCTGCACTTAATGCCGACATTGATATCCTGGCCCATCCCGGACTCATTGATGAATCGGATGTAATCCTGGCCCGTGAAAAAGGCATCTTTCTTGAAATTACCGCCCGAAAAGGCCATTCCCTCACCAACGGCCATGTGGCGGCCCTATCTTTGAAATGCGGTGCCGGCATGGTGATCAATACAGATTCCCATGAGCCCGGCGATCTCATTGACAAGGACTTTGCCATTAAAGTGATACTCGGGGCAGGGCTCAACACGAAGGCGTTTGCGGTCATGCAGAAAAACGCAGAACGATTTATTTGATAAACATCGGATAAATCCCTCCAGTTAATAAATCGTAAAATTATTCTTTCTTAATATCGTGATAGATGTCTCCATGCCCATTCATGTCTAGGGGGGTCGTATGGTTAACCCGAAAAAGTATGTTGGTATCTTATGTGTCATGCTTTACACGATGATAAATTTTTCAGTCCCATGTCTTGCGGATAATACACTCATCTTTGGCAGTGTATCGGGAAGCCCACCCCTATCGTATGAGGAAGACGGTGTTGCCAAAGGTTTTTTCTTGGATGTGTTTCGCGAAACCGCCAAGAGGGCTGGATATGATATAAGCTTTGTATGTTATCCAATGAAACGATTGGAGACGAATTTACAGTCAGGACGCATTGATGGGACTGTGCATATAACTCATACAAAAAAGCGTGATGAGTTTCTCATCTATTCAACAGCCCCTGTCTTATCGGGTATATCTCTTGTTTTTGTAAAAAAAGGTCGGGAATTTACATTCAAAACCATAAGCGACCTTTACGGAAAGAGAATTGGTGTTATTTTAGGTTTTAAGGTGATGAACGAAGAATTTGAGAAAGCTGTTCAGCAAGGAAAAATTATAACTGAATCGGTCTCAACTCATGATCAGAATCTGAAAAAATTGTTAGCAGGGCGCATTGACTGTCTCATCGGCACTGAAAATCTGACATGGTATCATGCCAATGAATTAGACCTGGCTAAACATCTTGTGGCATTAGCTCACCCCATTGCAGACATCTTCGTCTATTTCGCGATCAGTAAACACACGAAGAACATCCCTGACCCCCTTGCTGTTATGCGAGACATGAATGCGGCTCTTGAATCGACTAAATCTGACGGGACGTATGAAACGCTTTTGAAAAAATATAAATTATTGTTATTTGAATAACGTGATCCGGCTCAATCGATTGACCAAAAACGTTCATACACGTTGGGGCACGGCGCGCCGTGCCCTTGTTTGAAGGGTTAAATACCGACCGAGAACAAAAACAGTTTTACCATGAAGCATGAAGAAAACGAACAAACAAATCCGGTTATACACTCCTCAGCAAGACCCATTTCTTTTTATCGAATAATCGTAACGTTAATCCCATTTAAAATACACACATCTTGTGGTTGACTTATATGAAATAGACAAGATGTTGTTGACACGGATGATTTTATCCTGTATGTTATTTTAACTGAATTATCCCAATATCATTTCTGAATAATGAATGTTTTTCCTCACATACATGATAAGGAGTCAGAATGGCATCGATTCTTGTGATTGACGATGAAAAAGATTTATTGTGGATGTTTAATAACGTTTTGGAGAGAAACGGGCATAAGGTGTTCATGGCGGAAAACGGCTTTGAAGGTATGCTAATCTTTGAAAATGAACACCTTGATCTTGTGATAACCGATCTGATGATGCCGGTCATGGACGGACATGAGGTGGCCATGCATATCCGCACATCAGAAAAAGGCTCTATCCCTGTTATCGGAATGTCCGGAACCCCTTGGGAAATCATGCCGGATCATTTTGAAGCTGTTATTGAAAAACCGTTTTTTCTGGGCATATTAATTGACAAGGTCAGAGACTTGACCCTGAACCCTCCCAACACTGTTTATTCCATGTAAAAAAGGCTTTGTTATCTTGACCATCTCGATTCAGCGATTCGTGTCTTATCTTAATTGAAACGTTTTTTATTTTTAAACCATGAACGAATTCATGGACATCTTTTCAAGATCCACATGCAAAAGACAGTTATGTTTCATGTCGCCTCGATTGAGCAAAATTTTTACTGTGGCCATCACCTGGAATGGAGCGATAAGGGCCGGGGCAAGGGCAGGGGTCCCCAGTACATGTTCTGCACCGGGCGACTCAGCACACCCTTCTTTTTCCGATGAATAAAGTGTGTTCATCCCGGTGTCACCGGGGAAATGGGTCATGACCCGGCCTTCAAATCCAGCCACGGCTCCGTGAACCATGGGTATACCAAGATCCTTTGAAATGGATGAGAGAATAAGGCGGTCTTTGGCATTATCAAGGGCGTCAATTACCACATTCGTATGCGAGAAAAGGGCGATCTGGCCTGAATGGGTGATTGAAAGAACATGGGCCTTGACCTCAACGGCCGGATTGATCAGGGCGCACTGCCTGACAGCTTCTTCGGCTTTGAACATGCCCTGGTTATGGGTGAAGCAAAGGGACTGACGGTTGAGGTTTGTTTGATCAAAGGTATCGGGATCACAGACAAGAAGACGGCCAATGCCCAACCTGCATAAAAGTTGAATTACATGTCCGCCCAGGCCTCCTGCGCCCACCACCGCCACCTCGGATTCCCCAAGAATGATCTGGTCTTCAATGCTGATGGATGGACTGTTTCGCAGGTAACGAAGAGGGGTAATGCCCATCTTCAGGCTTTGAATGCAAATCTCTCGGATCGTTTGATGTCTGATTTCAGCGATATGATTCAGATCCATATCGCTGATGGCCCTGACATAGTTGCCCATGTGGTTTTTCCATTTGTGCGCTTTCAACTCTATGTCCGTCATAAGATCAGACATTATCCACCTCCGATGGGCGGGAAAAGTCCCAGTCGATCGTTTTCATTGACCTTGCTGTCCAGATGGGCGTGGACTCCGTTTAAAAAAATCAGTTTGATTTCCTGGCGGGGAATACCCAGTCGATCCACAAGATCACCCACCGTGATCAGGGATGGAAGATCCATGATCCCCTCCGTGGAGATCATGGGATGGGATGCATATTTCCCAAGGGATGCAAAGAGTCGCAGTTCAACCCTCATTTTGGTTCTCTTTCGGTGAATTTTTTTTGACAATACCCAGAAGTAGACGATAGGGGCCCGGTGTTCCGGGGGGGAATGCGGCAATGCGGTCTCCATCCCTGAGCAAGGTATCTGTGGGGGCAATTTTCCCATTCACAAAAACACCTTCGATATCCTCAATACCAATACTCATCTTTTTCAGAACGTCGTCAACACTCTCACCGTCTGAAAAGGAGATACGGGCATTGGTGCAGGGAATATTTTTTGCCTTTAACTTTTTTTGCAAAAAGGAAAATGCATTGAAAAGAATGGAACCCATAACTGAATCTCCCGTAACATTCTTGTTAAGGCATATCCAAACAACAGGGGCACGTTGTTTCGTGCCCCTTTCCATCATTTTTACCCATGTGATTTAAAATGTTTTGGCTTTCAAAAGTTCTTCATCTGTAAAATCCCAGGTGGTGTTATGAGGAGGGAAGGTTTCCTTGAACATATCCGGGAGACGATCGTCTTTTTTGGTAAAGCCTGCCTGACGATTGAATTCGTGTTCATCTTTCAGGATAGAAATTCCAAGCTGGACCACATCGTCGGTGGTAAGGGACAATCCATACTGGGCGTTCAGCATGTCCACAATCAACTGAAGGCCCTCGGCATGATCAAGAACAGGAAACGCGACAAACAGACAGAGCCCCGCAGCATCGATGGCAGCTGTTGCAATCTGAAGATCTTTTGAAATTTCAACATTGTGCTCTTTTTTAAGGGGGTCAATGGTCCCCCCCACATTCAGGATATTCTGGCAGACCCCGTAACCTGCCGTATGGTCCGCACCCATGGGGGTGGTGGCATAGGTGACGCCCACTGCCTTGACAGCCCGGGGATCGTAGGCAGGAAGCGCCTGCTTTTTAACAACAGGCACCCGGTCAACCCCCAGTGCCTGGCCCGTAAAAGCAGCCCCGTTTCCGATGATCTTGCCCATGGGATCTCCGGTACCCACTTTTTTTAACAGCTCAATGGCTGCTTTTCCGTCACCCCAAGGGATCAGGCCACCTTCCATGGCAACACCGATGGTTACACCGGTTTCAATGGTGTCGACGCCGAAATCATCGCAGAGACGATCCATCATGGCGATATCATCCAGGTCCTTAATCAGGCAGTGGGCACCAAAGGCCCAGATGGTTTCGTATTCAAAGCCCGAGGTCAGGTAGTTGTTGTCCCTATCATGATACACCTGGGAGCATCGAATCACGCAGCCCGGATGGCAACCTTCGGAAACGATGCCGCCCCGTTTTTCGATGGTCTCTGCCATGGTTTCTCCACTGATATCATGGGCGTTATCAAACCGGCCACTTCTGAAATTTTTCGTGGGCAACGCTCCGGCCTCGTTGATAAGATTCACCAGAACCGCCGTGCCGTATGCCGGAAGTCCTTCACCGGATACCGGATGATTTTTTAATAGATCCACCCATTGTTTATTGGCTGTTTTAAAGGCTTCAGAATCATGGAGGGCCAGTCGGTCAGTCCCTGAGTCATCCACCACAATGGCTTTGATTTTTTTTGAGCCCATGACTGCACCCAGTCCGCCTCGCCCTGCGGCACGGCCAGGATGGCCCTTGGGATCTGCAAACTGGATGGATGCAGATGTCAGGCGTTGTTCGCCCGCAGGCCCGATACTTGCCACACCCACACGTGTGCCGAACCGTTCCCAGAGTTTTGTAATCATCTCTCCATTACAAATGCCACGGTATTCATCCGCAGGAAGGATTTCAACCGAGTCTTTTTTGATCACAATGATGGAATAAAGATCATCCCCAGGTCTGTCTTCAAGAACCAGGGCTTTGATTCCCAGCCGGGCAAGTTTTTGGGAAACAAGGCCACCGGTATTGCTCTCCTTGATACCCCCTGTAAGAGGAGATTTGCTTCCCACAGACAGTCGACCTGAATTCGCTGCCGGTGATCCTGAAAGAAGACCTGGAGCAAAAACCAGTTTGTTGAACTGGCTCAAGGGATGGCATGTGGCGGGGACTTCGTTTAAAATCATTTTTGACGTCAAGGCTCTTCCCCCAAGGGCCTGAAATTCCGCTGCCGGGGATTCAAATGAATAGGTTTTTTCTTTTGTATCAATCCTTAAAATACGTGACATGGCCATCTCCTTTGTTTGATGAACTCATAAAAAGTCGACGGATGGCTTACGATGCCATCTTGTTTGAACGGTGAAACGATATGGTGTATTATATTAGTGCCTTAATGAAAGGCTTTATCGACAATAGTAAATCAGGTTTTAATAGATACCCTTGGCTATGAGGGCTTGCTCAAGTAAAATGAGTCCTATTGATTAGACAGAGCGTCAAAAATGCGAGTGAGAATTCAGAATACATATAGATTTAATGTATCATATTAAATCCAAGAGGGATTTTAGTCAATCGAATATATGCACGTTTGGAATGTTCAAAGGGTTACAACCCATCATCCTTGGGGGTTGCGACTATGCCGGGAAATCATGCCCATGATATTGTAAACCAGTCGGGCTGCTGCAAAATCCGAGGCATGATGGCCAGGGATCGGTGCCAGTTCCACCACATCAAAACCCACAACCTTTCTTCCGGTTATGCTTGAGAGCAGCATGTCCATGGCCTGGAACCAGAAGAGGCCTCCGGGTTCAGGCGTTCCGGTGGCCGGAATCACTGAGGGGTCCAGGCCATCCACGTCAAAGGTAATGTAAATGTTTTCCGGGAAATCAGAGGGTAAAAGGGGGCTGGGGATTCCCTTGCTGAACAGGTCCCAGGCATCCAGACAGTGAACTGATTTTTTTTCTCTGTAGGCCACATCATAGGTGGACAGACTTCTGACTCCGATCTGAAACACTGTAAAACCCGCCTCCACAGCATGATGCAGTGCACAGGCATGGCTGAGATTGGACCCTTCGTAGGTATCCCTGAGGTCGGCATGGGCATCAAAGTGCACAATGCCCATGGGTATATCGAGTTTCGAAAGAGCCCGGAATGCCCCCACGGACACCGTATGCTCTCCACCCAGAAGTACGGGTATTTTTTTGGATGTAATCACCGATGTGACAGCCGCTTCAATATCCGAAAGGGTGTCTTCGGCACTCTGGTCTCCCGGGATGGGGGGCAGGGTGTAAATACCGCGGTCAGCTGGCACGCTCACGCCGTCATACAACTCAAGATACTGGGATGCCGTTAAAATGGCCTGGGGCCCCAGAGCTGTGCCCCCTCCATAGGAAACGCTTTTTTCAAATCCTGCAGGGATAACATGGAACAGGCATTGATCCGGATCTGGTTTTCCAAGTTCTGCTTCCAGAAAACCGTTCAGGGAAGTTGATTTCATAGTGTCCTCCAAGGGTTCCTATCGCATTCGGGAATAGGGGAGAAATCCCAGTGCCCGGTCACAAGAGAGTCTCAAGATAATCTGTTTTTATAATCATCGTATCCAAAAACACGAACCGTTTCCAGATGGTTTTTTTCAGGGTCAAAAAGTAAGATGGATGGCAGCCGGACACCGTTGAAGGTGTTGGTCTTGACCATGGAATAAATGGCCATGTCCGTAAATACCAGTTTGTCACCCACACCAAGGGGCTTGTCAAAGGAATATTCGCCAATGGTGTCCCCGGCCAGACAGGACAGACCGCCCAGGCGGTAGGAGTGAACTTTTTCTCCGACCTTGCCGCTTCCGATAATAAAGGGACGGTAGGGCATTTCAATGACATCGGGCATATGGGTGGCTGCCGAGGTGTCAAGAATGGCAATGGGCATGTCGTTGGTGATGATGTCAAGGACCGTGGCCACAAGGACCCCGGCATTCAAAGCCACAGCTTCTCCTGGTTCAAGATAGACCTGGACGCCGTAACGGGTTTTGATTCTGTCAATCACCCGGCAAAGCCGGTCAATATCGTAATCCGGCCGAGTAATATGATGTCCACCACCAAAATTAATCCAGGACAATCCGTGGATATAAGGTCCAAAGGACCGTTCAAATGCATCCACGGTTCGTTCAAGGGCATCGGAATTCTGTTCACACAAGGTATGGAAATGCAAGCCCGATATCCCGGTAAGATCCTGCCCCTTGAAATCCACCAGACGGACCCCCAGCCGTGAGCCCGGAGAGCAGGGATCATAAATGGGCGTGGCCCCTTCGGAATGTTCCGGATTCACCCGGATGCCGCAGGAAATATCTCTGCCTGACTGATGGATCATATCTTTAAAACGGTTCCATTGGCCAAAGGAATTGAACACGATATGGTTGGACAGGGTGATGATCTCTTCCATATCCCTTTGGCTGTAAGCTGCGGCAAAGGTGTGAACCTCCCTTTGGAATTCCTCCCGCCCCAGGCGCGCCTCATCCGGCGAACTGGCGCAGATCCCATCCAGGGTCTCCCGGATAAGGGGGAACACCCTGTGCATGGCAAAGCCTTTGAGCGCCAGAAGAATCTTGCATCCTGTGCGTTGTTTGACCGTAGCCAGAATGGAAAGGTTATGCCTGAGGCAGTCCGTATCCACCACAAAACAGGGGGTTTCTACCTTGTCCGGACTGAATTTCAAAGGATAATCTCTTTCCATGGAAGTCCGTGAATGTTTAGCTTATCCATAAAAGGATCGGGATCGAACTGTTCCATATTAAACACTCCCTTGCCGGTCCATGTTTTTGTGAGCATCATCATGGCCCCGATCATGGCTGGAACGCCGGTGGTATAGGAAATGGCCTGGGACCCCACTTCCTTGTAGGCTTCTTCATGGGAACAGATGTTATACACATAATATGCCTTGTCTTTGCCGTCTTTCTGTCCTTTGATCAGACAGCCGATACAGGTCTTTCCTTTGGTCAAAGGACCCAGAGAGCCCGGATCAGGCAGAAGGGCTTTGAGAAACTGCAAAGGAATGATTTCCTTTCCCTCGTACAAGACCGGATCAATGCGGGTCATACCCACATTTTCGAGAACCTTCAGGTGGTTCAGGTAATTATCGGAAAAGGTCATCCAGAAGCGGGCCTTCTTGATGTCGGAAAAATGTTTGGTCAAGGATTCCAATTCTTCATGGTAAAGCATGTATATTTTTTTAGGGCCGATGCCTTCTGGGAAATCGTATTCTTTTGAAAACTCCATGGGCTTTGTTTCAATCCACTGGCCGTTTTCATAATATTTCCCGTTTTGAGTCACTTCCCGGATATTGATTTCAGGATTGAAATTGGTGGCAAAGGGCTGGCCATGGTCACCGGCATTGCAGTCAATGATATCCAGCTCGTCCATACAGTCGAAATGGTGTTTTTTTGCATAGGCCGTAAAGACATTGGTTACGCCAGGATCAAAACCGCTTCCCAAGAGGGCCATCAGCCCTTTTTCCTTGAACCGGTCCTGATATTCCCACTGCCATCCGTAACAGAATTTTGCTTCATCCGGGGGTTCGTAATTGGCAGTATCAAGATAATTTACCCCGGTTTCCAGGCAGGCGTCCATGATATGGAGATCCTGGTAGGGCAGGGCCACGTTAATGATCATCTCCGGCTTGTAGGAACGGATCAGATGAATCAGTTCGGGCACATTATCCGCATCCACTTGTGCGGTTTTGATGGGCCGATTGATTCCTGCTGCAATGGCATCGCACTTGGATTTGGTCCGACTGGCCAGCATGATGTCGCTGAATACATCCGGTACCTGAGCGCATTTGTGCGCCACAACATGTCCGACGCCCCCTGCGCCGATGATCATAACTCGTGACATGGTTTTCTCCTTTTCCATATGATAATCAAAAAAAACCACCAGGCTTTCCTGGGGGCGTTTTTTTTTCGTATGCTCCATTCACAATGGCCGCCCCGGCCATTGTGACCCATAGGGGTTGCCCAAGGGGCAAGCCCTAACCATGACATTGCTCTTTCCTATACGATATGATACTCCCAAAAAAGCTCCGCAAAAAACTTTTGGGTTGTTTAATTGTATCTTCTAACTATACGAGAGAGACGTTTCGGCTCCACGGCCTCTGTTTAGTTTTTTTTTCGTATGCTCCATTCACAATGGCCGCCCCGGCCATTGTGACCCATAGGGGTTGCCCAAGGGGCAAGCCCTATTGCTCGAAGTAGGGATAGCCCCGAAGCCCTTCTTCATACATATTCATGATTTCCCGGCGTTCCTGGGGTGTGATGAGCTTTTCCCGGATGGCCTGCTCTGCTGTGGCTCTGAATCGTTTGGTCATGTTTTTGGGATCGTATTCAACGTAGGACAAGACATCAGCCACCGAATCCCCTTCGATTTCCCTGACAAAGCTATAGCTACCATCTTCAAAGACTCGGATGCTCACAACGTTGGTGTCGCCCAAAAGGTTGTGAAGATCACCCAGGGTTTCCTGGTAGGCTCCCACAAGAAACGCACCCAGATAATAATCTTCATTTTCCTTGACCGTGTGAAGTTTTAAGGCCCTTCGTACACCCTGCTTGTCAATGAACCGATCGATTTTTCCGTCGCAATCACAGGTGATATCCGCAAGTATGGCATTTCTTAATGGCATTTCAGCCAGACGATGGACAGGCATCACAGGAAACAGATGGCCGATGGCCCATGAGTCCGGCAGGGATTGAAAAACACTAAAATTGGCATAATAGGTATCACACAAGGCAATATCAATGTCCGTAAGATCCTTGGGAACAAATTTCAGGTTTTTAATATTATCACTCACCGCCTGGATAATATTCCAGAAAATTTTATCACCCAGGGCACGTTGTCGCAGACTCAGATCTCCGATTTTGAACATCTGGCGGATCTGGTCCCGGTAATATAGGGCATCATTGTAACATTCCTGGAGATTCCTGACGTTCAAGGATTTTAGGACCTCAAGCATATTCAAAATGATGTCCGGGGTCTCTTCGGGCAATTCCTTGGGGACAGAATCCGTATCAATGGAACTGGTGTCGAAAATATTGAACAGAAGGACCGAGTAGTATGCCACGGTGGCCCGGCCTGATTCAGTGATAATCGTTGGATGGGTAATGTCGTTTTCGATCAGGATTTCCATGATGGCTTCGATCACGTCAGCGCAATATTCATCCAGGGTATAATTTCGTGAGTTCATATAATTGGTGTGTGAGCCGTCGTAATCCACGGCAAGCCCACCACCCAGATCGAAATACCCCATGGCAGCACCTTCATGCACAAGGCCGGCATAAACCCGGCAGGCTTCCTGAATGGACGAGCGGATATCACGGATATTGGGGATCTGGGAACCCAGATGATAATGGAGAAGTTGCAGACAATCAAGCATATTGGCGTTTTTGAGTTTCTCAATGGATTCAATGATCTGTGAGATGGTCAATCCAAATATGCTTCGATCTCCCCCGGATTCGGTCCAATGCCCGCCGGCCTGGGTGGACAGCTTGAAACGGACACCCAAAAGGGGTTGGATACCCAGGGCCTGTGAGCGTTCCAGAATCAGCTCCAACTCACCGGGCATTTCCAGGACAAAGAAACATTTGAATCCCATCTTGCAGGCATAGAGGCCAAGATCAATGAACTCCCGGTCCTTGTAGCCGTTACAAACCAGGCAGGCTTCCTTATCCTCAAGAAAAGACAAGGCTGCAATCAGTTCGGCCTTGCTGCCGGCCTCAAGGCCATGATGGTAAACTTTGCCGATGCGGGTGATGGTTTCAATAACCTGTTTCTGCTGGTTCACCTTGATGGGATAAACGCCTTTGAATTCACCCTTGTAATCAAACTTTGCAATGGCTGAACGAAAACTCTCATGCATCTGTGTGATCTGTGAGTCAAGGATGTCTTCGAACCGGAGCAGCATGGGCATGGCATAGCCGCGGGCCATGATGCCGGATATGATTTCAGGAAGATTGACAGATACATCTTTTTTTTCTCTCAAGGGGGTGACCAGCACATCCCCTTTATCGGAAATACTGAAATATCCAGCACCCCATTCCCGAATATGGTAAAGATCGGCAGAATCTTCAACCGTCCATCGTTCCATCGAGTGTTTCAGATTCATAAATACGCCCTCATGATGACAAAGCAAAGGTTAATTCAATCTTTAAAAAAGCATCCCGTTTTTACAGAAAAATTATGATCAATGCAACTACAAATATTTGGTATAAAAGAATATTTTCTATCCAAAATGTCTATAAAAAAATGAATGCTGATGAACCGTCTGTTTTTTGAGGGCAAAGCATGAATATGCCCTATCTCAACCTGTCTCATGTGAGGCTTTAAACTCAAGGATGTTTGGCTGACATCCATCTGTTTTTTGGCGTGAACACACAGGCTAAGCTTTTGTATAAATTTTTAGTATGATTCCTTTCACTTCCTTCGTCAATGGTTTCATTGAAAAAATAAAAAATTCGAATAATTATATCGGTTCCAATGATTTGCTTTACCCCGACTGGGCCTTATGATACTATTATCACAGATAAATAACGATATTGTTCAGTCAAAACATGTATTGATCATATCTTCTCGCCAGCTACGCTTTATTCCATAGTTAAATTTTTATCAAATTTTTTTTATCAGGTTTGTCTAAATCATATGAGATAATCAATCTTCTTTAAATATGTGGGGGGAACGACCATTGATTCATCATTTGAGTGGATACCGGTTTGGAAAAGATGTTTACCAGAGCTCATTATCCCATATCTGCCGTGGTTTTGAAATATCGAGAAACAAACCGGTCATTATCAAGATCTTGAACAAAGAATTTCCAAACGCCGATGACCTTGCACGTTTCAAAAGAGAATATAGACTTGTTTCAGCATTAAATGGCGACGGAATTATTTTGACCCATGGCATGGAGAAATATGGAAACAGCCTTGCCCTTATTTTCGAAGATTTCGGTGGAGATTCCCTGGCTGCAAACCTAAAAATTTATCGTCCTGATTTTGAAACAAAATTGGATTTGGCCATCAGAATCGTCGATGCCTTGGGACAAATTCACCAGCAGTCTATCATTCACAAGGATATCAATCCGTCAAATATCATCTGGCACCCCCAGACAAACCAGATCAAAATCATTGATTTCGGGATTTCTACCGAATTGAGCCGGGAAACACCGGAACCCTGCAATCCAAACATTCTGGAAGGGACTCTGGCCTATATATCGCCGGAGCAGACCGGACGAATGAACCGAGCCATGGACTCCCGGACCGATCTGTACTCCCTGGGCATTACCTTGTATGAAATGTTTACCGGAAAACCTCCATTCCAGGCATCCGATGCCATGGGATTGATTCATTGCCATATCGCCGTGGTCCCATTATCGCCCCATGATCAGGATTCCAATATCCCAAAGCCTTTGTCCCAGATCATCATGAAACTGATATCCAAAATTCCTGAAGACCGATACCAGAGCACCACAGGTGTCAAGAGGGACCTCGAAATATGTCTGGCCCATTGGGAAAAAGAGGACCATGTCCCTTTTTTTGAAATCGGAGGCCATGATGTGTCCAGTCAATTTCAAATCCCCCAGAAACTTTACGGACGGGATAAACACATTGAACGGATGCTTAATTCCTTTGACAGAGTGAGCCGGGGGCAAAAGGAAATCATGTTGGTCGCTGGTTATTCGGGCGTTGGAAAATCATCTCTGGTCCATGAAATCAACAAACCCATTGTTGGGAAAAGGGGCCATTTTATTTCCGGAAAATTTGATCAATTTAAACGGAATATACCCTATTCAGCCCTGATTCATGCATTTCAAAAGCTTGTAAAAAATTTGCTGGCTGAAGATGAAATCCGCTTGGAATACTGGCGTAATCGTTTGCTCAAATTTCTCGGGCCCAGCGGGCAAGTCGTCATTGATGTCATCCCGGAGGTGGAGCTGATCATTGGCAGACAACCGCCTGTACAGGTTCTGGACCCTGACCAGAGTAAAAACAGGTTCAACCTCGTATTTCAGAATTTTGTCAGGGTTTTTGCACAGAAAGAATGTCCACTGGTCATATTTATTGATGATCTTCAGTGGGCTGACCTTCCGTCACTTCAATTGATCAAGGAGTTCATGTCCGATATTGGCACGAGCTATTTGTTTATTATCGGAGCATACCGTGATAACGAAATTCAGGCCACCCATCCGCTGATAAAAACAACCGAGGAGTTGAAGCAGAACGGTGTGACCGTCAATACAATCACACTTGAGCCCCTGACGCTATTCCATGTGAATCAGCTGGTCTCGGATGTGCTTCTTTGCGACTCAAATGAATCCTTGCCCCTTTCAAATTTATGCCATGAAAAAACCCTTGGGAATCCGTTTTTTTTGTATCAACTTATGTATTCCCTTTACGATGAAGGCTATATTCAGTTTGATCCGGTTAAAGGGGGCTGGCATTTTGATCAGTCACAGATCCGGAAAGTGGATATCAGGGAAAATGTGGTTGATCTCATGGTCGGCAAAATAAAGAAACTTCCCGAAGAAACCCAGAAGATTTTAACCCTTGCATCCTGCATCGGAAACCAGTTTGATTTAGAAACTATTGAGTTAGTTGGCCATTTATCCAAAATGGATGCAGCCCGGATTCTTTTTGATTCCTTGAAGGAACGGCTGGTTGTTCCCATTGATGACACCTACAAATACATCCTTGAAGGCCAGGAGAATCTCAATGTCTCATACGGCTTTGTTCATGACCGTATCCAGCAGGCAGCCTACTCCCTGATTGCAGAAGAACATAAAAAGGAGACTCATTTACGGATCGGGCGGATTTTGGCTGAAAACATGGACGGGGATGAACCCGGTGAAAAAATTTTTGATGTGGTCAACCATCTTAACCAGGGGATTGAACTGATCTGTGAACAGGAAGAAGTGATCAATCTGGCCAGATTGAACCTTCTGGCCGGGCAAAAAGCCATACACTCGGCAGCGTATATCCCTGCCTGTGATTACCTGGAAGCGGGTATGGGACTCATGGGTGAAAAGGGCTGGGAAACGAATTACCATCTGACCTTGTCTCTTTATAACGAAGCGGTGGAATCATTCTACCTGAGTGTCAATTATCCGGAATCCGAAGCCTTGTTCAAAGCGATCATCGCCCATGCCCAAAATGCCCAGGATATGGTCCGTGCATATGAAATCAGGATTCTCACCTTGATTTCCGAAAGCAATTTTAAAGATGCCATGGATACCGGGCTGGTGATCCTCAGGATGCTCGATGTAAAATTTCCAAAATATCCTAATAAACTTCACATCATTTTGGGATTGATTAAAACCAAAATCGCTTTGAAAGGTAAGAATGACAGGTTCTTTCTTGAAGCAAGCCCCATGTCGGACCCCCTGGCACTTGCACGGGCAAGTATCCTTCACAAGATGGCTTCCACCACTCTTTTTTCCAGGCCTGAACTTTACCCCCTGACGATCTTCAGGCGTCTTCTTCTCAGCCTTGTCTATGGCGAAGAACCTATGTTTTCTTTCAGTTCATATGGCTCGTTCGGCCTGATTCTTTGCAGTATCGGAGCCATTGATGAAGGTTACCGATTCGGAACACTTGCGGGAAAAATTCTCAATGCCTCACCTGTAAAAAAAGAGAAAACTCGTGTCATTGTCTTGTTCAACATGTTCATTCGCCATTGGAAAGAGCATGTCCGTGAAACCATAAAACCCTTGCTCGAAGGCTATGAAAGCCGAATTGAAACCGGTGATATTGAGTATGCTTCCCACTGCATGTCTGCGTATTGTTTGTACATGTTTCTGGCGGGGATGCCTTTGGTACAGGTTGAAAAAGAGCAAAACGCCTACCGAAAATCCATCATCCTTTTAAAACAGAAATTTGATTTAGATAATATCAGCAATTTTCATCAAATGACCTTGAATCTTATGGATCCCAAAAGGGATTTAAACGATTATTCAGGCACGAGCTTCAATGTTAAGGAGATGGTTCCGGTCCTTATCAAGGAAGAAAACAAAACGGCCCTGTTTGCCTATTATCTGTTCAAGATGAATCTCCTTTATTTGTGCGATAATTTTGATAAAGCCATGATCAATGCCATGAAAGGCCGTCAATACATAGATTCTGTAAGGTCTATTTTTGTGGTCCCCAATTTTCATTTTTATGAATCGTTGATCTATCTTGCCCTGTGTGATAGCGCATCAAATAAAGAGAGAGCTGCCTACTTAACCCAAGTGAAAAAAAATCAGAATAAAATGAAAAAATGGGCAACTCATGCTCCCATGAATCATCTTCACAAGTGGCATATTGTCGAAGCCGAAAAAATGCGTGTGTTAAAACAAAATGAAGACGCGAGAACAAACTTTGTAAAAGCCATGGCCCATGCAAAGAAAAATGATTATCTCCAGGAAGAAGCCCTTGCATGTGAGTTGTATGCAAAATTTTTAATGCAACAGGGTGATATTGATTTTGCAGGTCTGATGATGAGAAAAGCGGTTTACCTCTATTCGCTCTGGGGAGCTCTTTCCAAAGTAACCCATCTTGAGAAGACGTATCAGGATTTCTTGAAAAATGATGCTTCCGAAAGTATGGGTGCACTCTGGGACACTGTGCCCAGAACCTCAACGGACAAATTAACCAGTTCAGAGGCACTTGATATGTCGACCATCCTAAAGGCATCAAGGACCATGTCCCGGGAGATCGTCCTTTCGAGACTTTTGGAAAAAATCATGAGGATCATCATGGAAAATGCCGGAGCCCAGAAAGGCTGTGTGATTCTCGAAGAAAAAAAACACTTGTATGTGGAAGCGGAAGGGGAGGTGGGACGGGATGATATTCATATTCTAAAATCAATCCCTGTGGAAACCTATGAAAACATTCCCCGCTCTATTATCAACTATGTCGCACGAACAAAAAAAATTCTGATTCTTGACGATGCATATAAAAATGGAGAATTTACGGATGATGCGTATGTGGTAAAAAATAAAACCAAATCTATTGTCTGCTCTGCCATTATGAACCAGGGAAAACTATCGGCCATTGTCTATATGGAAAACAACCTGTCTGCCGGAGCATTCCAGCAGGATCGGCTGGAACTTCTCACAGCCCTTGCCTCACAAGCCGCCATTTCAATCAATAATGCACGGCTTTACGAAAACCTCGAAGAAAAAGTCAAAGAACGGACAGAGGAACTGAATATCACACTGAAAAAAGTTGAAAATGCCAATGACCATATTATGGAAAGCATCAGGTATTCCAGGCTAATTCAGAATTCCCTGCTGCCGGATCCAGCAGTGATCAAAGGCATTCTGCCTAAAAGTTTTTTTGTCTGGGAGCCAAGGGACATCGTAGGGGGGGATATCTATTACTATGACGCATTGGATTCAGGCATAATCCTTGCCGTAATTGATTGTACCGGCCATGGTGTTCCAGGCGCTTTTATGACCATGCTTGCAAGTTCAGGGCTTCAGAGAATTGTCGGCGATGAACGGATTGTTGAACCGGCACATATTTTAAAAAAACTGAATTACATCATCAAAACATCACTTCAACAGAACACGGAACATTCAAAGTCCGATGATGGGCTTGATGCAGCGGTCTGTTTTTTTGATTATAAAACCAGAGACCTTTTATTTGCAGGAGCACGTTTGCCTTTGTATATCATGGAAAAAGGTGAGATAAAACTCATCAAGGGTGATCGTCACAGTCTTGGTTATGTGTCTTCGGATTTGTCCTATGAATTCACAACCCATAAAATCCCCAACCAGGATTTGGGAAAGTCCTTTTATATGATCACGGATGGCTATATCGATCAACTGGGTGGTAGTCCACACATGCGTTTTGGAAGCAAGCGCTTCAAGCAGCTCCTGGTTAAACATCACACCAAGGACTTTGATGATCAGAAAAATATTCTTCTCAAAGAACTTGCTCGCCATCAGGCTGATAATCCCCGGACAGATGATGTGACCCTGGCAGGTTTTGCCTTTGATCCGAATCACATGACCGGACCTTAGGCAATAAATTATATTCAGGAATGATTTGACGGATCTTGATGCATACAAAAATGGCGTTTCACCATAAGCTTTTTTAAAGAAATGTTAGGTCAGTTTTTTTGACAGCTGGATGGCAGCGGTCAGGGTGGGGTCCCACACAGGGCCGAAGGGTGGGGCATAGGCCAGATCTGACTGAATATAGTCCAAAACGGTCATTCGGGCTGACAGGGCAACTGCAGGCGCATTGATGCGATGGGCCACCCCTTCTTTTCCCACCATGAACAGGCCCAGCAGACGATTTGTTTTTTTATCACCTACGATCTGGACCCAGATATCCGTGGACCCGGGTTGACCATGGGCCCGGGAACGGGTCTTGATGACCTCTTGTTCAGCATCAAATCCAGACCGAACAGCTTCCTGAACGGTCAGGCCTGTTCGGGCCACCTGGAGATCAAATAATTTAAACACAGCTGTCCCTGCAATACCGGGAAGTTCGACCCGATTGCCGCAGACCGAATCAGCCACGGCCCATCCCGCTCGATTTGCTCGAAGTGCCAGGGGGATCCATGTTTTTTGTCCTGTGACCACATGAAAGGCATCGGCGCAATCACCGGCAGCATAGATATGATCATGGGAACTCTCAAGGGCTCTTGATACGGAAATCTCTTTGTTTCGCCCAAGTTCAAGCCCGGCTTTTTCAGCCATATCACTGTTGGGAACAACGCCCAGGGCCAGAATCACAAGATCAGCATCAAAGGACATGGAATCGGTTTCAATACAAAGACCCATGCTTTTTTTCTCTATTTTTTTCAAACCCTGGTTGAAATAAAGCCCAACCCCTTTGTTTACCGTTTCCTGCCGGACATAATCACAAATATCCTTGTCAAGCCAGGGAATAAAATCGTTTGAACGCCTGATCATACTCACTTCAACGCCCCGTTCAACAAGGGCTTCGCACATTTCAAGGCCAATGTATCCCATGCCGACAATCAGTGCCTTTTTAACGGTGTTTTCTGCGAGATAGGATTTGATTTTTCTGCCGTCTTCAAGGGATTTCAAGGGCAGAACACCCGGAAGATCCATGCCCGGAAGATCAGGAATGATGGGTGAGGCGCCTGTTGCGATTAACAATGTGTCGTACAGGAAAGAAAAGGGGGTTCCCTGAATGTCCTGGCCTTGGACCTCTTTTTTTTGGGGATCGAGATGCAATGCCTTATGACCCGTTAAAAGATCAATGCCTTGCTTCTGCCTGAAAACCTGGGCTTTTCTCACCACCAGAACATCCATGTCCATAGACGTGTCCGCGATATTATAGGGCATCCCACAGGCGCTGTAAGATACATCCATGGTTTTCTCAAGGACCGTGACCTCAAGGTTTGGATTGTTTCGTTTGGCTCTGCTTGCGGCACTCATTCCAGCGGCATCGCCACCGATTACAAGAAATTTCATGGATTATTCCTTTTCATCTTCCCTGGGGGTAGGATAAGTGAGGACATCAAGGGATTTGGAAAAGACGACCTCAACAGGCAACAGTGTCAATCAATTATGGCCGTTTGTGTACCAAGATACGTGGCTTTGTGGTTCGGTTCAGGATTGGAGGTCAGTTATAATTTCCCAAGGATGTCTCTCAATTCGTCAGGATTTCGTACGTGGCGAATGGCATCTTTAAAAACTTCAAGTTTATTCACATCCTGAATGCGATCCACCTGTGTCATCATGTTCAGGCTGGTATTCCCAAAGCGGAGCTCAAGGCCCAATTCAATACCTTCACGAAGTCCCTTTTGCATGCCCTGCTGATACCCTTCGTTTCTGAACTGATCAGCCATTTCGATTAAGAAATCATCATTTCCCTCAGCCAAGGCCGGATTAATCCCTTTCATATATATAGAGTCTCCATAAATGGTTCAAGAAACCAGTTATTCTGTTATACATAAAAAATATTTTTAAAGGTAGCCAATTAGAATATTACATTGAATAATTAGGAAATCATAGCCGGGTTGTCAATAAAAAAATTTATCAAATCGAGTCCCATTCCCTTGATGAGCTTAACCGGAATAAATAAACAATTTACCATGGCTTACCTTTCGTAAAAAAATCGTTAATCCGCTTGACACATAACGGTTTAAGCATATAGAGTTTTTCTTCACAAAAAAAAATGTAAATGGTGTTTTTTTATTCGTATCTAAAGGTGATGATCTGGAAGAATAGCCTAAATGGGTTGCCATGATCGAATCATGCTTTTAAAAAACAAACGAAGCAAAGGAGATTGTCAAGATGGCGCAGGAACTTGCTGACAGGAGAGACATTGATTTTGTTATTTGGGAACAGCTGGAAGGTGAAAAATACCTCGACAATCCGGTATTTGACGGATTTAACAAAAAATCATGCACCATGATTATCAATGAAGCACGAAATCTGGCGATCAAAGAAATGCTGCCCACCCTCCAGGAGGGAGACAAAATCGGCGTTCACTTCGACAAAGGTGAGGTCACGGTTCCCGAATGTTTTAAACGCCCCCACGGCCTTCTCTTAGATGGCGAATGGGGTTGTCTGATGGTGGATCAGAATATGGGGGGCCAGGGAGCCCCACCATTTGTGGCATCTGCTGCATCAGAATATTTCATGGGGGGGAACTGGGCGCTATACACCTATGCGGCCATGGGCGGCAGTACCGCAGGCATGATCCAGGATTATGGAACCCAGGAACTGATCGATACTTATGTGAAAAACATCGTATCCGGTAAATGGGGCGGGACCATGCTCCTCACCGAATCATCAGCGGGAACCGATGTGGGAGCCCTTGAAACAACAGCGGTAAAAAATGCCGATGGGTCCTATTCTCTTTCCGGAAACAAGATTTTTATCACCAATGGTGAACACAATCTGTGTGAAAATATAATTCATCCGGTTCTTGCACGTATTGAAGGCCATGAAGCAGGTACAAAAGGCATTTCAATTTTTATTGTTCCTAAATATCTGGTGAACAAAGACGGGAGCCTGGGTGAGAAAAATGATATCATCTGCACCGGTGTTGAAGAAAAACACGGTATTCATGGCAGTGCCACCTGCAGCATGAGCCTGGGAACCAAAGGACAATGTATCGGCTATCTTTTGGGTGAAGAAAAAAAAGGAATGAGAATCATGTTCAACATGATGAATGAAGCCCGTATGGCCACAGGTCTTCAGGGTCTTTCCTATGCTTCGTCCGCATACCTTTTAGCTCTGAACTATGCCAGGGAAAGAATCCAGGGCAAGGACATTGAACAGTATTTTGATAAAAATGCACCCGGTGTGCCCATTATCAAACACCCGGATATCCGCCGTAATCTTCTGTGGATGAAATCCCTTGTGGACAGCATGAGGAGTTTCTTCTACTACATGACCACTGTGGGTATCCGAGCCCATGTGTCCGGCGATGAAAAAGAAAAAGAAAAATATAACGGAATTTTCGAACTGCTCACCCCCATTATCAAAGAATACCTGGCTGTCAAAGGTCATGATATCTGTATCCAGGCCATGCAGGTCTATGGTGGCGCTGGCTACACACAAGATTACCCGGTTGAACAGTATGCCCGTGACTGTAAGATTGCATCCATTTACGAAGGCTGCAGTGGTGTTCAGGCCCTTGATCTTATGGGCCGCAAGCTTCCCATGAAAAAGGGTATGGTTTTCATGGAATTCATGGGTGAAATCGGAGTGACCATTGCTTCAGCCAAAGAAATTCCAGCATTGAAAGAACTGGCTGAACGATTGGAAAAAGCTGTGGGCATGATGGGTGACTCGGCCATGCACCTGGGAACCATTGCCATGGATGGAAAAATCAAGCCTGCACTGGCCCATTCCCTGCCGTTTCTCCATGCCATGGGCGATGTGATCATGGGATGGATGCTTTTATGGCGTGCTGTGGTTGCTTCACCAAAAATTGAAAACGCATCAAAAAAAGATCAGCCTTTTTATGAAGGTCAGTTGAAAACAGCTGAGTTTTTTATCAAAACATCTCTTCATGAGACAATGGCCCGTTTCAAGTCCATCAAAGAGACCTGTGATGCGGCCATCACCATTTCCGATGAGGGATTTGGGGGATTGTAGTTGAGGAGAAATATCCTTGTTGCAATGTGAGGTTGGGGCAGGGTGATTAAAAGGCAGGGACGGGGGATTGTTTCTGCCTTTTTTATTTGGTGGACGAACATGGACTGACACGGACGAGCAGGGACTGACACGGACGAGCAGGGACTGACACCGACGAGTAGGGACTGACACCGACGAGCAGGGACTGACACGGACGAGTAGGGGCTGACACCGACGAGCAGGGACTGACACGGACGAGTAGGGGCTGACACCGACGTCAGGGGCGAGCTGGGTCGTTTGTCAGGGCGCTGAATATGATTTTAAGGTCTTTTTCGGTTATTTTTTTAAGGAGGAGGTCTTCGTAGTCCGGTTCAGTATGGAAGTGATCACGTGCTTGGTCCGCTGGGGCCTTCTGCACAACAGAAAATGTAATGGTGCTTTTGCGGGAGTGGTCGGGGATGAAATTCCGGTTGTTTTCAACCCAGGCTGAGCAGTGGTCATGGGTGCCCACAAAAAGAAGAAACAAGCGGTCATCGTCTTTGACGCAAACCATTCGATAGCCTTTTCCGATATCATATTTGATACAGTTTTTAATGCGGAATTCTCCGTGCCGTGTTAATTTGCCCAGAATCGAAAGGGGAGAATCTCCGTTTTTTATGATATTTTCTATGATTTCATCGGCTTTTTGGCTGCGGACACGGCCATTTTTTCCGAGGTTCTCATGGCATTGAGCATTTTTTCAAATTTGGGATTGCTGTGAACAAATCGTATCATGAAGAAGGTCTCCTTATTTAATATATGTAACAACATGAAATATTAATTCACAATTTCCAGCAATAAACTAAATTCTACGAGATTGAATAAAATATGGCCAGGCAGACCTTAGAATCCTGACAATTTCAGCCATAGGGATAAGCAAGGCGTTTCGGATCAAAGGTCTGCCAGGCAAATTTATCTGTTATGAACAGCAGCTCCCTTCAGTCCCACAGGAGGAACAGCCACTGCTAAGTTCAAGACGTGATGTCACTTTGAAACCGGATTCAATGAAATCCACGCCAATGGGCTGAGCTTCTTTTAAAAACTCGCTGTCCACGAGGTATTCAATGTCTTCAATTGTAAATATCGTATCGCTTTCTTTCTTTTCATCCAGGGCCATGGCTATCTGGGGCCCCCCACAGCCTCCCTTGTGGAGAAACACTCTCACGGGCATCAATTCTTTTCCCTTAAAATATATCTTGATCTGTTCCTGTGCTTTTTCGCTTACATTAAACATGGGCCTCCTTCCTTAGTATTCTTTGGGTGTTTTATTGATATCTGAAAGGGTGAAAATAGGTCCGTCCTTGCAGACCAATTCCGTTCCGATGTTGCATCGGCCGCACATGCCGATACCGCATTTCATTCTGTTTTCAAGACTCATGATGATGTGATCGTGCTTGTAGCCCAATTTTTCAAGAACCGGCAGCGTGAACTTGATCATGATGGGAGGACCACAGACAATGGCGTATGTGTCATCGGATGCTTTGGGAGCCACTTTTTCCGTGATGGCCGGGGTGAAACCCACATGGTAGTCCCAGTTGGGGGCTTCGGTATCGACGGTCAGATGCATGTTGATATCCTCCCGTTTTCCCCATTCGAACAATTCGTCTTTGTAAAGAAGCATGCCCGGGGTTCTGGCTCCGTAAACCACGTCGATATTTCCGAAGACTGAACGATTTGAAGGATCAAGCATCATCTTGATAGACGATCGTAAGGTCGTGAACGCAAAGCCACCGCCGATAATTAAAATATTTTTGCCCATAAGGGTGTCCCATGGATACCAGTTGCCAAGCGGCCCCCGGATGCCCATGGTGTCACCCACCTTCATGGTGTGAAGGTGACTTGTCACTTTTCCGGTTTTGAACACCGTAAATGTGACAAAGCCTTTTTCCGTGGGTGATGAGGCGATCCCGATGGGGATTTCACCCAGGCCGGGAATGGATAATTCTGCAAATTGACCTGCCTTGTATGCAAATTTTTCTTCATCCGATTTGTTTTGAAATACAAAACGGAAGGTTTTAAGACTTTTATCTTCGGTGGCAATTTGAATATCATCAATACTCACCGGATAAGGTATATAGGGATTTTCCACTGTTCATCTCCTGTTATTGTCTGTCCTGAACATGTATTTTTGCGATTCATGTCGGCGTTCTCGGGTAGTGGCACGGCGCACCGTGTCCCTACTGGTTCATTGTGTTACATATTTCGCGAATATCAATGTTTGCCGGACATTGTTTGATGCACCGTCCGCAGCCCACACACATGATGCCTTCCTGGTATTTGTCCATGAAGTATTTCAGCTTGTGCATAAATCGCTGGCGCGTCCTCTGATACGGATACTCCCTGGGGTTGTGACCTGAGCCGTGCATGGTGAACAAACCGGTCATGCATGAATCCCAGTTTTTGATGCGTACACCCTGGGTGCCGTATGTCTCATCCTGAATATCAAAGCACCAGCATGTAGGGCAGGCAAAGGTGCAGGTTCCGCAGTTGATGCAGCCGAAGGCAGTGTCTTCCCAGTGGCCGGCGTCAAATAATTCCAGAACGGTTTTTCCAGCGATTTTGTCAACGGAAATCTTGGAGACGATGTTGGCTTCGGCCTCTTTTTTCATGGCTGTGATTTTACTGGCTGCGTCAGCACCTGCCTCAATGTTGAACCCTGCTGCATCGGCCCAGGCCTGACCTTTGGTGCTCAGAATTTTGGCAAGAAACCCATGGCCTGTGTCCACCACGAGCACGTCGAGTCCTGTTTCATCAAAGGGGCCGGTGTTGCACGACGTAGAAAAATCAGTGATTGAGGGCTGATTGATGGCCAGGCCTACAAAGGTGCATGCTTCGTATGCTTTCAGCCAGTAGGGGTCTTTATACTCTTCGGTGTCAAAATTGAGTTTAACCAGCTGAATCGCTTTGGCATCAAAGGGGCGAATACCGATCACCGCCCGTGGGGGATAGGCTTTCGACGCTTCCTTCATGATGTTGCAGTTTCCATCGTGGGGGTTTGTGCTGTAGGTGAGCATCACCTCGGACCTTGGAAACAAAAGGGCTTTGGGCGACATTTTGGTTTCAACATACCCCATGTCCGGCAGCTCGCCATCATTGAGATTTTTGAAGGCATGGGTATCTTTATCCTTAACCGGGCCGGTCAGTCGATAGGTTTCGCCGGATTTTAACACACCCTTATCCCAGCTTGCCTTGTCAATATGTAAGATTTTCATCGTGTTGTACCTTTCACTGTGATCGTTTTAAATTTTCACCCTCATACCATTATTTGATAAATTCTTCGGGATCATGAAGGGTGAATGTGTCAAGCGCAGGTCTTACCTCGGTGTTCAGCCCGGCTTCCCATCCATATCGTTCAAAACAGCTTTTCTCCATTTTACCGGTCAACAGGCGAACCTTGATGTTCATGGGGCAGGCTGCTTCACAGGCTCCGCAGTCGGTACATCGTCCGGCGCAGTGAAAGGCCCGTAAAGTATGATAGGTTCTGACATCGATGGGGTCGTCTCCCTTGCCCACCCACTGGGGGCGGGACTCATCCACGAAACAGGTGGGACAATAGCAGAGGGGACAGGCATTTTTACATGCATAGCAGCGGGTGCATGTGGACAGAAGGTCCTCGAAGAACGCCCATTTATCCGCAGGGCTCATGGCTTCGATGGCTTTGATCTCAGCATCGTTTCGGGCCGTGTTGATTTCGGGAACCGGATCGGCGCAGGGGATATCATTGATCACCGGGTTTCTGTGAAGACAGTTTGCACAATTACTTTGAAGAAGATCTTGTTTTTCAACTGTTTTTTCGCCATGGCGGGATGTGACAGTGATTATGCCGTCTTTTTCCGTCAAGGCGGTAATTTCGCCACCGGCCAGTTCACGGAGTTTGTTTTTGTCTGTCATTCCGGTGCAGGGTACCCCGATGACCGTGACCTGCTCGCGGGTGACCCGATGTTCGATGATATGGGTTGCAATGTTCCTGGAATCACATCCTTTGGCCACAATGCCGACGTTTTCTTTTCGGTTTGTCAGATAGTTGGCAAGGTTCAGTCTGCATTGGGAATCCCAGACCAGCTTTTGTGCATCCTCAGGTGTTCTTGCAAGAAAGGGTTCATTGATTCCGGGCAGGGTGCCTTTTTTATACCCGATCACCACATCCACCTTCCCGCTTTTTAAAAGATCCCCTGAGATTTTTCTAATATTTTCAGTGTAGTTGATCATGTTTATATGTGCCTCCGGCGGGTCTCATGCATTCCCAGGTTCACCCTGAAAACGAGAAAGCTCCGCAAAAACGTTTGGGTTATGCCGCTGCGATTTCTTTGGGTGCGCATTTGATAAAGTGCTTTGCCGGTCCGAGTTTTTTGACCTCGGAAATCACCTCATTGGCAACCTGTGCGAATTTGACCCCTTCGGCCGATGAAATCCAGGAAAAATGAATCCGCCCGGGTTCAATGCCCTGGAATTCGAGCAACTCTTTGAGCAGCGTGAATTTTCGGCGTGCATAATAATTGCCTTCAATATAATGACAATCGCCGGGATGACAGCCTGATACCCAGATCCCGTCCACCCCTTTCCTCAATGCCGCAAGTACCATTTTGGGCGAGATCCGTCCTGAACAGGGGACCCGGATCACGCGCATGTTGGGGGGGTACTGAAAACGGCTGACCCCCGCAAGATCAGCAGCACCGTAGCTGCACCAGTTGCAGAGAAAGGTAATAATTTTTGGTTCAAATTCAGTCATGTGATGACCTCCTGTAAGTTTTATATTTGCCTCCGGCGGGCCTGCCGGCGGCCAAACTTTTAAAAAGTTTGACAAATGGGTTGGGATTGAATGGCCTTGTAATGCCATTGCCCAACCGAATTGTGATGGGTTTGATTATCCCCAGGCAGAGCCTGGGGATGTTTAAAACCCTTCGACGACAAACGACGTGCGGTGTTCGTCCAGAAATTGTTGTGGTTCAGGCCACGTATCCGGCATAGCCTTGGCGACGACTGAAGCCCGAGAACGCCGGCATGGACCGCAAGGTGCAATTTATGGGCGGACACCATTTATGCGTTTTCAATCATGGCAAAAAGCTGGCTATCCTCAAATCCTTTCAAGTGCAATGCTCCCGATCGACAGGATGCCACACAGGCGCCGCAGCCTTTGCACAATACCGGGTTGATCTGGGCCTTGCCTTTATCTCGTCCGTCCATGATCATGGATGGGGCGTTATAGGGACAGACGGTGATACAGACCTCACAGCCCGTACAGAAAGCCGGATTGACCTTGGCAATGGTTCCGCTGGTATTGATCGACTTCTGGGAAAGAAGACGTGTGGCGCTGGATGAGGCAGCCTGGGCCTGTGCAATGGATTCGTCCATGGGCTTGGGATAATGGGCCAGGCCACAGAGGAACACCCCGTCCACGGCAAAGTCGCTGGGGGCCAGTTTAACGTGGGCTTCCGCAAAGAACCCGTCTGCGTTCATGGGCACCTTGAAGAACTGGGCCAGTTTCTCATCTTTATAAGGCACAACCGCTGACGCCAGAGTCAGCATATCGGCTGTGATCAGAAGGGGGCGTTTGAGCACGTGGTCCGTTACTGTGATTTCAAGACCGTTGTTTGTCGCCTGGACCACCGGTTTGTTTGAAACCTCATAACGGATAAAGATCACACCTTTTTCACGGGCTTCCTTGTAAAGGGCTTCACGTTCACCGTAGGTCCGAATGTCTCTGTAAAGCACAAAGATATTCATGTCCGGATTGAGCGTTTTCAAGTGCAGGGCGCTGGCCATGGTATGGGTGCAGCAGATTCTGGAACAGTAAGGTCGTTCAGGCTCACGTGATCCCACACACTGGATGAACACAGCGGTATTGATTTTGGCAATGGCTGGGTCCTTGTCAATGAATTTACGGTCAAGTTCAAGGCCGGTGATGACCCGTGGGTCTTTTCCGTACAGATATTCGTCGGGTTTCAGTTCACTGGCTCCGGTGGCAATGATGGTGACACCGTGGCGGATTTTTTCGCTTTGGCCGTTGACGGAAAGCACGGTATCGAAATTCCCCACAAAACCATCCACAGACGTAAGTTCAGTGTTTGTGAGAATCCTGATTTTATCGTTGGCTTCCACATCCGTGATGATGGCGTTGAGACCATCCTGAATGGATTCGCCTTTGGAGGTGGCAAACAGATTCACGGCCTGACCGCCCAGATAACTGTTCCGTTCAACCAGACTGACCTTGTATCCTTGGGATGCAAGGGCTTTGGCTGAACTTAAGCCCGAAACACCGCCGCCGATGACCAGTGCGTTCTGGTCAATATCCAGCCTGGCTTCGGTCAGGGGTTCAAACAAGGCGACTTTGGCCACAGCCATGCGGACCATTTCTTTGGCTTTCAATGTGGCTTCCGCAGGGAAATCCTTATGTACCCAGGAATCATGGTTCCGGATGTTGACCATTTCAAACAGGTATTTGTTGAGTCCGGCGTTCAGTAAGGTTTCCTGGAACAATGGATCATGGGTTCGGGGTGTACAGGCAGCCACGATGATCCGATTCAGGTTGAGGTCCTTGATTTGTTTGGACATGAAGTCCTGGGTGTCCTGGGAGCAGGAATACAAATTATCAGACACATATTCCACATAGGGAAGGTCCGCTGCAAAATCCCTGACTGCCTTGACATCCACCACCGAGGAGATGTTGATCCCGCAATGGCAGACAAACACACCCACCCGGGGCCGTTCGCCTGTGATATTGATTTCAGGGGGTGCGGTAAATGTCTTGGTCAGTGTATTTCGTCCGGCTGTCAAGGCTGATCCGGCGCATAGGGCGGCAGAACCGGCTTCGACAACAGACTGGGGAATGTCCTTGGGACCCTGGAGGGCACCGCAGACATAAATCCCGTCCCGGGTTGTGGCCACGGGGTCGAAGGAAGATGTTTTAACGAATCCGCCGGCCGTCAGTTCAATGCCAAGTTTAGCTGTAAGCTCTTTGACTTCAGGCGAAATTTCCATACCCACGGAAAGAACCACAATGTCGTAGATATCCCGGATGACTTTCCCCGTGGTGTCATCCATGTAGTCCAGAACCTGGCCGGGTTGGTCACCAGGATTTTTGTGAATTGAATGGATGCGGCAACGTATAAATTTAATGCCGTGTTTTTCCTTGGCCTCGTTGAAGCAGCTTTCAAACCCTTTTCCATGGGTTCTCATGTCCATATAAAAAATGGTGCATTCCAGGGACGGGTCATGTTCCTTGGCAATGATGGCCTGCTTGATGGCGTACATGCAGCAGACCGATGAGCAGTGTGCATTGTCGCAGGTGTTGATATCTCTGGAACCAATGCACTGGAGCCAGGCTATTTTTTTGGGCTCTTCATGATCGGACATTCGCACGATATGCCCCTGATTGGGACCGGATGCGGACAAGAGACGCTCGAATTCCAGGGAGGTCACCACATCCGGGTTGTTGTCGTAGCTGTAAATGGCTTTTCCCGCAGGGTTGTATGCCGTAAAACCCGGAGCAAGAATGATGGAACCCACATTTAAGGTCAGAGTCTTGTCTTTGTCATCATAATTGATGGCCCCTGCCGGACATTTTTTCTCACAGGTCCCGCATTTACCCTTGGTCAGCTTTAGACATTTTTCTGCATCAATACAGTATTTCAGAGGAACAGCCTGGGGATAAAGGGCGTAGATCGCTTTTCGTTTGATCAGTTTTTCATTGTAGACATCATCTACTTTGACCGGGCACTTTTCCGTACAAGCACCGCAGGCGATACATTTTTCCATATCCACGTAGCGAGCTTTCTGGAAAACCTCCACCTGGAAATGTCCTTTTTCACCCTCTACTCCCTTGATTTCGGACAGGGTAAGAAGCTCGATGTTCATGTGACGTCCCACCTCGACCAGCTTGGGGCTCATGATGCACATGGAGCAGTCATTGGTGGGGAAGGTCTTGTCAAGCTGGGCCATCACACCGCCGATGGACGGCGATTTTTCGACCATATAGACATAATATCCCGAGTTTGCCAGGTCGAGGGCGGCTTGTATCCCGCCGATCCCCCCGCCTGCAATCAGGACAGCGCCTATTGTTTTTTTATCAGACATCACGATATCTCCTTATCAGTAATCTTTTATCAAACCTGCTGGAATCAAACCCGCTGGCTTTTAATTTATTCAGCTATAGTCCGAACTCAGCAAGATCCGGTCCCAGATATGTCCGCTCGTTTTCCCCCAAAATGCCCAAGGACAGGCAGATGATGGTCCACAGATGGATGGTGTGGTATTCACCTCCGAAATGGTGGCCGATATCCTCAACCTGGGCATGGCAGTTGTGGCAGGGTGTGACCACATAGGTGGCACCGGTGGCCTGTATCTGGTCGAATTTCACTTTGCCATAGACCTGACGTTCTTCGGTGAACCCTGCCTGGAGGGCGCCACCACCGCCTCCGCAGCAGTAGTTGTTCGATTTGTTGGGCACCATATCAATGAAGTTCTCTTCACCTACCACCTGCTTGACCACGAATCGAAGATCGTCGGCGAATTTGTCGCCCAGTGATTTTCGGACCACGTTGCAGGGGTCTTGGGCCGTGAATTTGATGCCGGTTTTGTTCCAGTCCGAATTCACAGGGAGTTTGCCTTCCCTGATCCATTTCGCATAATACTCGACAATGCTGCGGAATTCGAATTTATGGGGAATGTTAAACCGCCGGATTCCCTGCCATACAGCGTAAAAGGAATGGCCGCATTCCGTGTTGAGAAACACCTTGCATCCCAGCTTGTCGATGTGCTCACATTGGGCTCGAATGATCATTTCCCAGTTGGGGTCATCGGCCAGGAACATGCAGTAATTTTCACCACCCCACATCTCGGAGTAATAGGTCCAGTCCGCACCCACGGTGTGGAGAATTTTCCATAAGGGTAGAAGCTCATCGGGCTCGGTCACCGGTTCACGGGAGTTTTGGTTCAGGGCAAAGAAAGCGCCTTCACGGTCGATATCTACCTTGAGATCTTCAAACCCTTCCTGTTCACGGCATTCTTCGGCAAGATCTTCCACGGTGAACTTGAAATCTTCCAAAGGAACACCCATGGCCCCACCCCGTGATTTTACATGGTGGTCACAGGAGCCCAGAATACCTTTGGGCCGATCTTCCCTGGGCCATTCGGCACGAAGGTCATAGATCAACTGGGGAATGTTGATCTTCATGGGGCAGACATCTTAGCAGCGTTTGCACATGGTGCAGACCCAGATCCAGGGATTGTTTTCAAGCTGGTCATCCATGCCGAGCACGGCCATTCTCAAAAACTTTCTGGGGTCCATGTCCATCATTCCGGTTGCAGGACAACCGCTGGCACAGGTCCCACAGGTCAAGCATGCGGAAAGATTGCCATCAGGGATAAGCACCAGGGCTTTTTCCTTGATACGGGATTTCCCCCCAGTCACCTTTAATGCTTCTGACATATAAAAATTCCTCCACTCAAAAAAATTATCATTTCCCCCGGTCGGTCCGGGATCAATTCATACCCATCTGTTGCTCCTTTTTCCCATAGGAAAAGGCAGGGTAGGGTGCAAACCACGGTAAATATCACCATAAAATATGGGTCATGTACAAGATCAGGATTCCATTGTATCTATTTGGAATTTAGATATATCCACATTTATAGACGTGTAGAAATCCGCGTGGTGAGGGGAGTGAAAGATAAACTCGAAGAAAAAAATCAAGATATGTTCATTCCCGGAAACCACTACCGGCTTTTCATCATCAATGACATGACTATCCGCCACACGGGCGAAAATGAAAATTAAAGCCGTCAGTAGTGTCCGAAACGAAAAATCATAAAATCATATCCACATAAAGCATTGAACAAGTTGTAATATAGAAAGAAAAACTTATATATAGATTATATAGATTAATCAAATAGAAAATATATATTAGTTTGGCGGGGAGTATTGAGTATTTTTATGAATTGAAACGATTCGAGTGCATAGACTCTCGTGGGTTTGGGGGTAATGATAATAAGGTGAGGGTCAAATATCCGGAAGAGGGGGAACGGCCTTTTCCTTTGTGTCCATCTGTCTGCCGATAAAAAAAACATCCACCATCCCCAGGACCCATGATGCAAGAATGATCATAAAGGCCAGGTTGAATGATGTCGAATGGACAGAGGCCATGGCCTGATCGACGATGTTCATGATCATTGAAAGATCAATCTGACCGGTTACGGGTTCAAGCTTGGAAACCATTTCAAGGGCGATTCGTGATGATTGGACCACAAGAGTTACAAGACCGCCTGTTGCTGAAAAAAGAAAGGGCAGCCCCCGATATGTCCGTTTTAAGACAATATGACCGCTTCCCGGAAAAATCAGTCCTGAATACATCAATCCTTTGAACGTGTAGTTCATATCATGGCCTTTTTTATTTCATGGGAAGGTTTAGATTGAAGGCGTCGAAAAAAGTCCCATGTGAAGTCTATCAAAAAAAAGCCCGAATAAAAAATTATTTATCCGGGCTTTTGTATTGTTTATAATTTCGGCCATGTGGGATGAACGGTTTTATACATGACCACCCAGCCAACCGGGTTGGTCGTTTCTTGTTTTCGCCCATGGGACTGACGGAAATGAATCCGGTGATTTAAAAGGATCTGCAAGAATTTCTTTTTGACGGTTTTTCATGCCTTCAAGGATAAGATCTTTACATTCTCCAAAGCACGTGCCTGTTCGATCACGATCCAAAATATTCAATGATTTTTTCATAATATATAATCTCCAAATAAAGATATTGTTTATTCATAAAAAATAACACTTTATACATATTAAAATAAGTCTCTTTCCCCTCAGGTCAAGAACAAACAATGATCAATTTGCTAAACACATTTAAACTATTTGAAAAAATAATAGATCGTGATAACTACATATCAATTAACGATGTTATCTTTTTAAATATCACCGGTATAAAATCATAAGGAAGTTAATCCAAATTTTATGGACAGCTCGTTATATAAAACACTCTTCGAACAGGTTACCCAGGCCCTTGCATGTGTCAAAATCATTGGTGACGAATGCGGCCAGGCTTGTGATTACGAATTTTTAAACATCAATTCAGCCTTTGAAAAAATGGCCGGTCTTAACGCATCCAATGTAATTGGGAAAACATATCGTTCTGTTTATCCCGACTCTGCTGAAGAACTTGCAAAACAACTTAATGTCTTCGAAGAAGTCACCTTGAACGGTGGACACAGGCAATGTGATCAGATTTTGAATGATGGTGCCCAAATCCTTCGTCTGGATGTTTCTTCGTTTGCAAAAGACTGTTTTCTGATCTGCCATACGGATATTTCAGAACAGCAAAAATACAAAAAAGCCAATGAAGAAAAAGATCTTGAACGTCAAATGTTTTTTGATCTTTCTCCCAATTTATTGTGTGTGTTTGGTCTTGAGGGAGATTTAATCAAATACAACGCGTCCTGGAATAATACCCTGGGTTATGACGAACAGGATCTGATTGGAAAAAAATATCAGGAAAAAATTAATCCGGATGATTATCAGTCTGTTATGGATATGTTTAAATCGTTGAACAGCAGAACCTCCATTGAAAAATTTACAACACGTTTTCGGGATGCTGCGGGAGAATACAAGAGTTTCGAGTGGAACGCTCATGTCCAAGGGGATTATTTGTTCGCAACGGCACAGGATATTACCCGCAGTATTAATGCAGACAGCCTCTTGAGAGAGAGTGATGAAAAATTCAGGCAGATATTCGTCCATTCGCCCCTGGGTCTGATCTATTTCAATAAAGATGGCGTGATCACCGAGTGTAACGACAGTTTCGTGAAAATCATAGGGTCTTCCCATGAAAAGCTGGTGGGGCTGGACATGTTTAAACTTCCGGATGAACGTGTTCGACAGGCTCTTAACTCAAGTCTTGAAGACCTTGAGACCACGGTTCTTGAAATCGATTACATATCCTATACTGCCTTGAAAAAAACCCCGATTCGATTATTATTCACCCCGATAATTTCTTCCGAATGTTCATCCATCGGAGGAATCGGCATTGTTGAAGATATTACCGAGCGAGTTAATTCTGAAAAGGCCTTACGGGAAAGCAAGAATAAATATCAGACTCTTTTTGAACAGGCTGCGGAAGGCGTGTTGATCGGCATTGACGGTGGCATCATCGACGATGCCAATCAGGGCATGTCAACCATTTCCGGGTTTGAAAAAGAAGAGCTTGTTGGAAAGAATATCAGCATGCTTTTTTCTGAAAAGGTCCTGAATGAAAAGCCTCTTGATTACGCATCCGTCATTGGGGGCGACATTGTTTACGCTGAACGTAATCTGACACGGAAAGACGGCAGGGATCTTATCGTTGAAATGAAAACAAAACGACTGGGAGATGGCCGTCTTTTTTCATCCATACGTGATGTCACCCAACTAAAAAAAGCGGAAGAGGCTCTTAAAGAAAGTGAAGACCGACTCAAGCGGTTTTTTGATCTGAATCCCTATTCCATCATGATCACCAGTTCCGAGGGGAACCCCCTTCATATCAATCAGGCTTTTTTAAATCTTTTCGGATCATTTCCATCAAAGGATTTCAATATTTTTCATGATCCCATTGCACGTCGATTGGGCATTGTCGATGACATGAAAAAAACCCTTCTCGGTGAAACCATACGTATTCCGGATTTTTGTTATTCTGCAAAGAGTTCTGACAGTCAAATGAATGATAAAACACTGTGGATAAGAATGGTCATGTTTCCCCTGACCAACATGCAGGGTCAGGTTGAGATGTTGATTTTGATGCATGAAGATATTACCGAACAGTATATCCTCAAGGAAAAATTGAGACATTCTGAAAAAATGGAAGCCATTGGACTGCTTACAGGTGGGATTGCACATGATTTCAACAATATGCTTTCAGGCATCATCGGTGGAGCCACCTTGTTGAAAAAATATACAATAACAGATGAAGCCAGACGATTTTTAAAATTGATCACGGATTCAGCGGAACGAATGACAGACCTGACAGGCAAACTTCTATCCTTTGGGCGCAAAGATGAGAGGGATTTCAAACCGGAAAATATTCACACCGCCATTAATAACGCCATCGAAATTTTAAGGTACACCATTGATAAACGCATTGAAATTTCCTGTTTTTTTGAATCGGATATACTGATTGTCAAAGGAAATATCTCCCAGCTTCAGAATGTATTTATCAATCTGGGGATCAATGCCAGTCACGCCATGCCCCATGGCGGGAGCATCTCGTTCAGGACAGCTGTGGTTGACCTTGATGCTACGAATTTGAAAACGGTACCCTATAAATTGATTCCCGGAAAGTATGTAAAAATTGAAGTTCGCGACACGGGCACAGGTATACCCGTCAAATATAAAAACAAAATTTTTGAACCTTTTTTTACAACAAAAAAATTGAACGAGGGTGCCGGCTTAGGTCTGACGACGGCTTATGGAACAGTGAAAGATCATAAAGGAATGATTGATTTTGCAAGTGAGCTGAATATTGGTTCGGTTTTTTTAATCTATCTTCCCTTTGTCGGTTCTCACATGGCCTTACCTGAGCACGACACAGCCCACGTCCAATCGTCCGGATCCGGAACGGTTCTTCTTGTGGAAGATGAGGAGATTGTCCGCGATGCGACACAGGATATGCTGGAGGCCTTGGGATACCACGTCATCACCGCTGAAAACGGCCAGGAAGGTTTAGACAAATTCCTTGCTGAAAAAAACAGGATCGATCTGGTGATTCTCGATATGATGATGCCAAAAATGAACGGCAAGGAATGTTTCAAAGGCATTAAAAATAGTGCCCCTAATGCGAAAATCATTCTCTATTCAGGGTATTACAGCATCGATGATGTTTCAGAACTGAAGGAAGAGGGCTTATGCGCTTTTATCAAGAAACCCTTCAGTTTTGCGGAACTCGGTAAGGTGATTAAGGCATGTGTAGACCAACGTTAAAATTTATTGATTCGTATGCTTCCATTCCGAAATCGTGCGCTGAATTCACGTTTTAAATACTCCTTGGCCCGTTGTCGGGTCACTGGAATAAGAAGCAGGATTCCCGCGATATCGGTTAAAAGACCCGGTGTGATCAGAACAATACCGGCCACAAGGATCAGAAAAGCGTCTATCACCTCGTCACCAGGCATAATACCCTGTTTAAGATTTTCCCTCACTCGAATCATGGTCTGGGCACCCTGAATTTTTGCAAGATTTGCCCCTGCAAATCCTGTGGCTACAACCAGAATAATGGCGGAAAGGGGGCCCAAAATGGCACTGATCTGCATAAGAAGGTATATTTCGATCACAGGGATCAGGGTAAACGCGAGAAAGAGTTTCAAGATCATTGTTATATCCTTAGAGCCTAAGTCATGTTTTAATGTGTGCAGGCCTTATCATAACGGCCCAGCGTTATTCACCACGTCACTCACAATGCGGATGCGTATCACAGGGATCTCCGTTATGGTCTTTAGTTGAATAAAATGGTTAAGGCGTACACCCCATCCTCCATGCGTGATTTGACTTCCATACCGAATTTGTTGAAAACTTTCATCATTTCCCGATTGGAAGAAAGAACGTCAGCGGTAAATCCTTTCAGTCCCTGAGTCTTGGCAAGTTCAATCAGTCTTTTATAAAGATACGAGGCAATGCCCAGATTCTGGAATTCTTCATCAACGACAAAGGCAATGTCTGCAAAGGTTTTTTCTTTGTTCATCACAAAACGAGCCTCAGCAATGATGCGTCCTTGTCCCACATCTCCCACAAGGCCCACAATGGAGGTCGTGTTACTGTAATCAATATTGACATAGCTTTGCATTTTGGAATGGGGCATGGAGGTGACAGGTGTAAAATACCGGTAATAAACGGCTGTATCCGAGAAACGGTAGAAAAGCCGACGCATGCCTTCCTCATCAGAGGGTTTTATGGAACGAAACCTGACCAGGGTGTTGTTTTTAAATGTTTCTTTGGTGGATATGTCTTCGGGGTAAAGATGGCCCACACTTTCAAGAAATATCTGATCCTGATAAAGCAGATTTTGTTCCTTGGCTAGCCGAATCAATTCGGCACGGTCTTCGGGATGGGCAATTTCAATCAATGCCTGGGCCCGCTCACGAATGGTTCGGCCTTTCAAGCTTGCAGCACCGTATTCGGTCACCACAAGGTCAACGGATTCTTTAACATTTAATTTATTGTGGTACATATCCACAGAAAGCTTAATATTGGATTCCCCTTTAAGGTTCCGGCTGGACAGGGCAAAGATGGAGCGGCCTCCACGGGATATTTCCGCACCGTTGAAAAAATCAATGACCTCCACGGGGCCAGTGGCTACGTTTCCTTTACCCACATGTAAGGCCACATTTCCATAAAGATCTACTTTTCTGGTATGGATAATAGCCACAAACATGGGATTCCTTCCAATCTGGATGGGGCTGAATACTTCATTAATGGATTGAAATTCAATCAGTGGATTAAAATCCAACCATTTCAAAAGTTCGGGGGTACCCAGAGCGTAAGATACGACAGATTTTCCTTTGAAAATACGTTTTTTCCTGTTTGTTACAGCACCGCTTTTAATCAAGTCCATGAGGGCATCCGTTATAAAGGGAGAGTGGATTCCCAAATCCTTTTTGCTTGACAATGTTTTGCTCAAGGCTTCGAACAAGGGGCCTATGGAATAGACGATACAGCTACCATCTTCAATCACGGATGCCACTTTCTGTGCAATGATATCAAACACAGGATCTGCGGGCCATCGTCCAAAGTAGATGGGTTTTTCTGTGGATTGAACAAAATAATCAAAATCGCTGACAGGCACGTAGGTATCGCCGAAGGTCTGGGGGATATAGGGATTAATCTCCCCAATGATAATGCTTGCTTTTTCCATGACCTGCCGGGCCACATCCGCAGCAACTCCCAGACTGCAATATCCGGCATCATTGGGCGGGGTGACTTGAAGGAAGGCGGCATCGATGGGGATCAGGCCGGATTCGATCAAATTGGGGATTTCCGAATAACGGCTGGGTATGTAATCCACACGGCCCGAGCTGATTGCCTCATCGGCTGTCCAACCTGAGAAAAATGTTTTTAATCGGAATTTTTGAGACGAAAGTTCCTTCAGGGAGATGGCATCACCAAAGCTGATAATCTGAATCAATTCAAGATCCTGGAGGTTTGGCTCATGGGAATCCATCAGATGTTTGACCAAGGTCCGAGGTTCGGCAACACCAGTCCCAATAAATATACTCATCCCCGGTTCGATGCATTCAATCGCTTCGGCAGGGTCTACAACCATATCTTCAAATTTGGCAGGATTTTTTCGGCTCATGGCTCATCCTTTTTTTTAGTCACAATCAGATTGCCTGGGAACTAAAATAATTGAAACGTTACCCAGTAAAGCGATACAAACAATAAATATATACACGATAATGTTAAAAACAAATTAAAAAAAGCATCGTCAATTAAAAAACAATGCTTTTGGGGTAAAATCAGGGGGGTTTTAGAACAACACGTTGTTTGATCAATGGCGTACAGGTGAGATGGATGGATGGTATTATATGCTGTTTTCGGCTAAGGAATCCAGTCTTGTTTCTACAATGGCCCGGAGGCGCCGAGACTGGTCCATCATCTCGGAGTGGTAATTCAGGACCCACCAGATCTTATTAAGGGCTTCGGGATCGGTGTGGTTGGTTTTTATATCCAGTTCAAGTTCATCCAGGCTCCTGAATTTCTTATTAATTTCTCTGTAAAGATCATTACAGCCTGTTTTTGTATAGGGTCTCAAATTAAGTAGTTGAACAGTTTGTTTTCTGATCATTTTTACTCCTCATATTATAATGTGTTAATAAAAACAATCAAAAGGGGGCATACAACCACTGTACGTCCTGGGACAAGGTAAATCCCGCGAAGTAAGAGAATAAAAGAACCCTGCCATTGAAAGACAATATCATGTAACTACCTGAAAAATTATAGTTATTGCATAAATAATCTTAATTATATATTGATTATAGGAAGGAAGGGAACGCCTTGTCCATGAAGTATACGCTTCATTTTCCTATGTATTTCCCCTCAACGAACGGGAGAATCTCCTATAAAATGTTTTTATAAACGGGCAACTCGCTATAATTATTTGTATATGAAAAATAACGGCTGAATATTTTACCCTGAAAAAAATAACAATCATTTAGATAAGGTCAGGGTGTTTTGGCCACACGAAAACCAAGATACTCACTTCTGTCTCCCGGAAGATTTTCATTTCTGTCTGCTGACCGTGAACTTCGGGCAGGATAAAACCAGTTACCACCACGGGCCACTCTGAATTTGCCTGAATAGGGACCTCGCGGGTCAGTGACATCATGATCGGGGTAGGGGCCGCGCCAGTCACTGCACCATTCAGACACATTCCCATGCATATCAAACAAGCCCCATGCATTTGGTTTTAACTGAGCAACAGGATGGGGGCTGTCTTCGGAATTGTTCTTAAACCATGCAAAGTCTCCCAGTTTGTCCGTATCATTTCCATAAGCACCCGTAAGTGGGGATCCTGCCCTGCAGGCAAATTCCCATTCGGCCTCTGTGGGAAGACGGTATGCCTTGGTCCCTTCCCGTTTATTTAACCGGTCGATAAATTCCATGACATCACCCCAGAACACATTTTCAACAGGGCAGTCAGAACCACATCGTGAAAATATCGATGGGTTATCGCCCATGACATCCCTCCATTGGTCCTGTGTCACTTCAGTGGTTTGGAGATAGAATCCTTGAGTGAGTTTGACTTTATGCTGGACTTCACTGGCCCATCTGCCGACTTCATCTCGAGGACTCCCCATTATATATGTTCTGGGGGAAATAAAGATGAAATTCATATCTGCTACAGGTCCTTTGATCACATCCTTAAGAGCGACCATTAGCTCAGCAGCTGGAAGGGCCTCGTTTTTCATGACGTAAAATTGGGTGATTTCTTCAAAGGGTTGTGGCTGATCAAAAACATAATCATGGCTTTCTCCAGTGCGTGTATTGAAGGCTCTGATGGTCGTAAAACGAGGGGTGATGGTAGTGCCTTTGCACTCGAACTGAGAAAGTTTTTCTGCCTTAAGATAGGCTTTGTTTTTCCAGAATTCTCTGGCCGTATCTCTGTCTGTATAATCCCAGTATTTTTGAATACGATTATCCCCCCAAAGAAAATGAATTGGGAATCTGTATTTATCAGATTCCGGTTCGAAAAGAATTATCTGAACATCGTCGTCTTTGAGAATAAACTTATTATTCTGAATGGATTCAAGTTCATGGATAACTTTTTCGGTCGCCTTGATTTTTCCCTTGAGCAGATTGACCTCCTCCATGGACATGTAATATCGGAGGTTGAATTCTTGTTTTATTTTTTTGATTTCAGCGGCTTTATTTTTCTCAAATTTTTCAATATTTTTTTTATAATCGCTCATTCGTTTGGAATATTCAAGTTGGGTTTCGAACATGTCCTTGGGTTCAGGCTCATTGGGCATACCCTGCTGGGCACGGTTGATCAGGAGATAATAGTTTTTTTCTATGGTATAGAAATTATCCTTGTAGCTATCTTCCACTTTCTTGTTCAGGTCTTTGAACTCCTGTTTAAGAATTCGAATCCGGTTTATTTTCGTGTTTAAATCTGTATTTTCTGCAAAAAGGCTGTCGGTTGCAAAACATGTTAAGCCCACGACAAAAATAAATAGCAGTATGTTCCGTAGATAAAACGTCATGGTCTGTCATATCCTAAAGACACGTTTGATGGATGAATACCATATAAATATACATGAAAAAAAGGGTTCAGTCAAACAGGAGAGAAATATCCGGAAGCGGAGGATGCGGGGGGGTGATTGAATACAGGAAAGGATATACCAATCAGCATCCTCCACCTTCCGGCCCTTCCAAAGGAAGGGAACTATTCGCTATGGTTTATGCCGGGATATACACTCCCAGGATAGCGTGTAAATATGTGGGTGCCATAAATCAATCACATGAAAACAGGATGAAAACACCATTTTTTAAACAGCGTTTTAGCGTTTAAAATGATGAAAACACCGACTGTTCTTTATTCGTGATTTGCCACAGAACAATATAACTAAATTATCCATGATGCAAGTTTTATTTTTTTATAAGGTTGCTTTTTTGTATTCCCGAACTTTTTGATATAATATCGAACATAGTTCGGGATTGTCAAAGTTGTTTTCAATCATCCTTTCGAAGGCACTTCCAATGACCACGCCATCGGCAACCCGGGCGATGGCCGCCACATCTTCGGCTGTAGAGATTCCAAAGCCGATGCAGACAGGAAGGTCAGTTAAGGATTTTAACCGACCGCACAAGGAGCTTATTTCTCTGGTATCCAAGCCGTCACTTCCCGTCACACCGGTTTTTGATACAAGATAGATGAACCCCGATGCCGTATCTGAGATTGTTTGCATCCTTGCTTCAGAGGTTGTGGGAGCAACAAGACGGATAATGGAAAAACGATCTTTGTCAAAAAAACGTGTGAGCTCCTGGGACTCCTCAGGCGGGAGATCCACAACCAGAACACCATCTGCGCCAGCATCTTGGGCATCACGACAAAATTTTTCAGGCCCGTAATAATGGATGGGATTGTAATAGGAAAACAGAATGATTGGGATCTCCGTTTTTTTTCGAAGTTCCCGGCTCATGTCAAGGACCGTTGACAGCCGAGTCCCGGATTTAAGTGCCCTGGCCGAGGAACGCTGGATCACAGGCCCGTCGGCTGTTGGATCGGAAAAGGGAATGCCCAATTCCAGAATATCAAGACCGCCATCGCACATGGCGCTGATCAGCTTCAATGATTTTTCCGGATCAGGATCTCCGGCACTGACAAAGCCCACCAGGGCTTTCTCTCCTTTATCTTTCAATGTGGCAAAGGTTTTATCGATACGATTCATATGTTACCTCTCCTTAAAGGTCATTCAGCACGGAAAAAACCGTACCCAGATCTTTGTCACCCCGCCCGGACAGGTTAACAAGAATGATTTTGTCTTTATCCATGTTTTTTGCACAGTCCATGGCATGGGCAAGGGCATGGGAGCTTTCCAGGGCAGGGATGATTCCTTCAAAGCGGCACAGGGACTGAAGGGCCATTAAGGCCTGATCATCACGGATGGATTCATAACGTACACGTTTCAGGTCGTTTAAATAAGAATGCTCAGGCCCCACTCCAGGGTAGTCGAGTCCTGCTGAAATGGAATGGGCCTCCATGATCTGGCCATCGTCATTCTGGAGAACATATGACTTTGAACCGTGGAGAACCCCGACGTTACCGTGTCCGATGGTTGCTGCGTGTTTTCCGGTTTCAATGCCTTTCCCCGCAGCTTCAACGCCGGTAATGGCGACGTTGTCATTCAGAAAGGGATAAAAAAGACCCATGGCATTGCTTCCGCCACCCACACAGGCCACCAGAAGATCAGGAAGACGCCCGGCATCCTCCAGAATCTGCTTGCGTGCTTCTTCTCCGATGACTTTCTGGAAATCCCTGACCATGACAGGATAAGGGTGTGGTCCTGCAACCGAGCCGATCACGTAGAATGTGTCTGTAACCGCACCGACCCAGTATCGCATGGCCTCGTTCATGGCATCTTTCAGAGTGCCGGTTCCTGAATCCACAGGAATCACCGTGGCCCCCAGGAGTTTCATTCTCTGGACATTGGGGGCTTGCCTTCGGATGTCTTCCACGCCCATGAACACCTGGCATTCCATGCCGAAAAGTGCTGCCGTTGTGGCGGTTGCAACCCCGTGCTGGCCAGCGCCTGTTTCAGCGATGAGTTTGGATTTTCCCATCCAGCGTGCCAGAAGGGCCTGCCCCAGGGTATTGTTGATTTTATGGGCCCCGGTGTGTGCCAGGTCTTCCCGCTTCAAATAGATGGCAGCGCCCCCTAAGTGTTCGGATAAACGTTTGGCATAATAAAGGGGGGTAGGGCGTCCCACATAATGGGTAAACAGGTCTTTTAATTCCCGAATAAATTCGGGTTTTCCGCAGATGTCCACATAGGCTTTTTCCAGCTCAAGAATGGCGGGCATAAGGGTTTCTCCCACATAACGTCCCCCGTATATACCAAAATGGCCCTTGGAATCGGGCTGGCTTTCTTTGGGTATCATTAAAAAATTCTCCTTGGTGATAGGGTCACGGCAGTTTGCTTTACGGCCGTGATAAATGCTTTAACTTTTAAAAGATCTTTTCTGCCTGGGATTCGTTCAACCCCTGAACTCACATCCACCCCATGGGGCATGGCTGACACAATCGCCTGGGATATATTTTCCGGTGAAAGCCCTCCGGCTATGATGACCGGTTTGTCTGTTTCCAGGGCTTTGACCCTCTCAAAATTCCATGAAAGGGCGTTTCCGCCAGGCAGAATGCCTTTGGCACACTCCACAAGAAAGGCCGTGGGATCATAGGTGTCTGCTTTTTGGATGGTGGGTTCACTTTCCATATAAAGGACCTTGATGACTATGAGGTGTTCCTTGTTAAGCTGTTCAACCAGATCCGGCTGTTCATTGCCATGAAGTTGAACAGCTTTAAGACCGCAACGTTCAACCTTGCCCATGATGGTGTCGAAATTTTCATTGACAAAAACACCCGTGGGAACAACGCCAGGGGGCAGGGCACGGCAGATTTCATGAGCCTTCTCAACAGAGACGTTTCGAGGGCTTTTTTCATAGAACACCATGCCAATGGCGTCAGCACCCTGCTGTGCACAAAAAAGTGCCTCGTCCACCTGGGTCAGGCCGCAGATTTTAATTTGTGGGTGGTTCATGATATGTTTCCCCGCTGATAAGTGTTGACAAAAATCGGGTCGTGTCCTTGGCCCTGACCAGGCTTTCACCGATCAGAAAATGATGGATTCCGGCCCTAAGGTTCTTGTCGATATCGGCCCGGGAGGATATCCCGCTGGCTGCCACTGGAATCTGGTCGGTGCCAAGGGCTGCGCAAAGGGTTGTGGCTGTGCTGATATCGGTTTCAAAGGACGAAAGATTCCGGTTGTTGATGCCGATAAGCGTTGCCCCTGCGTAATTGGCGGATTCAAGATCCTTTTCGTTATGAATCTCAACCAGTGCGTCCATTCCCAGGTCCTGACTCATGAGAAGAAGGTCTTTCATTTTTTCCCGTGTGAGAATCCGGGCAATCAGAAGAACAGCGTCTGCACCAAGGGCGGCGGACTCCAATATCTGATAATCTGAAATCAGAAAATCCTTGCGTAGCATGGGAAGAGAACATGCCATGCGGGCCGCTGTGAAATCTGCAAAACTCCCTTTAAAAAAACGGGCGTCCGTCAGAACAGACAAGCATGCTGCGCCGCCTTTCTCATAGCTTGCCGCCAGATTCGAGGGGTCGAGGTCCAGGGCAATATCCCCTTTGGATGGAGAGGCTCGTTTGATTTCAGCAATGATGTTGACGCCCGTTCCTTTGTTTTTTTTCAGGGATTCAAAAAAAGGGCGTCGTTTTCCATGGGAGTCAGCCTGTTTTTTAAGGTCCTGTTCGCTGATGGTTTTCCGGGCAATCTCGATTTCTTTTTTTTTATGCTCGACAATGATCGATAAAAAGTCTTTGGCCATGTTCTTATCCGTTCTCCTGGGTGTAAGCAACCAGGGCATTTAGTTTTTCAAGTGCCTTTCCTCTGTCAATGGATACGGCTGCTTTTTCAATGCCTTGTTTCAGGTTCTCTGCCTGGCCTGCGGCAACAAGAGCCGCTCCGGAGTTGATCAGAACAACATTGCGTTTGGGGCCTTTTTCCTTCCCTGACAAGATGTTTTGGGTGATGATGACGTTTTCTTTCACATCTCCACCCAAAAGGTCTTTGGGCTCTGCTGTTTCCTGAAAAAACTCCTCGGGATGGATATCGTAGGTTTTAACCATGCCCTGGTTGAGTTCCGACACCCGGGTGGGTGCGCATACGCTGATTTCATCCAGGCCGTCATGGCCATGGACCACAAAGGCCCGTCTGGTACCCAGGGCTTTGAGAGCCTGGGCAAACATCTCTGTCAGTTCCGGAGCATACACACCCAGAAGCTGACAGTTGGCTGCAGCAGGATTGGACAAGGGGCCCAGCATGTTAAAGATACTCCGGATACCGGTTTCCACTCTGGCTTTTGCTGCAAAACGCATGGCCCCATGATATTTGGGGGCAAACAAAAAACCGATTCCCACTTGGGCAATGGCTTCTTCAACCACTTCAGGGTCCACATTCAGATTGACCCCCAGGCCTTCGAGAACGTCAGCACTGCCGCACTTGCTCGACACACTCCGGTTTCCGTGTTTGGCCACGGTCACATCGCAACCTGCCACCACAAAGGCCGTGGTGGTAGAGATATTGAAGGTGTTCATGCCGTCTCCACCTGTGCCACAGGTATCAATGATAGTGGATGCGTTAACATGGATTCTCACCGCATGCTTTCGCATGGCCTGGGCTGCCCCGGCCAGTTCTTCGTAGGTTTCTCCTTTGGTGGCAAGGGCGGCCATAAATGCGGCAATCTGAGTATCCGCAAGGCTGCCTGACAGGATGTCCGAAATCATCTGTCCCATCTGGGCATCTGAGAGATTGATTTTCTTGATGATCTTAGTGAGATTCTCTTTGAACATGATATTTCTCCTTTTTTTAAAGGCATGCCTCCGGCGGCCCTGCCGGGGGCCAAACTTTTGAAAAGTTTGACAAACAGGTTTTATGGAGGGGCATCACTCAGAACCCCTTAAGTTGATATCGCCAAGCTGAGGCTCGTGGCTTTGCAGCCTCGCCTTTAGCTGTTAGTTTGCGGCTTGCTATCGAAGGCATTATAATTCACCACGAGACAGTTTTAGAAAATTTCTCAGAAGCCTTTTCCCCATGGGTGTCATGATGGATTCTGGATGAAACTGTATGCCTTCGACACAAAGGGTTTTATGTCGAATACCCATGATTTCACCATCCTCGGATTCGGCCGTTATTTCAAGGCAGTCCGGAAATTTATCCCGTGACACGGCCAAAGAATGATAACGCATGGCCTGAAAGGGCTTGGCCATTCCATGGAAAAGATTTTTACCGTCCGACTGGATCATGGATGTTTTTCCATGCATAAGTTTTTTGGCTGAAACAATGGCTCCACCAAAAGCCTGGGCAATACTCTGGTGTCCGAGGCAGACACCCAGCACAGGAATTTTCCCGGCAAAATAGCGGATGATATCAAGGGAAATTCCCGCAGAATCAGGTCTTCCCGGTCCAGGAGATATCACGATGCCTTCAGGTTTCAGTGCCGCAATATCAGACAAGGTCATTGCATCATTGCGATAAACCTGGATTTCGGTCCCCAACATCCTTAAATACTGGACCAGATTATAGGTGAAGGAGTCGTAATTGTCGATCATGACCAGCATTTTTCTTATTCCTTTTTATTAAGGGTTTCATTCTGGAGCAGGGCCAATGCTTTTTCAATGGATTTGGCTTTATTGATCGTTTCCTGCCGCTCTGTTTCAGGGACCGAGTCTGCAACGATACCTGCACCGGCACGAACGGTCAGTTTCCCATGTTCAATGCAGGCCGTTCGAATGGTGATGGCCAGATCCATATTGCCATTAAATGAAAAATAACCCACAGCGCCTCCATAGGTTCCCCGGGGCTCTTTTTCCAGTTCGGAAATGATTTCCATGGCCCTGATTTTGGGTGCACCTGATAGGGTGCCTGCCGGAAACGTGGCTTTTAAGAGATCAAAGGCATCGGTATCCGGGCGAATATGGCAGTTGACATTGGATACCAGATGCATCACATGGGAATACCGTTCCACAATCATCAAATCCGTGACCTGCACCGTGCCTGTTTCAGCCACACGGCCCAGGTCGTTTCGCCCCAGGTCAACCAGCATCAGGTGTTCGGCCTTTTCTTTCTCATCATTTAACAGTTCATCTGCCATGGATCGGTCTTCCTGCTCATTTTTCCCCCTGGGACGGGTTCCTGCAATGGGACGGACACTGGCCAGCCCGTTCTCCAGCCGGACCATGACCTCGGGTGATGATCCCACCAGGGCGGTTTCATCCAGATGCATGAAATACATATACGGTGACGGATTGATAAAACGCTGGGCCCGGTAAAGTTCAACCAGATCTGCTGGAGCATCACAGACAAAGGGCTGGGACAAAACCGTCTGGATCACATCGCCGGCATGGATATATTCTTTAATTTTTATGACGCCGTTCCGGTAATGCTCATCCTCGTAGACAGGTTCGGGCTTGAACACGCATCCAGGGGGGTTGGGACTGGCCACTGGAACATGTTTGCCTGTTTTTTCGATCATCCGGGTGATTCGCTTGATTGCAGAGTCATAAATCGATGCAGCGTTTTTGGGGTCATCACAAAAACAAAGCACAACCCCGGTCATGGTATTGTTCACATTATCGAAGATAATCAATTCCTCGGGGATCATAAAATGTGCCAGGGGCTTGTCCTTGGGCAGCCTGTTGGGAATTTTTTCAAAAAAAGACACCATTTCATAGGTGATGTAGCCGGTCATGCCCCCCCAGAAGCGAGGCAGATCCGTCATGTCCACAGGTGTAAACCGTGCCATGAAATTCTTTAAAACCAACAGGGGGTCACCCTGGTGATCTATTTTTTCGCAGGAGCCATTGTCTGTAATTTCCACATAATCCCTGAATACCCGGATTTGTGTCCGTGCCGAGGTACCTAAAAAGCTATACCGTCCCCAGCGTTCTCCGCCTTCCACGCTTTCAAGGAGAAACAAGGGGCCCTTACCGGTGTAGAATTTCTTCAACAGCGATACGGGGGTTTCCGTATCTGCAAGGATTTCAATGCAGAGAGGAAGCACATTGTGCTTTTCAGCCAGTGCACAGAAGGTTTTTTTATCCGGATAGTTTTTTCTAAGAATCATGGATGTCATCCTTTTTTTACTCATCCTAATTATTCAAGCCAAAAAAAAAGATCGTTAGAGCAGGCCTGCCCACGATCCTTTTTGTTTGTTGCCAGATTGTATGTCCATCTATGGCGTTAAAAGGGTGTCAGCATGCCGCATATATCTGCGTTGCCAACACCATCGCCAGTTGTTGTCCTTATATAATACCATTGTTGTCATCATTATCTCCATTGGTACAACGTTATATAGAGTCTTACGGGTCATGTCAACGATTTTGTTTCTATGTATAGAAACAAAATCGTTGGGCAGGGGATGATAACCTATATAGACATGACTATGGCTGTTGGGATAATGGAAATCGCAATCGAAATGAATTTGAGCAAATCGATTTTAATCCCGAAGGGACTAAATCATGAACTGAACGCTCATTCTTCGCGCCAGAGATCCTTGGGTCAAATAAAGGGGTAGGGAAAAGGATGAATCCTATAAGCGTGAAACCGGCATCGGACGATCTGCCTCTGACAAAATCCTGTCCATGGGAATAAAACAGGAAAACACCAGAGCCAGTCAGTCCGATGCGTTAAAGGATATTTTCTATGTGTTATAAAATGAGTTGGCTATAATGGAATATGCAGTCTTTCCGTATTATAGGTGCTTAATACTTTTTTAATTCGTTTGATTTGTTTGACGAAATCATTCTTCTTAATGTTTTTTTTCAGAGTCCTGCTTGTTTTCTTGCCAAACATGTTAATTAAAAGCTGGATATCATAGGCTCTGGTGTTAATGGCTAAACTGTACATGGCTACTCCTTTATCTATGGATAATTCAAAAAAACCCTACTGAATCAACAGATGAAAACAGTAGATTAAAACTTCAAGTGTGAAGTTTTAAATTGTGGCCATTCAAACATGCAATACATACCATTCTGATATCCAGGCATTGAAGCCAGGTGTTTATAAACACCAATTCTGGGAACGGAAAATGCTATTGTATCATCTAAATGCACACAAACTGATTATAAAGACCAGATAGATCCGTCAGATAAAACGACAAAGGGAGATAAACACGGAAGATTAATTTTCACAATCCGACGTAATTACTATATTAGACAATCGGCAACAATGCAAGATATCTTTAATTTAATCCTGATAAATTCAAATATTATTATCATAATATATTGATATAATTTATTTTCACAGCAATAAACATTGTTTTTTTAAAAAAAATATGTTCTTTGATATGTCATAATAAATGACTTATTTTTTGAGCTATTTAATGAAATAGATCGCCAAGGCATTGACTTGCCCATGGTTCTTGATTAAACTCGTCGAAATAGCGATTTTTTACTGATTAAAACCGTTTAAGTCTTTGGGTAATAACACAATCTATCACAAACCAAGTGAACCCGGTTCCGGAGAATATTCATGCAGATCCTTACCAAATCCCAGAAAGCCAGAAACTCTGTTCGGACCATTAAAACCACCATTGATGCTCTTGCCTTAAGGGGTTATTACAAGCCCACAGGCAAATCCGGCCAGACTCTGGCCGAGGCCCTGCGTCTTCTTAGCCCTGAGATTTACGGGACCATGAATGACCAAAGGATTATTGAAATCAAGGGCCTGGAATACGTGGTCGAACGGCTGCCCTGGGGCATAGAAAAGTGTAATCGGATCATTCTTACGGCCAGGGAGGAATTTGAAAACACATCCTTTGAACTGATCATTCCCCCCAAACGAAGGCGGGCCTGCTATCTGATCAGTGAAAAGGAGATCTGCTTTGTGATCACACGGGGCTTCAGTGAGATTTATGACATGCTGACCCACATCACATTCATGAACAATGAAGCAGAAAAAATCTTTCATCAGATGAAAGATAGAAATGGCGAAATCACACATGAATGGAAGCGACTGGAAGAGATTATCCTGAGACGGACGCCTTTATCCGGAGAAGCCTTGGACAAGGCGTTATGGAATCTGAGTATTATCCTCGGACGAACCATGCATGAAACCAAGGAAAGTTATGATTATCTGGAAAAATATGCCAGGGACCAGAATAAACACGTTTTGTTGAACATCATATACGGTCTGGGTAAACGGGTTGAAGAGGAAAAAGCAGACAAGGATAATGAACTGATGATTACCTTCACCCCCTCGCTTCAGGATATCCTTGGGAACCAGAGCTACAGCCGCAGATGGGCTGACGATATCAAACGAAAGCTCAGTGCCCTGGGATTTCATAATCGGCCTGTCCATATTATCAGTGCCAATCTCCACAGTGTGGTGAATCTGATTTACGGTTATGGGGCACTGTGTGAACTTTCCAAGGATAAAACCTGCATGAATGTGTACGACTTTATTTCAAAAATGAAAAGTGAACATGAAAAAATAAAGGCCTATGCCGATGCTCACGGACTCTATGAAGTCGTGGACAGATCCGGCACCCATATTGACTGCCAGATTATTGATACAGCCCAGCTCAAGGGCATCACATTCCATCCGGATCTGCATATAAATACGGAATATTCTGATGATGATGCTCCGGTCCTGTTTGTCATGGATTATGCATTCGGAACCCAGGCCTTTGAAGCCATGGATGAATTACTGGATCCTTATAAAGATAAGGAGTCCACCCATCGATTTGATTTCAGATCCATATCCGTTATGGGCAAGGCAGGTATTTTGATCGGCAAAAAAGGGGATATCATGCTGGCCAACTCCCATGTGTTTGAAGGGACTTCCGACAATTATATGTTTGAAAATGATATCAGTCGGGACGATTTCCCATCGGACACTCCGGTCTATACCGGCCCCATGGTCACGGTGGTGGGGACATCACTCCAGAACAGGGATCTTTTAAAACGATTCCAGGCTTCGAGCTGGAAAGCCATTGGACTTGAAATGGAAGGAGGGCATTACCAGAAAGCCATCACGGCTTCCATCATCCGGGGTCACATTTCCAGGAATGTTAAAATCAGGTATGCCTATTACGCCTCTGACAACCCCCTTCTGAGCGGGCAGACCCTTGCCTCGGGAAGCATGGGCGCTGAAGGCATCAAACCCACATATATGATCACCAAAGTGATTGTGGAAAAGATCATGGCGTGAGCAGCCTGGCTCGCCGGAGGCAATTTCTTGTTTTTCGTGCGGGGTATATATAAATTTTGTTTTGTGTATGATAATATTATAAATATAAATCATTGTATGAAATTGCACATTCAAAAAAGGCAATTTAACGGGTGACGGATCATGTGACGGCCTTACCACTCGATCTTTTTTTAGAAAAATATATTTAATAATTCATATTGTTAGATTAAATTGACTCATGTATTCACTTAGGTTTTTGAACCTGTCTTCATCCAGCTGGGGACAATCATCAGGGCCTTTGGCGCCTTCGGCGATTTGGGTTGCAAAGACCATGCAGGTAGGGGCTCCACATTGACGGCATTGGGTTTTGTTGGGCAGGCGCTTGAGAATCTCAATTATTTTGGGCCGGGGCATACGTTCAAAGCGGGGTTCAATGGTGTCTCGTTTTTCCCAGGCCTCATTAATCTCCCGTTTCAGCCACTCCACGATTTTTTTTGCTTCATCCTCATCTTTTAACGCATTGACGGCGATTTTGTCCCCATGAACCGTGATCAGTTTGCCCTGGGCTTTGAACGTCACCGAAGGAGGGTCTTTTATATATTCGAACCCCCCGAGAACTGAATTGAGAAAGGGAAGGGCGCAACTGACATCCTGACCCAAATGGGCATGGCAATGAACACCCATGGCTCCGGGCTGGCACTTTGAATTGAAAATTTCCAGACGGTAATCATTGAGAAGCATGGTTTCACCTCTTTCGTGTTTTTAAGGTTATTAACCCACAAACGGATTCATGATAAAATACCCACCCAATAAAGCGATCACGACTCCGGCACCCTTACGGAACCAGTGACCGGCCCCTTGCCAGGCACTGTTTTCCATCAGCCTGCGAACGGCGGCGGTAGAACTGCCGGCGATAACAATGGGCAGGCAATGACCCAGAGCAAACAATAGGATCAGGATAATTCCCGTGATCAGTTTTTCCTGAACCGTAATGATCGCTAAAATGGGTGCAATGAACCCAAAGGTACAGGAACCGGAAAGAATGCCATAGGAAAGACCCAGAATAAAGGCACCGGGTAAGCCTTTGATTCTCAGTTTGTACAACAGGCTTCCGTTCATGGAGCAGGATTCAACCCCAAGCATCCCAAGGGCGATCCAGATGAGGATTACACCGATGAGGACCTGCCAGTAATTCCCCACATCACCCACCATTCGGCCCAGCCATGCGCAAAGGATACCCACAAGGGCAATGGTGATAAACAGACCTGTGGTAAATAAAAGGGCATAAATGCCTGCCTGTCTTGGGTGGACGAGCTTTTCCTGCCCGCCCACATAGGCAATGATCAGAGGGATGGATGCCAAGTGACAGGGACTGAACAGGACACTGATCATGCCCCATACAAAACATCCAACACCGGCAATGGCAGATCCTGTGGAGATCCACTGATTTACCGAAATAAAAAAAGAATCCAGTGTCATGGCTATCCTTCTTGTTTTTCTTTGGGCTCTTGAACCCCCATCTGTGTCAGTTGTTTTTTTATGGATTCCTCATCGAAAAATCCCGTATGCCGGAAGACTTCCTTTCCCTGTTTATCAAAGAAAATCTGGGTGGGTATGCCGTTAATGCCAAAACGCTTTGCCTGGTCATTGTTTTCCCAGACATCAATGAAAACAATGGCAGCACTCCCTTGGTAGGCTTTTTCAAGTTTGACCATAATGGGTGCCATCATTTTGCATGGAATGCATTTTTTTGCCCCCAGGTCGACCATGGTCACGACCCCTGTCTCAGGAATTTTGCTAAAATCCTTTGTTAATTCTTCGCCAAAGGAAAGTGAGGTTCCAAGAACCACGACCATCAGACCTGCAATGACAAAGCGCATTGTTTTTATCATCGGTTCAACCATGATTTGACCTCATCTTTTTTAGGAATTTTACCCACACTTTTAACCTCTCCGTCAATGACCACCGAAGGGGTCCCGAAAACCCCATACCCTGCAATCTTCATTAGATCGGTAACCTTTTCAACCCTTGCATCCGTCCCTGTTTCTTTCAGGACCTCATTGATGACCTTGGCTGTTTGTTCACATTTTGGGCAACCTGGGCCCAGCACCTTAATATCCATGTCTTTCTCCTTTAATCATTTATTTTTTATTATCATTTGCCAATGCCAGCCAGTCCATGATCTTCTGTCTGGGTGGAATGTTTCCCACGGCTTTTACGGTTCCGTTGATCACCAGGGCAGGGGAGCCCATGACACCGTATTGGGCAATTTCATTGATATCCCTCACATGCTCGATATCGGCGATGATGTTCATTTCAGATGCAATTTTGATCACGTCATGTTCCAGTTGATCACATCGAGGACAGCCCTGGCCCAACACTTTTATTTCAAGGACATCACGCGTTTTTTCTTCCTGGACTGGCTTTCCGATAAAGGCCATGAACTCCCGGAAAAATGCCGTTTCATAATTTTCTTTGACATTGGGGCTGATGTAGTTTTTTTTACCCAGCTTATCCATCAGTGTTTTTTTAATGTCATCATCACACATGGTTTCCCAGGACCCGGAAAGTTCCTGAAACACATGTTTCAAGCCAATGATTCCGATTCGATTCTGGCCCACCTTGATTTGACATATATCGTTTTCACCCATAGACTACTCCATTTATCCCACAATCACGCCATAAACCATCCCTGCAATCGTCGACATCACCACAATGATCAGGCAGAACACAAAGGTTTTTTTTGCCCCCATCACACTGGCAATGACAAGCATGTTCGGCAATGACAGGGCCGGGCCTGCAAGAAGCAGGGCCAAAGCCGGGCCCTGGCCCATGCCTGCTCCGATCAGTCCTTGAAGAATTGGCACTTCGGTCAGTGTGGCAAAGTACATCAATGCCCCGGCAACCGATGCAAATAAATTCGCCCAAATGGAGTTACCTCCTAAAAGAGACTGGACATAATGATCAGGAATCAGGGCTGGATGGCCTGGCCGACCAAGCAAAAATCCGGCCGCCAGAACGCCGATAACCAGAAGGGGGAAAATCTGCTTCATAAATCCCCAGGTGGAGTCAACCCAGTTCCGGGTCTCTTCAATTGTAAACCAGGCTTTGAGCATCACCAACAGAGCGACTAAAAGACCGGCCGTGATATACCATTTCATGGAATAAATCAGGGGCCAGAGTCCCTGTGAGCCCATGGCGGGTTTTGCAAAGGCTGCAAAGATCAGGATCAGGACCATGGTCATCACAAAAACAGTGTCCTGGAACAGGGTCCGGCCCACATCCTCACTGTCCGGCACATAAATCTTGCCTGTGGTTCTTGCCGCATCATCTTTCCGGAAGATAAATGCCATCAAAAGCCCTGTGATCACTGAAAACACAATGGCTCCCACAGCCCGGGCCAGACCCAGTTTCCATCCGAGAATTTTTGCAGTCAAGGAAATGGCAAGCACATTGATGGCAGGGCCTGAATATAAAAAGGCTGTGGCTGGTCCGATCCCTGCTCCCCGGGTGTAGATCCCTGCAAAAAGAGGTAACACCGTGCATGAACATACGGCAAGAATAGTGCCGGATATGGATGCCACGGTATAGGATAGGAGTTTGCTTGCCTTTGCACCAAAGTATTTTAAAACCGAGGCCTGGGACACGAAAACAGAAATGGCCCCTGCAATGAAAAATGCCGGGATCAGGCAGGTCAGAACATGTTCCCGTGCATATTCACGGAGCATCATAAACGCTTCCAGGCCTGAGCTTCGTATCAAAGGAGCATCCCAAGGAATAAAATAACATCCCAGAAAAATAATGACCAGCCACATGAGTTTGTATCGTTCTTTCATTTTTAAATTCCTGCTATTTTCCTTTGGTTATAATCATTCGGTCAGCCAGCTTGGCCCGGTCAATAAGGGTTTTGACATCAGACTCGTTTTCAAGCCAGCTTGCCAGTTTTTTGATCATGTCTTCGGCATAGGGATTGTCACAGGTTTTCGGTATAAAATAATTCACCCAGAGACCGTCTTTCCGAGAATCAACCAGTTCTGCTTCTTCAAGGATTTTCAAATGCTTGGAAATCGAAGACTGGGCAAGTTCCAACGTAAACTGCAGCTCGCAGACACACATGGTTTTATATTGCAGCATCTTTAGAATTTTCAGACGGTTGGGGTCTGAAAGTGCCTTCATGACTTTAACGAGTTTTTTCATAGAACCTCCATATCGTTAAATTGGAATATAGTGATTTGCTGAATGGGTGTCAAGTTTTTTGTTGGGGAGATGGGTGGACTTGGTGGACATCTATGAATCATCAGGCTAAAGGGCTGGCTTTGCTATGGATCCATAAGGCACCACACGGGTTATTCGTACCATAGACTCATAAATATCAAATTGTTCGTTTCAGAAAAAACCCTTTATCGACCTTAATGGGCTAAATTCAAATAAGTCCATGGCTTAGACCTATTTTCCATATAAAACCCGCAAGTGCTGAGCCAAAAATAACGTAAATCATGCCCCATTTAAATCGGATAAGCCCGACAAAAAAGATCAGAGCCGCACAAATCGCATAAACATCTATCCCACCGGTATGCGGCATGACCACATGGTATGTGAAGATAACGCAGAGGTTGAGAATCACGCCAACCACAGCGGCAGTAATACCAGAAAGGGTTGCCCCTATTGATTTGTTGTTTCGGAGTTTCTCAATATAAGGTGCCCCAACAAAAACCCACATAAAGCAGGGAACGAATGTCACCCATGTGGTCAAAAGCCCGCCGGTAAGTCCGGCCAGAAACGGGCTCATGCCCTTTGCATGGGTGTACGCCGCAAAAAAGCCAACGAACTGGGTCACCATAATCAGGGGTCCAGGGGTGGTTTCAGCAAGCCCAAGTCCGTCTATCATTTGTTCGGGGAGCATCCATCCGTAATGACTGACGGCCTGCTGGCTGATATAGGCAAGAACGGAATAAGCACCTCCGAAGGTCACCATGGCAGCTTTGCTGAACAGGATTCCAATGTCCATGAATATATCGTTCCACCCCCGGAAAAGACCAAGAAGAACCATGGGCATAAACCACAAGGGAACACAGATGGCAATGACGTTGAGGGAATGTTTCCATGTGGCCTGGTTTTTTCGTGGTTTGACCAGACCGTCTTTCATATGATCTTGAGATGCCGTGACCCCTTTTTTTGAATTCACGATGAATTTTGAAGGGAGCAGACGAGCCCCAACAAAACCTGATAGTCCTGCGATCAGGATAATCAGAGGGAATGGCATCCCGGCAAAATAGATACCGATAAACGACAGAATCGCAATAAGAATATGAACATCGCTTTTCAATGATTTCTTTCCCATCCTGATGACGGCTTCGGCCACAATCGCTGCAACGGCGGGTTTCAGCCCATAGAACAAGGCGTCAACAGCCGGTATATGTCCAAAGGCGACGTAAACATAAGACAGAGCGAGAAGAATCAGAACTGCGGGCAGCACAAAGAAAACACCGGCAATAATCCCTCCGAGATGACCGTGCAGCAGCCATCCGATGTAAACGGTCAGCTGCTGTGCTTCGGGGCCGGGGAGCAGCATGCAGTAATTCAATGCCTGCAGAAAGTGATCGTCATCGATCCATTTTTTGTCTTCAACCAGGTCCTTGTGCATAATGGCGATTTGACCGGCAGGTCCGCCGAAACTTATGAACCCCAGTTTCAGCCAGTATCGGAATGCTTCAAAAAATGTGGGTATATTCAACATGGCAAATCTCCTTATTGGTTATCCCTGAAGCGAATGAATAAAATCAAAGATATATTTGGAAGCTGTGAAAAAAATAATACCTGCAAGCAGCCATTTGATGGCTTTGGCCGGGATGAATTTCTGGCAACGGGCTCCCAGATACATGCCCGCCATGCCGCCAAGTCCGAATAATAGACCCAGGCTCCAGTCCGGGGCAACGGACATTCCCGGATAATAGGGGGCCAGAACCTGATAAAAAGCCACTCCGGCAACCGATGTGACAAAGGTTCCCATAAGGGCTGCACCGGCCACGGTATAGACAGGAAGTCCAAAAACACTGACAAAAAAAGGCGCGATGATTGAACCGCCGCCGATTCCATAGACACCACCCACGATGCCCACAATAAAGCTTAAGGCAAAGATACCCATAAAGGATACATCAAAGCGTTCTCCGTAAAAGGTGTAAGACAGACGTTTGAGGGAAACGTGGACTTCCGTGACAGCTGGAAGAGATATGACATAGGCCTGGTGCGACGAGGCTTTACCATGATAATGTCTTACCAACTCCTGAAATCGCTCTTCACTGTTGTTTTTCGTGTTTTTTTTCACAAGCTCACGCATCATCTTAAGGCCGATGTAGAGCAGGACACAGGCGGCAAAAACCTTGAAATGCCTGGCATCGGGGAGATAGGCCACCCGGATCACGGCCCCCAGAAAGACACCCGGCAAGGTCCCTATGACCACAAGTAAGGTCAGAGGCCATACCATACGGCCTTCTTTCCAGTATCGGTAGACACCGCTGGGTATGGCTACAATATTAAACACCTGATTGGTTGCACTGACAGACGGGTTGGTGTAGCCAAGAAAAGACATCTGGAAGGGCAATAACAAAAATGCACCGGATACGCCACCCATGGAGGTAAAAAAAGAAATGACCAATGCGACCAGTGGAGGGATCCAAAAGGCCACCTCGATGTTTGCGGTATGGAAATACATGGTATTCTCCTTGAACGGGTATGGCAAATGACACGAAACAATATACATTCGTGTCAATATAATCCTGAAATTTGTATGATGTCAAGATGATTATCTTTCCTTGATTCAAACTCAGGTTGTGTGTAAAAAAGGAGTGTGCCTCCAGTCATAAAAAACTATTTTCAGGGAAAAATCAGATGGCCAAAGAAAAAAAAAGAAACGCATTACAAATCTATCCCGCACCGGCCCTTCCCAAAAAAATCAATCAAGGGACCATGGTTCTCACCCCGGAGGATGACGTGTGTCTGGATTCTGTTCAACTGGGCGACCTGGAGCAGTCGTTCCGAACATGGGCACGGGATTCGAATCGTAAGGATGTTCAGAATGCCCGCAAGCGCATTCTGATGGTGTTTCTCCTGATTCGGTATACAGGAGCAAAATTAAATGAGGTCTTGGGCTTAAAACCCTTTGCGGATATTAATTTTTCAAAACATGAGCTTGTCTTTCCAACCCCTCCGATTTCTTCAGGCTCTCGAATCGTTCCCATTCCGGAAGATGTATCCCGGGAAATTGAAGCGGCACTATCTAAACCGGACTTCCGGGATTCCCTGAAACAGGGCTTCAATGTGGATCCGGCCTTTGTCCGTAGGAAATTCTATGAACGTGCCCTTGACTGCGGATTCTCCAAACACCTGGGAGGGCCGGAAATGATCCGTAAAGCAAGGGCAGTGGAACTATTAAAAGGGAACATGCCTTTGCCTGCGGTACAAAGTCTTCTGGGCCATGCCCGTCCCAATCAAACCTCTTCCTATGTCAGCTTTTCAAAAGATGAAATCAACCAAGCGACGCGGCTTTTCATGGAACGGGAATCGTCCCGGAAAACCAGTGCGCGAAATGCTTTTTTTTGTAAAATAAGCCACATCCTTATGGGAGATATCCAGACCCGTGTGGATATGGTGACCATGGAAGGGCACCATGTCACCACGGTGATCACAACAGACAGTCTCAAAGCCCTTGGCCTGGCCAAGGGTTCATTGATCACTGCCGAGGTCAAGGCCCCTTGGATTGACTTGTACAAAGGTAAAACCGAACCCTTGAGTAGTGCGGAAAATCGTTTTCAAGGGGTGATCACGGATATTAAAAAAGGGACGGTTAATTCAGAGTACGTGATCCAGGTTTCATCCAAGACCGCCTTATGCTCCATTGTTTCCTCCGATGTGGAAAATCGCCTTTCCTTAAGAACAGGGGACAGGGTCTGGGCTCTGTTCAACTGTTTTGCTGTGGTGCTTCACAGGGATTGATTAATTACAGATGATTATAATCCCCGCAATGCCGGTGCGATGGGTGTATTGGCCGCTCGAATCGCGGGGAATAGTCCCCCGAAAAATCCCAGAACCAGAGAAAACGTCACCCCTTTAACCAAGATGTCCGGTGTGATGGCAAAGTCAAAACTCATGTGGGAAAATGTCTGCCAGTTGATGGTGTATGCCGTATACCCGTTAATTGGCAGGATAAGGGCATCGGTGGTTTGACAGGGAGGAAAAGAATCAAGGCTTCGTTCTCATGAGACAGCAGGTCGGATCAGAGGAAGAAGCCTTCATTACATAATTGTCGGGGTTGGGGTGGTCAATAAAATTTGAACCATGATCGTGTTCTGTTACAAAAACTCACCAGCATCAACATCACGGGCACCTCGATCAGGACACCCACCACCGTTGCCAATGCTGCACCGGAAGACAATCCAAACAGCATGACCGATGTTGCGATGGCCACTTCGAAATGGTTGGAGGCTCCGATCATGGCAGCAGGGGCTGCATCCTCGTAGTTTAGTTTCAAGACTTTTGCAGCACCGTATCCCAGGGCGAAGATCAAAAGGGTTTGGATGAACAGGGGAATGGAGATCCATAAAATGGTTAATGGATTTTCAAGAATCATTTGACCTTTGAAACTAAATAAAAGAATCAGGGTCACCAGCAGTGCACAGATGGTCACCGGGGTCAAAACATGGAGGAATTTTTCCTTGAACCATGTTTCACCTTTGGCCGCAATGATCCATACCCTTGAAAAATATCCCGCCACAAGGGGGAGGGCCACATAAATGGAAACAGACAAAAGGAGTGCCTGCCAAGGGACGGGAAGTTTGCCTATTCCAAGCAGATAACCGCCTAAAATACCGTAAAGGAACAGCATGGTCAGTGAGTTGATGGCCACCATGACCAGAGTCAGACCGTCGTTTCCCCGTGCCAGATATCCCCAGACCAGAACCATGGCCGTGCAGGGGGCAATACCCAGCAGAATGCATCCTGCAAAATAACTTCTCCATAAGGGGATCTGAAGCATTTTTATGCCATCCTGCAAAACAACAAGTCCGGCACCATGGGTGGCTCCTATGGGGAGATCAAGGCCGAATGGCATTTTGACCAGATCCACAGCATCGGGACCAATCAGGCCTTTGAACAGAATACCCAGAAACACCAGGGAAATGCCGTACATGGTAAATGGCTTGACGCACCAGTTGATAAACAAGGTCAAAAAAACGGGTTTTCCACTTTTACCTGCCTGAATCACGGACTTGAAATCAATTTTAACCATGATGGGGTACATCATGAAAAACAGGCAGATGGCAATGGGAATGGACACCACGGGTGCGCCGTTGACAGTCAGTGACATCTTGTCCAGAGTCCCTGCCAGATCCGGTGCGATCTTCCCCAGACAAATACCGCCCAGAATACACAATCCCACCCAGAGGGTTAGATAACGTTCAAACACGCTTGTCATTTTGCGCTCTTCGTTTGGGCACGCCGCTTTATTCATAGTAAATCCTTAAATTTTATTCTTGTTGATCACGTGTTAATGACTCGGGCAAGGCTTCAACAAATGCTTTGATCTGGTCGCGAACCGTCCTGTAGCAGGTGAGCTTTTCATCGGCATCATCCATTTTTTCAGCCATCTTGGGCGGATCATCAAATCCCACATGGATCACCTTGGCCCCCCCTGGAAAAAACGGACAGGTTTCATGGGCATGGCCGCAGACTGTGATCACATAATCCAAAGAGATATCCTTGAATTCGTCAATAAGTTTGGACCTGTGCATGGAAATATCCACTCCGGCTTCGGCCATGACTTTTACAGCATTGGGGTTCATGCCATGGGTTTCCACCCCGGCTGAAAAGACCTCGATTTGATCGCCTTTTAAATGGCGGGTCCAGCCTTCGGCCATCTGACTCCGGCATGAATTGCCTGTGCATAAATATAACAATTTGATTTTTTTAGTCATTTTAGTCCTTATTTAGCTAATTAACTAAATGATTACGTGATGGTGTTTGGGCTGTCAAGAAAAATTGGAAAGCTAACAAAAAACTAATCTTCGACCCAAGCATCGGATGAGTCATGTATGAATTCAAAAGATCGAATTCTGTCATCATGAATCAGGATTTAAAATGAAAAGAAAAAAAGTAAATTTTTCGATTGCACAAATAGAATTGTTCATGCTATAGGAATTTTACTATCGCTAAAAATTATAAGTCTCCCCAATAAGATGCCGTAATGGTTTTATTAGTCTACGCATAAAGCATATGTGTTTTAGTTTTATTCAGAACTGAGCATTAAGATCATTTACTTGATCTGGATATGATTTAATAAAAAAAACAACGATTAATACACAATCAACGGAGGATTAAAAATGCCTTACACACACGGAACTCAAGAATGGGAAGAAGCATATACCGCAGTAACAAAAAAAAGAATGGACAGCGAGAAAAAGCCGTATATCTATTTCATGCCTGAATGGGTGGGCGCTTGGGAAGAGTTTCTCAAAGCCGATCCTGTCTATAAATCAGTTGCCCTGCCAGATTGGAAAGGCGCAGTTGTATTGCATGTCCTAAAAAATGCTGACTATGGGGTGGAACAGGATATCTACGTTTATCTTGACCTTTTGGCGAACCAAGTCAGGTCTATACGCATTGTTCCCTCGGATTACGGAAAATCCGGTGCGTTTGTGATTACAGGGACCATTGAACGTTGGATGGCTGTGGGCAAAAAAGAGCTTGATGTGGTCAAAGGCATGATGCAGGGCAAACTCAAATTAAAGGGAAATCTTCCGGCCATCGTGCGTGCAATAAAACCCGCTGTCCGCCTTGTTGATGCTGCGGCTGAAGTCGGCGGATTAATGCCGGATGCATGGACTCCTGAGATCATTGAAAGTATAAAAGAAACCATTAAGAACATGGCCGCCGAATTCAACATCAACTGATTGTACTTTAACATTAAAAGACATATGAGATGACCAAGGAGGAACCCCATGTCATACGATAGAGATTTATCCTTTATCTACCGAAACCCCACACGATTGGTTTTTGGTGAGAACACTGTCAATGAAGTGAATCAGGAAGTCGACGAACTTGGGTGCAGTCGTGCATTTGTTGTGACAGATAAAGGCGTTGTGGAAGCGGGGTTGACCGAGCGGGTTGAAAAGGCTTTGGGCAAACTGTGGGTTGGAACATACGACAAATGTATTCAGGACTCAAGCCTTCACATTATTAATGAAGCCGCTGAAATAGCGCGGAGCAAAGGTGCTGATGTTTTGGTCAGCGTGGGCGGCGGCAGCGTCATTGATACAACCAAGGGAATCGCCATTGTCTTAAAAGAAGGCGGAGGGATTCAGGACCACCAAGGAATGCAAAGTCTGACACGTCCTCAGACACCCCATATTGTCATTCCCACCACAGCAGGAACCGGTAGCGAAGTGACCTATTTTGCGGTCATTAAAGATCAGGATAACAACAGAAAACTTGAATTCTCTGAAGATCGCATTATCCCTAATGTGGGTATACTCGATCCTACAATGATAGCCGGATTGCCGCCCATGCTGACGGCCACCACGGGCATGGATGCTTTCAGTCATGCCCTGGAATCCATTCACACCACCCAGAGTTCCCCCATTTCCGATGCCATGGCCACGCACGCCATTGAAATGATTGTGAAGTATCTGCCGAAATGCATGGAGAACGGAAAGGATCTTTTTGCCAGGGGGCAGCAATTACTGGCCTCAACCATGGCGGGTATCGCCTTTAACAATGCCCAGGTCGCACTGGTGCATGCCATGGCCCATACCGTGGGCGGTTTATTCAGTGTGCCCCACGGAACGGCCAACAGCATCCTGCTTCCCCATGTGGTTCGCTTTAATATGGATGCGTGTGCGGATCGCTATGTCCTGGTTGCTCGTGCCATGGGACTAAAAACCCAAGGGCTCAGTGATGAAGAAATCGGAGAATCGGTGGCCCATGCCATCAGTCAATTCACGAAGAGCCTTGGTATACCACAAAAACTTGGGGACGTCGGCGTACCTGAAAGCAGGCTGGTCGAAGCTTCGGAAGTCACCTTGTCCCAGGGCCCCATGGTATTTAATCCCAAGATGGTCAGTGATCCCGATGAAATATTGTCTGTATACAAAAACGCGTGTTAACGTTCAGAAGAGATAACCACTAAGGAGGATCAATGCCCCAGATCGAATTGTCTCCAGATGTAGAGGATGGCGGGATGGCCTCGATGATAGCAGATATCATCAAAGGTAATCTCCAGGAAAAACCAAAACGGAAGAATGATTTTATTGCATTAAACGGGAATATTTACATGAATGCCGAAGACGCCGAGGTGGATATGACCCTGGTGTTTAACAAAGGCAGTTTGATGGTTCATAACGGCAAAGTGGGAAATCCCCAGATATGTATTGCCACGGATTCCGGAACATTGCTGGATCTTGCCAATATCAACGTCAAGTTCGGACTCCCCTATTATTTCGATTCCATTGGATGGGGCGTTATCACAAAGCTTTTAACGGGCAAACTGAAAATAAAAGGCCTGGTCACTCATCCCATTAAACTGACTCGTTTTACCAAGCTTATGTCGGTGAGATAAGAGGGCGGGTGGAGGGGCCCGGCCCCTTAAATCAGATAACGTCAATTATATCGTGGGATGACAGGTAACATTGATGAACTCGTAAATGGCTATGAAAGCATTTGGCCAGGCGTTAAGGGCATATATAAACGTATGTCGAACCATGATAACGCCGTATATGAGACTTTTTACGACGCCATAAACATTGAGGTGAAACATGAACTGTGAAGCGGGTTACGCAAAGAGATTGCTCCAGATCGAGCTTACTGACGGGAACATTGAAACCTTACCATTGGATGACCACCTATTAAAGACATGTTTAGGCGGGGCCGGTTTGGCGACCCAATTGTTTCTGGAACGTTTTTCCCCGGATGTCGATCCGCTCTCCAAGGATAATCCCTTGATGGTTATGACCGGACCGCTCACCGGGACCACTCTCCCTGGCTCATCCCGGTTTGCTGTCTGTGCCCGTTCCCCTCTGACCGGATTTTGGGGTGTCGGGACCTGCGGGGGGAACTTCGGACCGGAACTCAAATATGCCGGCTATGATGGTATTTTGATCCAGGGCAAGTCTGAAAAACCCGTATATATCCTGATCAACGATGAATCGATTGAGATCCGTGATGCGTCTGATGTCTGGGGAAAGGATATCTACGCAGTCACCGACATGTTGAAAGAGCGTCATGGAGGGAAAAAGAAACCCAAGGTCCTGGCCATCGGTCCGGCTGGTGAAAACCAGGTCTTATTTGCGGCCATCTGCAATGACAGCGCCCACTTTATCGGCAGAACCGGATTGGGAGCCGTGATGGGTTCAAAAAACTTGAAAGCCATTGTGGTGACTGGCAGTGGAAAAGTGTTGCCTGCCATGGCAGAGTCCTACAAAGAGCTGCGATCACGGGTTATCGAAAAATGCAAGGAATCCATGGTGGCCGAATCCCTTCGGAGCATGGGTACCGCCTCGGCACTCGATATCGGCATGGTCACGGGAGATGTTCCTATCCGAAATTGGCGCCAGGGGGAGTTTGAAGGATCCGGTGATACCGGCGGCCCTGCCATGACAGCGAATTATCTGGTAAAAGAACATGCCTGCTATTCATGCCCCATTGCCTGCAAACGCGTGGTTAAGGTCGATTCCGGGCCGTACAAAACCAAAGAGGGGCCGGGGCCGGAATATGAAACATGCTGTACTTTCGGTTCTTTCATAGAAAACAATAATCTGGAAGGGATCATCAAGGCCAACGAATTATGCAATAAATTCGGCGTGGATACGATTTCATGCGGTTCAACCATTGCGTTTGCCATGGAGTGCTTTGAGAAGGGGCTTCTTTCAACCGCAGACACCGATGGACTTGAACTGACCTGGGGCAATATCGATGTTGCCCTGAAACTTATTGAAAAGATATCCCTTCGCGAGGGGATCGGCCATATGCTTGCCCAGGGCTCTGTCAAAGCAGCCCGGCAGATCGGAAACGGTGCAGAAAACTACGCCGTGGCGGTAAAAGGGCTGGAATTGCCGGCCCATGATCCAAGAGGGTTTCACGGTATGGGCCTTGAATATGCCGTGGGATATCGCGGTGCCTGCCATCTCCAGCATATGACTCTTTATGTTGAGCAGGGCATGAGCACGTTTGAAAGCGCCGGTCTTGAAAGTGACTATGATGGCCAAAGCGACGACGGAAAGGCAAAAATGGCCCTCCTGTCTCAAAATCTGGGTGTCCCGGCTGGATCATCCTGCCTCTGTTTGTTTGTCTTCGCCTGTATCGATGCCCAGGATGCCGCAGATATGATCCGAACAGTGACCGGCTGGGATTTTACCATGGAAGATTTTCTCAACCTTGGATCCAGGTTATGGCTACTGCAACGGGGTATGACAAATCTCATGGGGGCGAAAGCCAGCGATGACACCCTTCCGGCCAATGTGATGAAACCCCTTGATAACGGCATGGCCGAGGGATCGACAATTGATTTGGAAAAAATGCTCACCGCCTACTATGAACTCCGAGGCATCGATACAAATGGTATCCCCAGAAAAGACGTGTTGGAGAAGGCAGGGCTGAATAAACTGGCCGCCAGGCTTCATGGTTAATGGCATCGTAAAAATTACCTTGAGGCTATCCCTTTTCCAATGTTGAAAGCCGGAATTCAAATTCCTTATGAAACTTGTAACCGTGAAGTTGCAGCGTATATATACCTTCCTGTTGTGGCGTAAAGGCATGTTCCTTGTTTGAAGTACCCAGTTTCTTATATTTTGCCACCGTATCGTTTTGTTCATTGATTATCAACGCTTCATAATAGGGAAAGCTGCTTGAAAATTTTGTGAATCGAAATACAAGGGGGGTGTTTGCCTGGCCTTTAAACGTATATTCTGCAATGGCATCGGGGGCAATCACACCCTTAATCTGGTCGCCGGGCTTTATGACATTGGCCTTCCCGGTTAAATCTGCGTTTAAGGCAAACTGAGTGACACTGAATTCAAATTCCTTATGAAACTTGTAACCCTGAAGTTGCAGCGTATAGATACCTTCCTGTTGTGGTGTAAAGGCATGTTCCTTGTTTGAGTCACCCAGTTTCTTATATTTTGCCACCGTATCCTTTTGCTCGTTGATTATCCACGCATCATAATAAGGAAAACTGCTTGAAAATTTGAGGAATCGAAACAAAACAGGGCTGTTCTTAACTCCTTTGAAGGTGTATTCAATTTTCTGATTCGGTGCGATCATCCCTTTAAACGTGTTTGGTTTTGTTGTTACCATCACCACATCGGAGTCTGTTCTTTCTTTTTCTGTCGCCACATGGGTCTTTATGGCCGGTTCATCATGTGCTTTTTCAGCCTGTCCAAAAACCAGGGCGACGGTATTATTCAATGCATCCTGCCTGAAGACCCGCCCCACACCATTGTCAACAGACAGAAGCATACCGGCTGTTTCACCTGCAATATATAAGGGGCTGCCACTGAAACCCTTGGCAAACGAAACGTTTGGATCTTTGGGGACAATCTGTATATACCCAAAATTATCAAAGGTCTTGAGGGTGACCTGTGTCTGCATGGTACTGCCGTCATTTAATTTTGTTTTAATCACGCCTTCTTTGTAAACAGTCAACAGGTTTGCAAGCTTTTCCCCATCCCCCCAACTGCTTTGCGGGCAGCTTTCCCCATCGGGAAGGATGACTTTGCATATGGCAATATCAGAAGGGTATTTCATCAGAACCTGAGCTTCAATATTCTTGCGCAATGATGTGGTCAGTTCGATATCAACAGCATCCTCCACCACATGGGCCGGCGTGATAAAAAAACACTCAGAACCTCTGTTCCGGAAAAAACCCTGACCAAATTCATCTTCTGCAGACACGAAGGCATCGGATGCCATGGAAGGGGAAATGGTTAAGGTGTAGACACATACCAACAATCCTGTTACCAGGGTAATTATCTTTTTCATTTATGACTCCCACAATAGACTAAAAAGGATCGGATCATCCCAATCATTAAAAAAACAAGCATCCAGGTCGCTGACAATGCTTCATCGTGATAGAATTTGGACCAAATACCATTATGTAATTCATACCCTTCGGATTGATACCTTTTGATCAAGCCACGGGATCCTTTTGCTCTGAATACCAGTTGAATGGCCGGCTCATTATTTACAGATATAAAACCCTGGCTTGGAACATGCTGATCCATAACTGTAAAGGAATCTCCTTTTTCAAGGGGGAAGGGGCCCACGCTGTAATAATCATTAAACATAAAGGTTTTATCCAGAATCGTCACATTACCGCTGTATAGTATGGGTGTTTTATAGCTGTTTAAAAATCGGATCTCATGACCGACCCGGATATCACCTGTCACAGGAAGAACAATTGTTTCCCCGGCCTGGGCTCGCTTTTCAATATCCGTGACATGGAAAAAGGCACAATCCGATAAGGTACCCACCGGCTCTTCTTCCTCATCAAATAAGGTTGCGGTGGCCTTCCCCTCGGAATCATATAGTTTAACGGTAAGGTCCCCCCCTGCGATTCGTGTTAAGATAATCTCGATATCCGGATGGATTTCAATGGTCCCGGAAAAGGTTTCATAGCGGATATCATCCAGGTCATCCGGGCAGGTCCTGCTGATTTGAATTTCATGAACCGGCCATTTAGACATGGGCACATGCTGTGTTTTAACACGGACCTCCTCGGTAATGACAGAGACATTGAATGATGTTGCCCCCCTGAGAGATCCATAAATGGCACATGCAACAAGAAATAACAGAGAAACAACCAAGATCCCGAGGATGACTTTTCTTTCTTTCTGTTTCAAGCCATCATACAAATTTTCTTTTGAGACCGACGTACTTCCGGCAAAAAGAATAATAAGTAAGGTCAGTATGTTGAGATTTCGCATGATAGATAAGCTTAGAAACATTGAATTGACAGATGTATGGGCTTATAAAAACTGTCAAAATTTTTACGGATAATTTTTGTTTTATTCAAGTCATATTGGGAAAAATCTTCGACCAGGCACTCTGTATCATAGGCCGTTGTTGTCCCAGCATCTATTTTATGACAGGCCAGTTTTTCACTGGTCCCATCCGGTCGATAAAGTTTAAGATGTGTGTTGCTGACACCGGAATTTAGTAATATGGTTATGTTTTTTGATTGGGGTTTCCCCCAGGTCGCGGGAACAACAACATCTTTTTTATGGGTGTCATTTCCTTTTAATCGGGCTAAAACCGCGAGGTGGTCAGGCGGATATTGGGAAACAATATGGGCCATTTGTGTGGGTATATTAAACCGTGTCAGACCCGTTGAATTTTCTTTGACCTGATAACTGAATTCAGCTTCATACCGTCCGTCAATGCTGATCATTTTTACGTCAAGATCCGTTCCTAAGGTTTCGCCGATATTGATATACAGGTCACGGGGTTCGATTTTCATCAAATGAGATTGAAACATTACACCGGCCCGGACAGAGCCTGAAATTTTAACCTCTTTGACATAGGATTCGTGGAACTGCTTGCTATCAAGATCAACCATGCCTGCAAGGCAAACACTTTGAAGACATGCCAGAGAAAAAGAAACCAGTGCAACACTCAAAATATATTTCATTTGATCCGCCCCATGTATGAATTTATCTTGTGATAAAAAAAAGAACAGAGCTTGTCAACATAAAATAATCAGGCTTTACTCATCAGTACGTCGTTCATTACAATCGCTGGATTAAATAAATATATGTCGGTAAGACACTCTGTTTTCTGATTTCATGGAACATGGGCAAGACCTTTTCCCGGTGCTGGGTTTCGATAAGGGGGGACAGGTAGACACATCCCCGATTGCCTGAGCCCTTGGGTAGATGACTTAAAAGATCGATCAAGGCATGATGGTGATCATCCGAAAGGGATGTGCCCAGAAGAAAATTTGCGGTGACGTCCACATTGGCCCACGTTTCGTTCACTTGAATCATTTTGAAAAGGGCGTCTTGAACCATGGTTGGGGTGATGGGTTTACCAATCTGTTTGAGGGTAGGGCCATGGAATGCCTCCAGCCCCAGGTTGATGTAGCTTTTATAGGGAAGATTGTTCAGTGTTTCAAAAAGATTATCATTGGCATTGAGAAAAGAACCGGCACTACCGAAAAGGAACAATGAGGGCTTCCCCCCGGGGTGATTGTCAAAACCAAAGTCCCTGTAAGCCTGGCTTGCTGTATATGAAATCGAATCGATTCCGGCGGCAAGCCCGTCATGGTTGCCGATGAAGATGGCGTTTAAATTTTGAAGGTTGCTTGTATAAAATTCCTTTAAGTTTTTAATCTGGGCAGAAATATTATCACGGCTTCGACCTTTGAATGTCAAGCCGGACTTGACACTGCAGAATGAGCATCGGTACAGGCAGCCGTCCTGGATGGTGATGGGGATGACCTCATAGTCCACATGGCGGGTGTCGGGCGGCAGCACTGAAACACGGCCACCTATGATGTTGTGAAGCCTTTCAGCCTGGGCAATAAGAGCGTTGTCGTCGTTTTTTTGAATGACACGGATAATAAAATCTCTTATCTCTTGGGGAATACCTTCAAGAGATGCTGTACATAACGTCCCATAAACCTGTGACCAGGCGGAAAAGGCCACGGCAATTTTCGGATCCGTGTAGGGGTTGAGATTCCTGATGGCGTTGCTTTCATAGGAAAGGCAGGGCAGGTAGCTCTCGCCGACCCATTCACTGATCCGGCCTTGACTCTTATCCACCCCGGCCGAATAGTAGATCCAGTCATTGCCCCAGGTCCGTTTCAGCCATTCCCAGGGGTGGGGCCATGACGAGGAAAGGCCTCTGGTATAACGGATCTCGCCGGTGGGGTTAAAGTGAAAGGTGAACTCCCGGTCTCTGATTTCGCCATAGAGTCCGTATCGGGCAGGATAGGCTCCCTTGGCCGTTCGAACAGCACCCCGGGTGTTGGTGATGATTACCAGATTCCCAAGACAGCAGGACTGCATATCCAAGCCCTCATCCAGCGATTCTTCCCATTCGTTCTGGTCCAATCGGTCGTCCAATGATGATCTCCTCTTGATTGCTCTTAAGAGCCATTAAAAACGAGTAGGTTTTGTCCAACGCTCAGTTTCATCATACACATTTTAAAATGGAAGGACGAATATATTTTTTATCAACCGCCCGCTCACGTTTGTCACTTAATAAAACACGAAGAGCAAAGCGCGGCAAAGCCACAACCAAAAAGCCTCGTCTCTGGAGGGGAACGATGCTTCGTGCCCGTGCTTGCCCCCTGTGTCATGATAGTTGTCGCATGCTTTTAAAAAACAGAAATCAAACGTTGAGCAGGTGGCACATGTCCGTGTTCGTCCCTGTCAGTCCGTGTTTGTCCAGGCTATTTCTTCGTGGACGGACACGGACGAGC
>Ga0180007_10000392_pt1 | contig 76360 bp, 79 predicted proteins | sample MM_PC_MetaG_FD_121122 | JGI IMG/M metagenome (GOLD analysis project Ga0180007, IMG submission 121122) | Groundwater microbial communities from the Aspo Hard Rock Laboratory (HRL) deep subsurface site, Sweden - MM_PC_MetaG | ecosystem: Environmental > Aquatic > Deep subsurface > Groundwater... | reverse complement strand
TTAGAAACTCAAAATTAGTTGACAAAAACAAGTTTTGAAAAAAAGTTGTATAATCAACCACATTTAAAAAGAAACTAAAAATTTCACAAAATAAAAAGTGTCAACTAATTTCGGACTTATTCATTACAAATTATTACAGAATTAATGTCGAGCCAAAGTTTCACAATCATCAACATGGAGCGTTATAGCTTCCCACAAATCATTTATCTTATCCCTGTCCTCAACACTAAAATCTTCGTGATTGTCAATAGTTTTATGATATGGTTGATTATTATTTTCAGGATAAATTTTTATAGAACACATATCTTTGGTAGTTCCAAAAAAAGCGCTTTTATGATCTATTTCTGTAACAACAAAACAATAATTGCTCTTTATACCTCCAGAAATAGCTGATTTGTTATGAAGTTCAATCTTCGTAATGATTTTTTTTGGAAGTTGTATGTTTACTCCCGGAAGCTTCAAATGCTCTTCATGATATTCAACAACCGTATTTAAGATTACACCCATAAAACACTAATATATAACAATTAGTATAAAACTTTTTCTAATTTTTTTTTCAAAACCTTTATAAACCAAAACTTTTTCCAAAGATAAAAACCCGAGTGAATAGCGCATAGGGTACTAGAATAAAGCTATTTCTCGGATTGATTTTCATGTTTAAAATGACAGAAGAATTCAAACACATAATAAGGATTGCAAACACTGATTTGGTAGGAAAAAAACAAATACTTATTGCACTTACAAAAATAAAAGGTGTAAGTATCATGTTTGCAAACACAATTTGTAAACTAACAAAAATTGATGGCACAAAAAAAGCAGGGGATTTAACAGAACAGGATGCAGAGAAATTAACAGAAGCATTAAAAAACCCTTTAAAATATGGTGCACCAGCATGGATTGTGAACAGACGCAAAGATTACGAAACAGGCGCTGACTTCCATTTGCTTGGAGGAGACCTTCAATTTGCAGATCAAAACGACTTAAAAAGATTAAAAAAGATTAAGTCCTACAGAGGATTAAGACTTCAATGGGGTCTGCCTGTAAGAGGACAAAGAACAAAATCGAATTTTCGAAGACAAAAAGGTAAAAGCCTTGGAGTCAAGAAAAAAAAATAATTAACAAGTAGAAAATAGAGGCAAACAAAAACAAAGATTTTTGAGTCTCATAAAATTTGGTGAATTATATGGGCGATCCAAAAAAAATAAGAAAAAAATATGAAACACCATCACATCCATGGCAAAAAGCAAGGATTGATGAAGAAAAAGTCTTATCAAAAGAATACGGTTTAAAAAATAAAAAAGAGATTTGGAAAATAGGTTCTGTTCTTAAGAATTTTAAAGATCAAGCAAAAAAACTTGTAGCTATGATTGGTAGACAAGCTGAACTTGAAAAAGAACAGTTAAAAAATAAAGTAATATCTTTAGGACTAATTGAATCAGGCGCAAGTCTTGATAAGATATTAGGTTTGACAATTAAAGATGTCTTAGATCGAAGACTTCAAACAGTGATTTGCAAGACTGGACTAGCAAGAAGTGTAAATCAAGCTCGACAATTCATTGTTCATGGGCATATAAAAGTTGATCAAAAGAAAATAACTGCACCTTCATATCTTATTAAAGTAAAAGAAGAAGGGTTGATATCTTTTGTTGAAAAATCTTCTTTAGCAAATCCTGAACATCCAGAAAGATATTCTGAACCAAAAGCAAAGCCCGTAATTCAAGAAAAAGAAACTAAGAAAGTCGATAAGAAAACAGAAAAAAAATCAGCAAAGAAAATAGTAGAAGAAGTGGCGGCTTTTGATGAAATACCAACTGAAGAAGAAGTTGTTAGAGGAGATGCAAAATGAGAGATGCAAGAGATAATATTCGATGGGGTATGGCACACATATATTCTTCATACAATAACACAATAATACACATTACAGATATAACTGGAACAGAAACAATTGCTTTAGCATCAGGAGGACAAGTTGTAAAGTCACACAGACTTGAATCATCACCAACAGCCGCAATGGTTGCAGCAAAGAAAGTTGCAGAACTTGCACAAGATAAAGGAATAACTGGTCTACACGTAAAAATAAAAGCACCTGGTGGACACAACGGACCTATGAATCCCGGACCTGGAGCACAAGCAGCAATAAGAGCTCTTTCAAGAAAAGGCATCAGAATAGGATTGATTGAAGATATAACTCCAATTCCACACGGTGGTTGCAGAAAAAAAGGTGGAAGAAGAGGACGAAGAGTGTAAAAATGGATATAAAAATATTATCAAACAAAAAAGATAAACTAACCTTTCTATTGAAAGGCGTGAACAATGCTTATGTAAATACTCTAAGAAGATATATGATGACAGAAGTTCCAACTTTAGCGATAGAAGAAGTTACATTCAAAATAAATAACTCAATATTATATGATGAAATAGTTGCTCACAGATTAGGACTTATACCAATAAAAACTGATTTGAAATCATACAATTTTACAAAAGATTGTAAGTGCAAAGGTAAAGGCTGCGCACAGTGTCAATTAAAATTATCTCTAAAATCAAAAAATTCAGGGTTTGTTTATGCCTCAGAGATAAAATCAAATGATGCTAAATGTAAACCTGTTTATCCAAAAATGCCAATAACAAAACTACAATCAAAACAAGATATTGAATTCGAAGCTACAGCAATACTTGGCATAGGAAAAGAACACATGAAATGGAGTCCTGGACTCATCTTTTTCAAACAAAATCCTAAAATTAAGATAAAAAAAGATCCTGAAAATAAACAATTAGTAGTAGAAAGATGTCCACAAAGTATTTTTGAACTTAAAAATGGCAAATTATCAGTAAATTCAAAAAAAGAATCTGATTGCATACTTTGCAGCGATTGTGTGGACTTAACCAATAACAATATAGAACTTGAAAAATCAGATGAATTCATATTTACAGTTGAATCATGGGGTCAATTAGATCCTCAAACCATAGTCACAAAAGCAATAGACGTTTATAACGACCAAATAAACGAATTTTCAAAATTGCTCAAATAAAACCCTTAATCAATAATTTTGTTGATTACAAGAAAACACTTGATATAATTCAAGAGAAGGGTTTTTAGGTCCTCACAAAAAATCGCGAGAATTGCGAGGGTGAACAAAAATTAAACATTTTTGAACCCATCACTCGAAAAAATGCGAGGGTGAACAAAAATTAAACATTTTTGAACCCATCACTCGAAAAAATGCGAGGGTGTCAGAGTCTGGTCAATCAGCCAAAGTTGAGCTTTGGTTTGACTAAATGACTACGGTTGAGGGCCGTAGGCCTTAGTGGCTGCGCGGGTTCGAATCCCGTCCTTCGCATTCAAAAAAATAATCAAACAAAATGAAGAAACAAATAAAGAAAAACGAAGAATTGAAAAAACTAATTGAAGAACTCAAGAAAGCATCTATCTCTTCAAAAGTAAATATTTGGAAAAGAATAGCTACAGATCTAGAGAAACCTTCAAGAAGAAGAAGAGTCGTTAATCTTTACAAAATAGAAAAAAATGCTAGATCAGATGAAACAATTGTTGTTCCTGGAAAAGTTTTAGGAACAGGTGATTTAAATAAGAAACTGACAATTGCAGCATATAACTTTTCAGAAGATGCATTTGCAAAGATAAATCAGAAAGGAACTGCAATTTCAATAATGGAATTAATTCAAAAAAATCCACAAGGAAAAAAAGTAAGAATTTTAGGATAAAAAAATGATACTCGACGCGACAAACTTGGTTTTAGGAAGAATGGCAGCAATCGTTGCAAAAAAAGCAATTCTAGAAGAAGAAATAATAATTGTTAATTGTGATAAATCAATAGTTACTGGTGACAAGAAAGAAATCCTTGCAAATTATAAAAAAAAGAGTAAAAGAGGAGCACCAAAAACCGGACCATATATTCCAAGAAATTCAGAAAAATTTGTAAAAAGAACAATAAGAGGAATGATTCCTTACAAACAACCTAAAGGGCGAGAAGCTTTCAAAAGAGTAATGTGTTATGTGGGTTTGCCTGAAGAATTTAAAGACAAAACCCTTGAAACAATAGAAAAAGCTAATATTTCAAAAATGAAAAACTTAAAGTTTTTAACAGTTAGAGAAATATGTTTTTATTTAGGAGGAAAACTTTAAATTTTTAGAGGTAAAATCATGAAAAAAATCATTCATACAAGCGGAAAACGAAAAAGCGCGATTGCAAGAGTCACATTAAGAGAAGGAACTGGTATTATAAAAGTGAATAAAATTTCTTTAGACTTTGTTGAACCAAAACTTTCAAGAATGAAAATAAGAGAACCACTATTACTGGCAAGAACAGTAATGAACACAGTTGATGTTGATGTTAATATTCATGGTGGCGGAGTTATATGTCGAGCAGAAGCTGCAAGACTCGCAATTGCAAGAGCACTTTCAGAACACACACCAAGTTTGAAAAATGCCTTTGCAGATTATGATAGACAACTACTCGTTGCAGATGTAAGAAGAAAAGAATCTTCAAAACCAAACAGTCATGGTCAAGCAAGAGCCAAGAGACAAAAATCTTACAGGTGAGGTGAAAGAAAAATGATAACAACAAAAATCTCGGTATTTTTGAGTTTTCATAAGTTCACAGAGGTGAAATTATGATAATTCCTATTAGATGTTTTAGTTGTGGAAAACCTGTTGGTCATCTTTGGGAAGAATTTCAAGAAAAGATGAAGAAGAGTTCCGACCGAAAAAAAGTTTTTGATGAACTTGGTCTTGAAAGATATTGCTGTAGAGCATTGTTCTTAGGACACGTTGATTTAATAGATATAGCGGCAAAATTCAAAAAATTCTGATTTTTATAAAAAAATGATTTTAAACCTAACAGTCCACAAATTGGTTCTGCTGCTGTTAATTTAATTGCTCAAACATTTTTTTTTGGGCGAAAAGAAAAAATATATTAATTAGCAAACCAAAACAATAATAAAATGATTGATATCAAAAAGCAAAGCTTTTTGAATCTTCAAAATAATAGGTGAACATTTTGACAGACTTCAATAAAATAGCTGAGAGATGGCAAAAAAAATGGGCCGAAGCAAAAATATTCAAAGTATCAGAAGACTCCAAAAAGAAAAAATTCTATGTTTTAGAAATGTATCCTTATCCCAGCGCTACAGGATTACACATGGGTCATGCAAGAAATTATTGTATAGGTGATATCTTTTCAAGGTATAAACGTATGAATGGTTTCAATGTTTTATACCCTATGGGTTATGATTCTTTTGGACTTCCTGCAGAAAATGCTGCAATCAAAGCCAAATCTCATCCTAAAAAATTCACCGAAGCAGCAATTAAAAATTTTATCAAACAACAAAAAGCTCTTGGTCTTAGTTATGACTGGGACAGAATGTTAATGTCTCACGATTCAAATTATTATAAGTGGGATCAATGGATTTTCCTTAAAATGCTAAAAAAAGGACTTGCTTACAAAAGAAAATCAGCCGTTAACTGGTGTCCCAAATGTGATACTGTTCTTGCAAATGAACAAGTCCACAGCGGTAAATGCTGGAGACATACAGATACAGAAGTACAAATAAAAGAATTAGAACAATGGTTTTTCAAAATCACGAATTATGCTGATGAAATCTTAACAGACATTGATAAACTTGATGGCTGGGCTGAGGATGTTAAAACAATGCAGAAAAACTGGATAGGCAGAAGTGAAGGTGCAATAATTGACTTTGAAATAGCTGAAAGTGATAGAACTATTTCAGTTTTTACAACAAGACCAGATACTTTTTTTGGAATAACATATCTTGTTTATGCACCAGAACACCCCGATGTCATGGAACTTGTAAAAGGAACAAAATATGAAAAACCCGTAAAAAAGTTTGTTAGAAAAGTAATTGTTGAAGACCGTTTTATGAGAACAGCAGAAGATCACGAAAAGGAAGGAATGTTTATAGGAAAATATGCAATCAACAAAATTACTGGCGAAAAAATACCGATTTACATTGCAAACTTTGTTTTACACGAATATGGAACTGGTGCAATAATCGCAGTTCCTGCACATGATCAAAGAGATTTTGAATTTGCAAAAAAATATGATATACCAATTAAAGTCGTAATAAACCCCCATGATTTTGAATTAAACCCTGAAAAAATGTCAAGAGCATTCATGGGTGATGGTATAATGACTAATTCAGGCGAGTTTAACACCATGAACAACAGGGATGCAATTCCTGAAATTATAAAGTTTCTAAATAAGAATGGTTGTGGCAGAACAACTGTTCAATACAAATTACGAGATTGGTTAATATCCAGACAAAGATTCTGGGGTTGTCCAATACCAATAATTTATTGTGAAAAATGCGGTGTGGTTCCTGTTTCAGAAAAGGATTTACCCGTGACTCTTCCAGAGGATTTCAAATTCACAAGCGGAAAAGGAAATCCTTTAGAGCTCTGCAAAGATTTCTTTAACGTGCAATGCCCAAAATGCGGCGCCAAAGCTAAAAGAGAAACCGATACCATGGACACATTCGTTGATAGTTCATGGTACTTCTTAAGATATTGTGATCCAAACAATAGTTCTGAAATTTTTGACTCAAAAAAAGTTAATTATTGGATGCCAATAGACCAATACATTGGTGGAAAAGAACACGCAACAATGCACCTAATATACTTTCGTTTCTTTACAAAATTTTTCAGAGACATGGGTATTTTAAAAGTAGCTGAACCAGCTTTAAATCTTTTTAATCAAGGAATGCTTCATAAAGAAGGAATCGTTATGTCAAAATCTAAAGGAAACGTTGTTCTTCCTGAAAATGTAGCTGAGAAATATGGTATTGATGCCGGCAGAGTTTTTTTAATGTTTGTTGCATCTCCGGAAAAAGATATGGAATGGAGCGATAAAGGAATCGAAGGAACATTCAAATTCATAAACAAATTTTTCAATCTTTTTGGCAAGAAGATGATAGATACTGTCGATAGAAAAGAGTTAAGTAAATTAAATAAAACCATAAAAGAAGTTTCTCAAAACATAGATAAATTCAAGTTTAATTTGGCAATAATAAAATTAATGGAATTTACAAATTATCTTCATAATAAAACTGAGCTCTCCAGAGAATCAGCTGAAAAACTACTTTTATTAATGGGTCCTTTCGCACCTCATATCTGTGAAGAGTTATGGCAAAAAATAGGCAACAAAGGTTTCATCTCTCTTGCAAATTGGCCAAAGTGTGACAAATCAAAAATTGATGAAAGAGCAGAGGCTGAAGAGCAATTAGTTTTGGATCTCAACTCAGATGTAATAGCTCTTTTAAATCTTATCAACGTAAAAAAAGTTGAAAAACTAAAACTAATTGTTTCCTACAATTGGAAATATAATTTTTTCAAACTTTTCAAAGAACAATTCGAAAAAACAAGAGATGTAAAAGAGTTAATAGGGTTTTTTATGAAAACAGATTTGAAGCGTTATGGCCAGGAAATAACAAAAATGATTCCTGCAATTATAAAAGATCCAACTAAACTCCCATACGTTGTTCTTGATCAAAAAACAGAATTTAAACAATTAGAAGAATACAAAAAAAAATTAGCTGTTGATTATAAGTGTGAAGTTTTAATAGAAACAGCAGATGCTTCTAAAGAGGAAAAAGCAAACCAGGCAATTCCTGGAAAACCAGCAATTATTGTAAACTAATTTTTTCGTTTGAGAGAATTATTATTCTTGTTTTTCTTAATTTCTTCTCTAAAAGAATTAATTTGTTCTCTGTCAACTTTTGGTGCTATTCCTTGATAACCACAATCAATACATTCGAATTCGTTGTTGGAGGGTGTTGTACTTATGAATCTTGTTCCTGGAAGAATATCATCTATATATCGAAGATTTATACTTCCACATTTAGGACATACATAAAGGCTTTTTACATTCTTCGCTCTTTTTTTAGCCATTTTTTCTGCAATAAGATAAAATACTATTATCATAATTGCGATGAAGACAATGCTTAAAATTCTTGATAGAATCGCTGTTTTTAAATCCATTTTTAATAATCTTTAAAATTTATAAAAGTGCACGCCTGAAGGTGGACGAAAACTCCAATCAAAGGCTACCTTGATTTTTCCTCAATCCTGCAACCCCTTAGACACCACGATTAATACTTAGAGCTGCTTCATTCCTGATCTGACTCAGTTCATAAAAATCCTGATCCTAAAGGACAAGACGTCGACGGTCCAACCAAGACCTATAACTAAAATTACGCCGCCCCTCAGGCTTCAACCCTGCCGTACATCCGTTTGCAGTTACAGGTGAGGACGAGCCACCCAGTCTAGCAATCTGGAAGAAAGTTTTTTGCTTTTTAAATCTATCTCTTGTATATCTCTTTAAGTCTCGGTTTTTAATGGTTTAAAACGAAACTTTTATTAACTTCTCTGAAATATATTTGTTTTGGGGGTGCGCATGAAAAACGCTATTTTATTCTTGGGTACGGGAGGTGACTCTCAAGTCGTTGGTAAACAGATAAGGTCTTCTGGTGGAATAATTTTAAAATTTAATGATAACCAGTTCCATCTTGATCCAGGTCCAGGTGCAATTATAAAGGCCAAAGATTATGGCATTAACCTTCGAGAAAACACTGCGATTTTTGTTTCACACAATCACATAAATCATGTTAATGATTTGAATGCAATAATTTCTGCCATGACTTATTCTGGTATGGACAAACACGGAGTGTTGGTCTGTGATGAAGAAACACTTCATGGTTCTGAAAATGATTATCCTGGCTTAAAAAAACATAGCAAAGCAATGCTTGAACGTTTTATTGCGGTAAAACCAGGTATGAGAATAGGTATAAATGAAGTGAATATAATGCCTGTCTTTGCAAAACACACAGAGTCATCTCTTGGTTTTAAGTTTTATAGTGAGAATTTTGTTGTTTCATACACTGGCGATACAGAGTATTGTAAAGAACTCGTCGATGGCCATAAGGACGTGGATGTCATTATTATTAATTGTAAACATCCTATTGGGCTTTCTCAAGAAGGACATATGAATTCTGAAGATGTTGTTAAGTTTTTGAATAAAATAAATCCAAAACTTGCAATTCTCACTCATTTCGGTTTAAAAATGCTTGATGCAGACACGATTTATGAGGCTAGAGAAATTCAGAAAAAAACAAAATGTCAGGTTATCGCTGCAAAAGATGGTTTGATTGTTAATCCAGTTTCATATGCATCTTCTTTAAAGCAAAAAAAACTCAACAATTTTTAAATTGTGTTTGAATAAATCAAAGTGATTTTCAATAATTATGTGCTAGTTATATTAATAGAGTTATAGCATACCCTACTAAACAGCCTATTGTTATAAATGGCATTGCTGGGTAAAATTTGTTTTTCTTAGCAAATGTGAACAATCCAAAAACAGCAATTGTTGTGAATAAAACTATCACTAAGCTTTGTTGAAAAGCGATTATTGGACTTAAGCCTTTCAGTATGAAGTTTTCCATTGCAACTCCTGAAAATATTAGTGGAAAAGCAACGTCTCCACCTCCGAGTATTGCATTTTTTAGTCTTATTTCTTTGTTCTTTTTGGTGGTTTGACTTTTTTCAATCATAGGCGCAGCTTTTATGGGTGTTTTTATTGTTACGTGTTGTTCTTTTTGTTCGTATGGTATCATAATTCCTGCAAAGACATTGCTTTTTGTTTGAAATTCAGCCATTTTTATCATGTGTTTGCTTTTCCACACTGCGAACATGTCGTAGAAAGATATTATTATCAAGAGCATTGTTACCCAAAAAATATCTAGTATTGGAACTATTAAAACTGCAATCCCCGAGTATATGAGTACTTCACTTAAGTTATGGGTTAATATGTTTGGTTTGTAGAGTTTCATAATTGCAAAGATTATTGCAAGGATTAGTGCGAGTGTTTTTGAAAGAAAGGTTCCAAGGGCAATTGTTATTGATAGTACAACTGCCAGGAAAAACCAGGTTTTCCAGAGATTTCTTTTCTTATATCTTATAAGAATCAATACTAGTATTGTTCCTATAAATACTGCTCCAGATAAGTATATGAACGACCCTGCACCTTCTGTTTGCGGCCTTGGACCTATTGCTGTTTCTTGATGGTTTATAGTTATTGTTCCGTTTACGTTTTGAACACTTTTTATGTCTAAGTTTATAAGTGTAAGCCCTACTATTTGTGTTATTATAAAAATCGCGATAAGTATTATTGTAACGTTTAAATTATGTTTCATATTTTTTTTGAATCTCTTTGTTCTTTTAATTATTTCTATTTTTTAAAAAACTACTTTTCAGTGGTTATTTAACTAAAGTTTTAAAAATATGTTCTGATTTTCTTATTTAAAATGTTCAACACAACCGATGAGTTAACTAATTTGCTTGACTCACAAAACCCTGCATCAGGAACTCCTAAAGATAAAAATATCTTAATTGTTGACGATGATAAAAAAATAACTTCTTTAATCAAGTATGCTCTTTGTCAAATACCTTATTTTAGTGTTTCAGAGGCTTATTCTGGAGAAGAGGGATTAGAACACATAAAGTCTGTTTATCATGACCTTGCATTAATTGATATTAATCTTTCAGGCATGAGTGGTTTAGAATTGCTTAAAAAAATAAAAGAGGAAAGCAAAGATACCATGTCAATTGTTATGACTGGTAATCCAAACCTCGAAACTGCTGTTGAAGCAATGAAAATTGGCGCTTGTGATTACCTTTCAAAGCCTCTTAATCTTTCTATGTTGATGTTAAAGGTTCAAAAGGAGTTAAGAAATCAGGAAAATGCAGTTCTTTCTGAAAGAGACCCTAAAACCGGTCTTTATAATATGGGTGCATTTCAGTCGCATAGTCTTTTAGAAATAAAGAGGTTGGTTAGGTCAAGAAAACCTTTATCTTTAGTTTTTTTTGATGTTGATAATTTTAAAAAATACAATGACACTTTTGGTCATTTGGAAGGGGATTACGTTCTGAAAAAGATTGCGAGAAATTTGATGGAAAGCACTCGTTTAACAGATCTTGCTGTAAGATTTGGCGGAGAAGAAATGGTTCTTTTACTGCCTGAAACAACTTTTGATGCAGCTTACAACCTTGCTGATAGATTGCGAGAAAGAATTAGTTCTGCACCTTACAGCCCTAAAAAAGATTTTATTAAATCAGTTACTGTAAGTGGTGGTGTTGCAACATATAATCCGCCTTCTAAGGGTGATTTTAATATATCTATAAATCAGATTGTGAAAGCAGCTGATGATGCTCTTTACAAGGCAAAACTTGCAGGAAAGAATCAGATATGGGAAGAAAACCTATTAGAATCGTGATTTTTCCGAATTTTTTTCATTAGGTTTTATTAATCTTCGTTGTCAAAAGTTTCTTTATGAAAAAACATGTTTCGTCATCTTTAATTATTTCTGCATGTTTATTTTTAATAATTATTTTAGGTCTTTGTTTATTTTTTATTCGAACAAAAAGTTTTATACAACTTCCTTCTGATAATGGTTTTTTAAAAGTTTTTTTTTGTCCACGTGATGATTGCGAGCAGGTTCTTCTGGATTTTTTTTATTCTGCTTCAGATATTAAGTGTGCTTTTTATGATTTGGGTTTGGAAAGAATAATTTCTGTTTTAAAAGAAAAAAATGCGGATGTGTTAATATTTGAAGAAAACTTTAATGGGTTTGGACAATCTATTTCTAGTCAATCTCTTATGCATAACAAATTTTGTATTCTGGATGAGTCTATTGTTATATTAGGTTCTCTTAATCCGACTTTTCGTGGTGCTTATAAGAATAACAACAATTTAGTAATTGTAGAATCAAAAGTTCTTGCACAAAATTATCTTTCCGAATTTTTTGAATTAAAAAAAGGTGACTTTTCAAAAAAAACCAAACACACAAAAATACTTTTTAATGATTTTCTTTTGGAGAACTATTTTTGTCCTGATGATTCGTGTGAAGATGTATTTTTGAACATTATTGATTCTGCTAATTCATCAGTTTATTTTATGACCTTTTCTTTTACCTCGGATAAAATTGGTGATTTGTTGCTTGAAAAAAATGATTTGGATATTAAGGGTGTGTTTGAAAAAACTCAGCAAAGCCAGTTTTCTGAATATCAAAAAATTTCACTAACAAATTCAAATATCATTTTTGATTCAAATCCTTTTAATATGCATCACAAGGTTTTCATTATTGATAATCACACAGTTATAACTGGTTCGACAAACCCTTCAAATAATGGTTTTTTTAGAAATGATGAGAATATCTTAGTGATTCACAATTCTGTTGTTGCAGGGTGGTTTCTTGAGGAATTCGAGTTTGTTTTTAGGGGTTAAAAAGCAACAACTGCTTTTGTTACTATTATAGAATGAAAAATAAAACGAAAGCTTTATATATGAGTTTATTTTCACCATTCTAAAATAGAAAAAAGCGGTGAATCAATCTTATTATCACAAACTCTAACTCACCTCTTTTTCCCGGGAAGATTCCGACACTTCTTGGAATCTTCCAGGGTTTACCTTAAATTTTTAATTCAAATTTTAATTTTCTAATCACAGGTTTTTTACTTTTGTTTCTTGAAAAGAAGACTAATAAGAATGATTATAATTGTTAAAAGAAAACCAATCAATATCTCATAGCAAAAAAGCCAAAAAAAATTTGAACCAAAAATGTTTTTTTTCTCAGAGGGAAAGTATACATCAAGATTGCTAAGCTCTAATGCATATTCAGAAAACATAAGGCTTAATCCAGGATCTTCTTCTTTTAAGGTCTTAGAATATTCATAGTAACTATAACCAATTATTGGGAAAAAATCTTTATCAAACTCTTTAAGAATAATTTGTTCAATGGCAGAAAGTTTTTCTTCAATCATAGAATCTAACTGTTCAAGAGTAATTCCCATCGCAGTCATCATAATATTTGCTTCAGCCTTAGCCTTACTTGCTTTGAATATACAAAGCTCAAAATCTTCATTATAATAATCATTATAAGCATAATTTAATTCTTTTTGAGCAGAAGAAGAAATCCCCGGAAGGTACAAATCAATATAATTTATTCTTTCTTCTGCTTCAGATATTTTTTTAAGACAACCATTTTTTAAATGTTCATCATCAAGAGATAAAATTTCACCCTTTAAACCAAAAAAATCTGACCAAAAATATGCACTATATGCACGTTCAATAGAATATCCAAGAGTATAAGCAGACAGATTATTCAAATTACTATTTCTCAAAAAATCCTCTGCTTCAACAAGTCTTTCTTTAACAATCATAAAAGTTTCAAGATCTGAAAGTGTTAACAACTCTTTTTTTTCAATTTCAAAATTTAATTCTCGAATAAAGTCAATATTTTGATTGGCAAGGTGTTTTTTTTCTTCAACAGTTTTATTTGAAAGCAATACGTTTTGAAGTTTAATATTGGCTGAAAAGCAGAGACTCGCTTTAGAATAATAATCCATAACTTTCTCTGACTCTAATGCTCTTTTATAAAAAGAAGTTGCATTTTTATAAAAAGCATCATATTTATTGAAATCTGCAGGTATGTTTTGTTGCATTAATACTGTTCTTTCACACAATTTTTCAGAGACAGATTTCATCCTATTTAGATACTTTTCAGATAGTATTATACTGCCTGTTCTGGAATCATAATTTTTCCCTGTGAAATGAAACAGAGCATCTCTTATGTTTGAAATCTTTACAACAGTTATGCTTTTGTTTCCTAACTCTTTTTTTATTAGACTCTCGTTGAAGCTCAACTGCCATTTTGGTATAAGAACTTTTTCAAAGCCTTGTCTTGCAGCAGTTATGATTTTTTCATTTATACCACCAACAACCCCTATTACTTCTCCAGAGTTTATAGTTCCGGTAATAACTGTTTTTTCATCTAGCTTTAAATCATCAAGAACCGCAATTGTTAGAATTGTTATTGCTGAACCTGCACTTGGTCCGCCAACTATTGCTGAATTAGCTCTTATTGTGTAAAAAAAATCATATTTGGAGCAGTCTTCATTCAAAAATTCACAAGCCACTTGATTTGAAAAACGAGTAGAAATTTGTGTGTCTAATTTTGTTAATGGAAATGAGTCTATGAAAATTCTTCCACTGCCGGATTTTACTTCTAAAAAAAGGTCAGCAGTTCCGCCTGTTTCTTTTTCTGAATTAGAACTAACGCTAAGAAGCTTTATGTGTCCATTGGCTGCTGAAACTTGTAAAGGTGTAAATATTAGTGTTAGTAAAAAAAATATTTTTAAAAATTTTTCAAAACTCATTTTTTCTTGTAGCGACCTCTTTTTTCAACATTTTTTAATCGTTCCATGGTTTGTTTAAATTTTTTTGATTTTTTATAACCTTGTATAAAGTATTCATATGCTTTTTCGAATACCTTGTAGTGTTTGCTTTCAAGGGCTTGTTTAAAAAGATGGATATCTACTGCTTTGTCTTCTTCTTTTGCTGAAAAAAAGGACAGTCCAAAATCTATGAAATGAATGTCTTTATCTTTTAAAATCATGTTAGAGGTTGTTAAGTCTCCATGGATAATGCCTGAGTCATGTATTCTTGCAAGCTTTTCACCGATTTCTTTAGCAAGCAAGGGTTTTTTATCTAGAACATCTCTAACTTTTGGTCCTTTTAGGTAATTCATCACGATTATTTCTTGCCCATCACTTTCAATTAGTTTTGGTGATGAAACAGGGATTTTTTCTAAAACCTTCGCTTCCCTTCTAGTTCTGGCTTTTCTAAGCTGAGAATCAATTCTTTCATGACGGTATTTTTTTTCAACTCTTTTTTTTATAATTTTATCTTTATCTAAGAAAATTATAGCTTCTGCTCCCGATGATAGCCTTTTCATAGCTTTTCAAAAGAGGGGTTATTTAAATTTCTTTTGTCTATTCGCCGCAAAAGATTTCATCTAGTTCCCATTTTGAAACGTTTTTCCTATTAAGGCTCGATACATCTTTTTTCTCATTTTCTGAGCTTCTTATTCTTTGGAGTTCTTCTTCTTCCTCAAAAAATAGTTGTTCTTCCATTTTAATCATTAATTTTTTCTCCTTTCGTCACTTTCATTCTTTGCTTCTTGAGCTAATTCGTATAATTCAAAATCAGTAAATAGTTTAATTTCTTCTTCAGGGGTGCATAAAGTGCCGGCGTTTTTTTGTTCTGTTATAATACCTGCTTCTTCAGAAAACTGCATATACATGTTTGGTTCATTTACCCCATAATTCTTTAATGTGTCTAATAATGGGGAGAAAAATTTTCGAAACTGACCAATTGATTTCGCAGTAAAATTTGTTCCTGTTTCAAATAACCAGAATTTAATTGTCGTTTCGTTTTTATGATTACTAATAAGTATGTTTCCTTCATAGAGTTTTGTAGGGTCTTTTGTTTGTTGAAATTCAACCAATTCTTCTATTGTTGGTTGTTTGACCTCTAAATGCGCTAAGTATGTATTACTATAAGGGTCATCGTCCCCGTCAAGTAAGAGAGTGTATATTTTATTTCTTGAAACTATTTCTTTTGCCAATTTTCCAGGGTGATATTTTTCTTTGAGAACTATTCTTGTTTCGAGAGTATTCACATTAGGCCACACGATTCTTGTAATCATGTATTTTTCTCGTTTTTCTGTGTTTATGATTTGATCGCTGTAAGACATTCATATTCCTCCAAGTAAATATTCGCTGTACACTTTTGTCGTCGATATCTTTGTGTTTTTAACTTCTTGTTCAAGGTTCATTTTTTCACCTCTTAGTGAGTTATTACTTAAAAATAGTAATAAGTGTTATTTAAATCTTTCGTTTTTTAGCTACTGAGAAGTAGTTTATTTTTTTGTAAGGGTATTAAAATGTACCAGAAAATTTATTTTTTATAAGGAAAACGCATGATGTGTTTGCAATTAAAACATCTATAAACAAGCCGTTTGTCATGCAAACGAACAGAACAATTAACACCGGGTCGAAAATATTTATAACAATTATGACAAAACTTTCTCTTAAAAACAGAACCAAGCTTCACCTTAAACTTCATAGCAATTCTTCGAGCAATAAAAACATACCTATCAGAAAGAGACTCATCACTATTAAAAATAATATCAGCCCGACTAAACAAATGATTTATACGATCTTTAGCAATCTTTACATGTACAGACTGTTTCCTTCGATAATTACTTTTAGCCATAAAAAAGGAATAACCATAATAAGTATAAAAAGCTTTGTCAAACAGAAAGCATTATAAAAAAACAAACTTTACAACAAAAGTATGGGCCTATTTAATTTTTTTAAAAAGAAAAGTGAACCTCAAGAGATAACTTTCAAAGAATTAGAAACATGGATAGATTCATTTTTGGAAAAAAAAGATGTATCAAAAAGAATTGAAGGCTTCAAACAGTTTTCAGAGAATAAAATAAAAGAAGCAAGAGATGCGATAAATGAATTGGAAAGCGCAACACTTCTAAATGAAAAAATACCTGAAAGAGTAAAACATATTTTAAGTGGTAACAGAAAGAACTATATCCAAAAAATAAATTTTTTTCTCGACGACCTAGAATTTCCCAAAAAAAGAACTGAAATAAGAACTTTTTCAATAGAACTATCAAAAAAAATAGATAAATTAAGTGAAGAAACACAAAAAAGCTTTTTTGTGCTAAAAGAATTTCTAGAAACAGAAGCTGCAACTGTTGCAAAAAAAATTAAAGAAATAGAAAGCGAATCAATAAAGCTAAGACGATTAGTTGAACAAGAAAATTTAGAACTAATAGATGATATACTAAAATTAAAAAACGATTATACTCAAGCAAAAAATGTTAAAGAAATATTAGAAAAAGAAAAAGAAAACAAACAAACAGAATTACAAGAGATAATTCAAAAAGAAAAGAAATTACAAAATAAAATAGCAGAAATAGAAAAAAGCACCAGATACAAAGAATATTTAGGACTTGGTAGAAAAATCCAAGCATCAAAGGAAAAAATAAAAGAAACCAAAAAAGAATTATTACAAAAATTCGCACTCATAGAACGACCATTAAAAAAATACAAGCGAACGTCTCTTGACGAAAAATTAATAGATGAATACCTGCAAAATCCATCTGCAGCCCTAAAAGAAGATAAAAACCTTAAAATATTAGCGATATTAGAAAAACTTAAAGAAAAACTTGAAAGCCTCGGAATAAAAGATAAAAAAATAGGAAAAACAAAAGAAGAAATAACCACCATAAACAAAGAATTCTTAGAAAGAAAAAATAAAGAATTAGCAGAACTTGAAGAACAACAAAAAAACTATGAACAACAAATAAAAGCAAATATTTCAAATCTTAATCTCATGGAAGAAAAAACTCATTTAGAATCAATAATTGAACAAAGAAAACTAAAAGAACGAGAAATAGAAGATATAGAAAATAAGATGGAAAGAAGCAATCCAAAATTCATAAAACAAAAAATAAAAGATTCCCTCAAAAAAATTGATGTCATTCTAAAAACATGAATAAATTAGACGAGTTCACAAAACAGTTTACAGATAAACCAATAGACAACGTTGTAAAAATAAAACGAGAATATTTTCAAGTAGAAGAAGAAATCCTAAACAAAATAAAAGACACCAATAAAGAAATATTTTCAGTAGGATTATTTTTAGGAGAAGAAAAAGATTATTTTAAACCTAGTCTAGCACTAATTGACTTGCTTTCAAAAAAATCAGAAAAGAAAGCATACATAAATAAAAAAGGAGAATGGCTTTTTCTATGCAAAAGAACAATACTCGAAGGAAATATTGTCAAATCAAACATTTCTCAAGGAATGGTTTTAGTTCAAAACGAGAAAGATGAGAACTTAGGATACGGAAGTATACAAAGACAAGGAAGACAAATAATCTTAAAACCAATTCTTGACAGAGGAGATTTTTTAAGAAGAGAAAAATAAAAAATTTCTAGTTTTTCAAGGCCTTTAAGGCAGGAAGTTCTTCTCCTTGAATATATGCAAGTGAAGCTCCACCACCAGTAGAAATGTGGCTGAACTTGTTCTCTAAACCTAGCTTTTCAATGGCGACTGCGCTATCACCACCACCAATAACAACTTTTGCATCTAATTCTGAAAGAAATGTGATTATCTCATTTGTTGACTTAGCAAATTTTTCAATTTCAAAATAGCCAAGAGGACCATTCCAAAAAACTGTTTTTGCAGATGATAATATTTTCTTGAATTGTTTAACAGAATTAACACCTATATCCAAACCAAACCAATCAGCAGGGATTTTTTGGTAGTTAACATTCTTTGATTCTGAAGAAGTAGTTATATCGGTTGCAACAACCACATCTTGTGGAAGAACAATTTTTTCATTATTATAAAGAAGTCTTGCTGTTGCCAATTGCTCATTTTCACAAAGAGATTTACCAATTTCAAAACCCAAAGCTTTGTAAAAATTAAAAATCATAGCACCACCCAAAAGAAGTTTATCAACCTTTGGAAGAAGATTATTAATAATAGGAAATTTGGTTGAAAGTTTACTGCCACCCATAATAACTATGAATGGTTTTTCAACATAATCAAAATTTAAGTTTTTTAATTCTTTCTCAATTAAAAAACCAATACAACCATGAAGAAACTTTGTTACACCAACGGTTGAAGCATGAGCTCTGTGCGCGGTTCCAAAAGCATCATTAACAAAAAAATCTGCGTAAGAAGCAAGTTTTTTTGCGAACGCTTCATTATTTTTTTCTTCTTCTTTATGAAAACGCAGGTTTTCCAACAAAATAATTTTTTCATCAGGAAGAATTATATCAACACAATCATTAACTTTAGAAACATTCTTACCGAGAAGTTTCATCAATCTTATTGCAACCTTATCCATCTTTAAATCTTCAACAACCTTACCCTTTGGTCTTCCTAAATGGCTCATAATGATAAGTTGTTCACAACTTTGTAAAAGATGCTTGATTGTTGGCAAAGCTTTTCTAATTCTTGAATCATCAGAAATTTTTCCCTCAGAATCCAACGGTACATTAAAATCAACACGGAGTAGAACTCTCTTATTCGAAACATCAACGTTGTTTAAGGTTCGCATTTTAATAACTCATAATTTACATAAGTTTAAGCCACTCAACCATACGGCAGGAGTAACCCCACTCATTATCATACCAGCCAACAATCTTTACTTTATTGCCAATAACTTTTGTTGATAAAGCATCAAAAATACATGAATGTGAGTCTCCTACAATATCAGTGCTTACAAGTGGATCCTCACTATATCTAAGAATGCCATAAAGATAAGATTTTGCAGCCTCCTTAAAAGCAGAATTTATTTCTTCAACAGTTGCTTCTTTTCTAATGGTACAAACAAAATCTGTCAAGCTTCCATCAGGAACAGGAACTCTTACAGCCATACCATCAAGTTTTCCTGCAAGTTCAGGGATTACTTTTCCAACTGCTTCTGCAGCACCAGTTGTTGTTGGAATTATGTTTACACCTGCCGCTCTTGCTCTTCTTAAATCTTTATGAGGTGCGTCAATGAGTCTTTGATCACCAGTATATGCATGCACAGTTGTCATAAAGCCGCTTTCCACACCAAAGTTATCATTTAACACTTTTACCATTGGAGCCAAACAATTGGTTGTGCAAGAAGCGTTTGATATTATAAAATCTTCATTCCTGTTGTAATCACTATCATTTATTCCTCGAACTAAATTTTTTATGTCATCAGATTTCGGAGGAACACTCAACAGAACTTTTTTTGCACCAGCTTTTAAATGTTTTTCTGCAAGCTCTTTTGTTCTAAAAATACCTGTGCTCTCAACAACAATATCAACCCCCAAATCACCCCATGGAAGACTTTCAGGGTCTTTTTCCTTAAAAACCTTTATCTCTTTTCCAGCGATAATCAGAGAATCATCTGTATAAGTAACTTCTTCTTCAAAAAGTCCTTGAACTGAATCATGTTTGAATAGGTGAGCTAAAGTTTTTGTGTCTGTTAAATCATTTATAGCTACAAATTCTAGTTCTGCTTCTTCCATTTTTTCGACGAAAGGTTTCATTAACGCAGCCTTTAAAACCATTCTACCGATTCTTCCAAAACCATTAATTGCAATTCTTTTCATTTTATAAACACCTCAATTTTTAAGAAATAATGATGATAACTTATAAACTTGTTCATTTTAAACTGTGGTGTTCTTAAAGTTATCATCTGTGTTCTTCCAAATCTCCTCGTATGTAGCAAGCTTGTTTTTTATCAAAATAGACGTAATTGCTTCAAGTTGGCTTCTTACCAAAGCTAGTTTGTAAGTGTTTATCAAAACAAGTTCCTTTAATTCTTGTTTAGACAAATCTTTAATCTGCTTTTCAAAATGTTTTTTAGTATCTTTTTTAACAGTTAACCCCAAGACCAAACTAGTTTCACCCCTTGTTGAATTTATGCGTGTGAGATATAAAAATCTTTTGTTTTGTAATGTGCTAAAAAAATATATTAATATAGTTATGTGTAAAAATTATGGCTTTTTATAATTTATTTTTTTATTCAATTACTGATTCAGCCCATTCAAGATATTCTTCATTCACTTTAGCAGTCATTTTAATTATTGCAGGAATTTCGTAGGAATGTAATTTTTTAATTTCTTTTTCAGTGGCCTCTTCTTGTCTGTTAATTGTTTTTACAATCAAAATTTCTTCTTTTTCTTCAACAATTTTTCCTTCCCAAGCATATATTGTTTGTGACGGAACAATATTTGCGCAGACTACAAGCTTTTTTTTAAGAAGAGCTATTGCTATTTTTTTTGCTTCTGTTTTATCTTTGCAGGGAACATAGAATATTATCATTTTTTTACAATTTATCTTTTAATATATAAGCTTTTCTCTAAAATATCAAAAACTTTTTTCAAGTCTTTTTCTTCAACTTTGTTTCGAAGCTCAAGTCTTGCAGCTGCTTTTGCAAATCTCATTATTCCAATTATTGTTCTTGGGTTTATTTCAACCAAGAATTTATCTTCATCTTTTTTAAGTCTGGCAACGAAATCAACTATTGTTGTTTTTAGTTTTTCATCAAACTTCACAGTTATTAAATGTGAAAATTCTATATAATCTCTGATAAACAACGAGTCGTTTATCTCTACTCTCATTTCTTTACCACTCACAATTTTTTGAGTTATATTTGCGAATTCTTTTTCATTAGGTCTTCTTATGAAGAAAATGATGTGAAATCTTGTTAAAAGCGCTGAATCAAAAGGTATTTGTTTTTTGAAGGTATCAATTATTTTTCCGACAAAACGATCCCCTGTGGGGTTTGCAGTTGCAAGAACACTTACTCTTGCATCAAGGCTTAGACTTTTGTTTCCTTTGTTATAGGTTATGAAACCTTTTTCCATGGCATTAAGAAGTGCGCCCCTATCTTTTTGTTTCATAAGATTTAATTCATCAATACAACAAACACCATCGTCTGCTATTGGAAGCAAACCTTTATGAATCTCTTTTCCTTGCACAGAAACTGTTAATCCCACACCGCTAATTCCTGATCCGAGTCCAAAAGAAGATATTGGTGCTAATTCATTAACAGATCTTAATATCTCAGTTTTTCCAGTGCCAGGATCTCCTAACAGTAGAAGGTGTACTTTTTCAACTGCAAATAATTGTAGCATGGCTGCTTCTTTTGCAAAATCCATTCCAACGATGTTTGGCGCGATAAAACCCTTTATTTTTTCATAAGCAACTTCTGAGAATTCTTTATATTTTTTTGCTCGTACTTGTTGCTCAACAACACTATTGATGTTGTCTGTGGTTTTTGAAATCTCTGAATCTTCAATCGCTGCATTTAAGAAAGGAAAACTCGTGTCAGAGATTAGTTTTTGGGAAATGTTGAGTGATCGGTATGCAAAGCCAATCTTCTTTTGTTTAAGCATTCTCTTGACTTTTTTTAAGTCGTCTTTTTCAAGATATCTAGCTAACTCTGATAAGTCTCTTTTATTTCTTTTTGATAGTGGAAGTAATAATCTAAAAAAGCCCATCTTTATCCCCTCTTAATCATTAAAACACACTACAATATAAATGTTTCGAGATTCAAGGATTAATATACTTTTTTCCATACTGTTTGCGAAAGCTTTTTATACACACAATCCTATACTAATAGCGGGGGATATAGAAAAGTACTTGCTTTTCTAACACAGAAATGGATGACATAGATTTTGATAGATTAATGGAAATACAGAGGATGACTGCATCCAGCATACTTCGAGAATCAGAAGTAGATAATAAAATAAAAATTTTAGATATTCTTAACAATCTTTCAATGAGAAAAGGTGCAAAGATTCAAGTTGAAGCAGTAATTCTTGAAGCAGGGCTTGAAGGTCTTGCAGAAAGTGAAGTTTTATCCACGATTGACGCGCTAAAACATGATAGTCTTATAATCGAACCAGAAGTAGGGTATGTACAGTTAACCTGAAAATATAAACGATTCATCACAATTAATTGTTTCTATGTTTCTTCATACAATGTGTTGAGTATTATTGTGTAAATATCAGGGTGCTTTTGAACATTAGTTAATTCTTTATGAAATAAATCCAAACCTTTGCATTCTCCTTTTATTAAATGATTTTCTGCACCTTGAAGAAAAGCACTTTTTTTTAGGACTATACCATCACCATCTTCACCTTGCATATCGCAACCAAAACCAATAATATTGTATATTTTAATTGGAGGCAATGGTTCCCTATTAAGTTTATTCATGAAAAGGCTTTCTTCTTTCATATCCCTGCATTCAAGTTTTTCACCAGTAATTGAGCAATAATCAGCAACATACCCGCTAATACCATGATTTGGTGTCCCTAACAGTATTAGTTTTTCTACTTTTTCACTTCCAAATATTTGCAAGTATCTTCTTGCGACAAGACCACCCATACTATGGGCAATCACAACTGCTTTTTCAGAACCTGTTTTTTCAATTACAATGTTAATTATGTCATTTAATTTTATTGTGTAAGTATCTATGTTTTCACTTTTTGTTTGAACCCAGTAATAATCTTCTGCATTCTGATAAACATCGAAATAATAGCTCGCTTTGATGCTTATTGGTTTTCCCATAACACCCCATAAGCCTTCAGGAATGGTGTTTATATTGTATAATGATAATGAGCCTGCATTAATATATGACTGTGCTTCTAAGGCATTTTGTAATTGGTTGAATGATTCTAGGCTATAATCAGCTTCAACAGCTTTATTGAAAGCATGACCGTGCAAGAAAATTATTGGTGTTGATTTGACAGTGCATTCTTTTGTTGCACAACAATCGTTACAAATCTCAAAAATACAACATTGTGCTTTTGGCTCTTTGAAAGATAAATTCAAATCTTTTGCTTTGTCTTCAATCACTATTTTTTTTAGTTGTACTATTCTTAATATTGCGTCTATTTTTTTTTCTTCACAGACAGAAGGGTTGTTTTTTATGAGTTCATTGGTAGTCCAATTTTTGTTTTCTGGTTCCAACAATTCTGTAACAGTGTTTTTTTGTTCTAAAAACTTTTTTATGATTTCGCTGTTTAAATTGTTTGCGGGAAGTTCATCCAAGAATGATCTTGCGCTTTTTGATATCAATGACTCAAATATTTTTTTATTTATTGTTTCATTAAATCCTGTTTTGTTAATCGCAGGATTTATTGTTTTTCCAATGTCATCATATAATTTATTTATACTGATTATTTCCAGACACACAGATTCTAGATTAAAATCATCCTGATACGCCCGACTTTGAATTGATGGTCTGTCATAACATTTGCCAGTTAGATTACAAAGTAGCGAATAATGAATATCCATATCAATTGATTTTATAATTGCTTCAGTTCTTTCTTCTCGTGTTATGTTAGCAACTATTTTTTTAGTGCTGTTTTTTAAATTCATAACAATATTCGCTTTTTCTTCAAAATCTTTTTCGTTAAACAAAGAAATTTGACTATTAAAAAAATCAATTAATAAAACAACTTGTTCTGCTTGAGTTTCTTCTATTATGAATCTGTTTTTTAGTTTGCCAAGATCTATACGAGTTGTATTTAGTTCGTTTAGAAATTCGTTATATTCTTGAACTCTTTTCTTTAGAAGCTTATAGGTTTCATTAATCAAGTCAGAATTATTATCAACAGACATCTCACCGATTTTTGTTTTCAACAGATAATAATTTTTTCCATCCCAAAGAATTTTCCTTTTAATCAATAATTTGATATCTGCAGACAATTTATTTGTTAACAGACTTATTCTTTCAGAGTTCAAACCCAATATTTTTTTTTCTGTCTGATTGAGTTCATTCAAAGTTAGGATTTTTATTTGTTGTTCTGAAAGAGATTCCTTTATCAGTTCAAGTTTTTCATATAGTGTTTCTTTCAGAAGTTCTTCTTCTTCACTTAATAAATATTCAACATTCACTAAAATACTGCTTTTGATTTTTTTTTCATCCGTGTGGCAAAGAGTTGTTTTTCCACTGCTACATTCAAGATTAAATCGCAGCAGTTTTTGTCCTTCTCCAAATTTTGTTATTTGTAATTCGTATTGTTTTTCAAATGGGTTATTAGTTTTTAATGTAAAACTATTTTCGTCCAGCATTCGATTATCACTTAAATCTTCAAATGTGGAATTGCAATCCACCTTGCAGAAGGGATTAGACATAATGCTTGCTTTGAAATTTAACTCGAAAGATTGATTCCTCTTAACAGACAAGTATTCCTTGTCGGTTGTGAGTTTAATTAACGCATCATTTCCTAAAAGAAAATTCAAGTACAAAAAGAGCTTAGTTCCAAAAACAATTAGCAATATAAACAGTATGATGATTCCTAAAATAATTAACTTTTTTTTGTTAATTTTTTTCTTCATATAATTATAAAATACTTGTTCATATTTAAATAATTTGTAGAATCTAATATCCAAACAAGGTTTTTTGAGAACTATTGTTAATTATGTCATCAAAGTTAGTGTCATAAAACGAAAGAACAGTATCTGCCAACGGCTTTATCTGTTTTTCAATGTAATGTTCATAATCAATATTGCTTTTTAATAGTTGAATGGGTTCAGGCCCGTTAATAGTCATAATATAATCAATGATGCTGCTTGTGAGTTTTGGAAGCATTCTTGCAGCCTTGACATGAGGAGGAGTTGTTTTTGTATATTCATCAAGATTTTTTCTAATGGCTTTCCTATAAATGAGTAAATCATCATGTTTTCCTTTTTTTAAGTCTTTTACAAATGTTTGTATGTACTTTGCAACCTCTTCTTTACGAAATATTTTTTTCAAAAGCTCAAGTTGGAATGTTTTTGCAAGCTTTGTCCAATCTCGTCTTACAAATTCTAAACCTACAAAATCCATTTGCTCTTTATTATCTTTTATAAGAAGACCTGCATATCTTTTTTTTGAACCTTGCTCAGAGCCTCTGGCTTTCGGCATGAGAAAACGCTTGTAAACCTTTTCAAATTCTAATTCTAAAAAATTTTCACAACCATATTCTTTTATTATATGATTATTAAAAAAATTGTTTATTTTATTTTGAATGTCAATTCCTACTTTTTTTGCTTCTTCATAATTTTTAACATCAAGATTAACAAATATTGAATCTGTATCGCCGTATATCACTTCATAACCTAATTCTTCTACTTTTTTCGTAGCGAATTTTATGAAATGCTGACCAAAATGAGTTATTGCATTCGCGATTTTATTGTTGTAAAATCTAAAAACAGGGTTTGCCATAACCCCAAACATTGAATTCATCAAAACTTTTATAGCATAACTTCCTGTTTGATCATCCTTCTTTTTTAATTCATCTCTTGCTTTCCAAAGTCTTTCAATCATTTCAAAAAGAAGGCCTTTTTCTTTTCTAAAGCAAGCACCATTTGGGGCTTTAATCAGGTTTTTTCCTTTGCAATCTTCAACATATGTGAATGGATCAATGTTAAACGTTTTTATGATGCTTGGATATAGACTTTTGAAGTCGCAAACAATGACATAATCATATATTCCCGGTTTTGAGCTCATAACATATCCGCCTTTTATTCGTTCTTCACGTTCACCAAATTTTGCTGAAGGCGCAACGTATCCTTTTTTTTGAAGATCACGAAGATATAATGAGTCAAAAGCTGAAATACTGCCTTTTACCTTATCAAGTTGTATGCCTGTAAGAAGCGATCTTTTTATTGTTAAATTTAAAACACCTGTTTTTTCCAAGATTTTTGTAACAAGAACAGAATCATTTAAATTATATTCAACTAGTTTTTGTGGATTTTTCTTGAATGCGTCTTCAATTTCTTTTCCTTTATTTTCAACACCTATAAGCTTTTTTTCACCCAAGATAATTGTTGCTGCAGTGTCAAGTTTGAAGTCGGGCAATTTCACAAATGAAATTTTTAAGAGTGTTATACCATCAAGAATTACTCTTCCCGGAAAATCAGCGGTTGAATCCTTGAAAAAAGATTCTTGTTTTCGAATTTTACAATTCCAATTAATCCTTCCAAGTTTGAAATCCATTCCATACTGCAAGAATTTTTCCTGAAGTTTAATAAGGTCAAAATCAATGACATTCCAACCAGTTATAATATCCGGGTCAAGCAATAATAGTTTTTCTTTGAATACTTCGAGCAATTCTTTTTCAGACTTTACGCTTATAGCATTCTTTATATCCTTTTCAGAACGAATTATTACTTTTGAAAAATCATCTGTATGCATTGATATACAAAATAATTCTCTCGCATGACTATCAGTTTCAATATCAATAGATAAAACCTTAAGCTTTGGAATCCAATTGCTCGGCAGAATCTCAGGTTCTTCATAAATCCTTGAAACAAATTCTCCTTTTTTATAATCACCTTTTATTTCAATACTTCCTTTAAGATTCTTATCCATCATGAATCGATAGGAAAAACGAATATCTGCTTCAAAACTTTCAACATCCTGTTCATAAAAAATTTTTCTAAACTCAGGAACTTTTCTTGGAATATCCAAAATCACTTTTACAACCGGGTCTTCTGAAAATGTTTTAAGAGTTGTTGTTTCGTACTCGAAAGTTTCAATTTTTAAGGCTTTTTTCAAGTCTTTTTTTCTTATGAAAAAATATGGCCTAAAATGATTAATGGTCAAAAAAGATTCTCCATTCTCAAGCCTTCCGAATAAATGAACATAAGCCTTCTCATCAACAATTCTATAAGTTGGATAAACGATAAACCCCTTCATAACAGGAAAAAAGAGTTAAAGATATTTAAAGTTAGTGGATTCTTTTAGTTAAAAATTATTTTTTGCAAAAAACTTTTTTTAATCCATTACATTTAAATAATATCTATTCTCACTTCTGTCTATGAATAAAAGAATCATGATTGTAAAAAAAGAGAAATGTAATCCTATAGGTTGTGGTGGTTACTTGTGTATTCGGGTTAGTCCCTCGAATAGAATGGGTAAGGATGCGATTCATAAATCTGACGATGGCAAGGTTGAGGTAAATGAAGAAGTTATTACTGATGGTGACCGAATTGCTGCAAATAAATGTCCTTTTAATGCTCTTGAGATGATTAATTTGCCTGCAGAGCTTGATAAAGAGCCTATTCATCGTTATGGAAAGAATGGATTTGCTCTTTTTAACCTGCCAACACCTATTTTCGGAAAAGTTGTTGGCATTGTTGGTTGTAATGGTATTGGAAAATCAACAGCTATAAAGATTCTTGCAGGTGTGCTTGACCCTAATCTTGGAAGGGTTGAAGCTAATGCTCATGTTGCGACGCATGAAGAACTTATTGATTATTTTAAGGGAACAGAAGCTCAAATGTTTTTTGAAAAACGAAAAAAAGGTGTTGTTAGAGTTGCTTATAAGCCTCAACAAGTGGATATGATACCAAAAGAGTTTTCTGGCACTGTAAGGGATTTGTTGTCAAAAACTGATGAGAAAAATCGAATTTTAGAAATTACGAAAGAACTTGAAATTGAAAAAATCTTAGATCATGATATTAAGAAGATTTCTGGTGGAGAACTTCAAAGAGTTGCAATTGCAGCAACAGTTCTAAAAAAAGCGAACATATATTTTTTTGATGAACCGTCATCTTATCTTGATATGAAGCAGCGACTAAAGGTTTCAAAATTTATCAGAGGACTTGCTGATGAAGAAACAGCAGTTATGGTTATAGAACACGATTTGATTATACTTGATTACATGACTGACTTTGTTCATTTAATGTATGGGAAAGAAGGTGCTTTTGGAATTGTTTCAATGATAAAAACTACAAAAGCAGGAATTAATGTTTATTTATCAGGATACTTGAAAGAGGAAAACATTCGTTTTAGGGATCATGAAATAAAGTTTTTGAAAAAACCACCTATTTCAAAAAAAGTTGAGTTTGAAATGGTTTCTTGGGATGAATTGGAACAAGATTTTGGTTCTTTTAATTTAAAGGTTAACTCAGGAAAATTATATAGAAGTGATACTGTTGGAATTCTTGGAGAGAATGGAATTGGAAAGACTAGTTTTGTAAGAATTCTTGCAGGGGTTGTTGATACAAAGGATAAGATTGAAAAGTTGAAAGTTGCGTATAAACCTCAATACTTAGAGCCAAATGATGAGTTGGTTATGGTTGTATTAAAGTGTGCCTTAGATAAGTATCAAGCAACGATAGTTAATCCTTTGAATCTAAAAGGTTTCTTAACGAAAAAGCTTTCAGAACTTAGTGGTGGGGAGCTTCAAAGAGTGATGATTGCGAAATGTCTTTCTGAGGATTCAGACATAATTCTTATGGATGAACCCTCTGCGTATCTTGACGTTGAGCAAAGACTTATTGTTTCGAAAGTCATAAAAGATGTTATGGAGCAAATGGGCAAATCTGCTTTGATTGTTGATCATGATTTATTGTTCATTGATTATCTTTCCGATAGATTAATTGTTTTTGATGGTGAACCGGCTGTGAATGGTGTTGTAAAAGGACCTTTTGATATGAGTGAAGGTATGAATAAATTTCTTAAAGATTTAGAGCTTACTTTTAGAAGGGATGATGAGAATAATCGTCCAAGGGCAAATAAGGTTAATTCTCAGCTTGACAGGGAGCAGAAGTCGAAAGGAAATCTATATTACAGTTAGTTATAGTTTTTTTTTGTATAAGTTATATGCTGTTGATACTGCTGGATGTAGATTCAAAGATTATTCTTCCTTTGTATTCTCTGTTTGTTTGGTTGCACCACTTGATTTTTAGTGATAAGTTAATCTTTTCGTTGGATTTTATTATCTTTGTTTCTTGAAATGTTCTCGTTAGTTTTTGTTCTGTTTCAAAATTATTTATTGAGTAATTTATCCAATTTAAATCAAAGCTCTTGTTTTCTGTTGTGAAATTTGTGCTTTTTATTTTAAGTGTTATGTTTCGTGTTGAATTGTTTTTTATTTCAAAACTCGTAATCGTTGTGTTTTTGTTGTTGATGTTTATGAATAGGGTTTTCTTAATTATTAATGTGTTTGAAAAATTTGTTTTTTGAGATTCATTTTTTATTGTTTCATTGTTTGTTGTTGTATTGTTTATTGTTGTATTTATGATGATAGTTTTTTCTAGAATAGTTGCTTGTTTTAATGAAGGTTTTTTTGATATGAAATCATTGATGTTATTGTTTGTATCTTGAAAAGTCGTGTTGAATTTTCTTTGTAGACTTAATCCTTCAAGAACATGTTCTACAGGTGTGCCTTCATAAAGTCCCGTATTTATTTCTGACGTTTCACCCCAGCCAACAGCGTCTATAGTTTTATTATTAATATCTATTAGTGCAATACCGGCGTTCGTGTTTGAGAGGGTTATTGTTTCTTCATAATTTGCATCCGGCCAGGAAGAGTTATCCTTTTTTAGGCTAAAACCAGTGTCTGCTATCAAAAAGTACTCTTCTGGCGCTATGGATGTGTTGGGAGCCATGACTGCGTCTTTATCAGATGATTCAGATGAAATTTTCCAATTAGAGATGTTTATTGTTTTATTTGTGGGATTATAAAGTTCAATTACTTCACCTCCGGATTCAGTATTTATCGGGTTGTACAAAACCTCTGTTATTAAGATTTGAGCAGTTGCTTGTGATACAAACACCATTATTTCCACTAAAATTGTTAACAATAGCAGTAGCTTTAGCAGTAACTTTATAGTTGATTGTTTTTCTTTTTTCAAAACCAACACCTTTTTTAACAAAAACTTATTTCACTTATGAAATAAACCTTTAATAAATTTTAACAATGAAAATTCGGAGAATTTTCGAACAAATTGAAATAATCAAGATGGCTGGCGTAAAAAATCTAAAATTAGTTCTTTCTTTTTTAATGATGTTATCTATTGTAATAATAATTTTAATAGGATCTTTTAGGAGCATCGTAAATGATTACGAGTTTTATATTTTACAACACGAAAAAAACGGTGTTTACGAATCCTTAGGAAAAGATTATACATTGGAGATAACAAAGAACTGGATTTTTTTTCTGCAGAACAAAGCAGAACTAAGATTTTTCGAAGGAGATGAAAAGAGCCACTTGTATGATGTAAAAAGATTGTATGGATTATTTAATGCTATTTATACAATAAGCATAATTATGCTTATTTTTTCAATAATTATCTATAGTTATATTGATCATGAACAATTTTTTCAAAAATTCATGAGAAACATGTTTTACTCATCAATAACCTGTCTTATTTTGTTGTTAATTTTATTCGTTTTATCTTTGAACTTCAACTCAGCATTTACTCAATTTCACAACCTTTTTTTTCCACAGGGAAACTATTTATTTCCTGCAGGTGCCCTTATAATTACTATTTTTTCAAAGCAGTTTTTTATAGACTTGGTGTCTAAGTCGTTGTTTTTTATTCTAGTCAAAATAACAATAATTTTGATAATTACTTCAATCTATCTTTTTGTTAATAAGAAGAAACAACAACCTTGAAATGAATTTTTTTTAGTTTTGAATTTTTCTAACAAAAGTCAAAAATGCTGTGTGACCAAAATCTTTCATTTTAGGTCTTAGAATTTTTTCTTTAACCGTCCACTCACGTTCGATTACTTCAATGGTTTTTTCATACAAAAATTCTTCGGTTAAATTTTTGACAAATTCTTGAACTTGATTTATGTTTGGACTGTAAGAAACCAAAAAACCACCAATCTTCAAAACTTTTTTGGCAGTTTTAATGCCATCGTGAGGTGTTGGAACATCTAAAACAAAAACATCTATGTTTTTCTCTTTGATTTTTTCAAAATCATAAATGTCTCCTTTCTTAATCTCAATATTTTTTATACCAAGCATTTCAACATTTTTTTTTGCAACCTCTAAATGTTCAGATTTAATGTCATAGCTGATAACTTTTTTAGAAAGCATTGCAAGGAAACAGCCAAGAGCGCCAGAGCCGCTACCAGCTTCAAGAACTATCGAGTCTTTTGTAAGACCGGTATTTGCAATAATTGCGCCGATATCTTTAAGAGTAATAATTTGAGCTAAGCGTTTTATTTGTTTATAGTGATCTATGAAATCAGGATTTAAGATAATAAACTCTTCGTTTTTAGTCTTGATAACACTTCCAGCAATTTTTTTAATATCAGACTCTTTTATAATGCCGTATTTTGTGCTGAAATCTTTTGAATCATCAACATAATGCTTTTCAAATTTTGAAACAAGAACTTTTCTACCGTTGACATCCACACTCCTATCTTTTTTTATAAGTATTTTTTTCGCCATTTTTTAGAATTTTGCAAAGCAGGAGGAGGGATTTGAACCCCCAATCTAGCGCTCTGCAGGCGCTCACCTTACCGTTTGGCCACTCCTGCGAAACTCTTTTTGAAAAAATCGTCAAGCATATATAAAGCTTATGGATATGTATATAAATAATTTTTAATTCCTTAAAATTATGCCAAGACACGATTTTCCAAGAAAATGTCCTTTACCGCCCATTTATGAAGTAATGCTGGATGATAAAGTTTACAACATGAGTTTCAAGATTGTAACAACAGATATGAAATCATTAGGACTTGCAAATAATCCTTACATCCTTAAATACCCATTCAATGAATACTATGAATTACCAGATGAATGGGTTGTCAAAGATGCTAAAGACTGGGGAGGACTTTGGTCCAGAAAAACACCTTCACAAGGTTTTTGGACTGTTGATTATATGAAAGAAAAATATGATGTAGAAACAAAAATTTTTCTTGCAGCGATAAATAAAGGTGAATATCCAAAAGGAGATGTTTTATATTATAACACTACAGGCATAAAAAGTGCAGGAATAAAATTATTCTATAAAATCCATTCAAAAGAACACTGGCAAGACATAAGAAATGAATGGAGAACAAAAGAAGGACTTTACATTCCCAAATAATCTTTTACAATTTCAGGCATAGGTCTTGGTTCATATAATATATTTTTCAATATTTTCTGCAAGAACAAGTGAACCATGTCCTCTTAGATTTACTGAAAAATCACTATCTCTATGGTCTGAAGAACGAGACATAAAAACGACATACAAAAACATCTTTGAAGTTTTAAAAAAACAAAAAGATTTTACAGCTGTAAAGCAAGCAACAGATATTTTTTGGATATTAAAATACTCAAAGCAGATATCAATGCTTACAAGATGATTTTTCTTCGCAGTTTATTTTGTTAAGTAAGAAATCTTTTTCAAAAGTCTTATATTGTCCTTTTGGAATATCAAGTTCATCAAGTTCTAAGCAACCAATAGATATCCTTTCTAAAGCAGTAACTTTATTTTTCACAGTCTCAATCATTCTTTTTACTTCACGCTTTTTACCTTCAGCAAGCGTGATTATGAGTTGTTTTTGACTTTGATCTTTGAAATTTATTGTACAAGGTTTTGTTTTGTATGCAGTTTTTTTGTTATTCTCTTCTAAAATTATTATAACTCCCTGTTCTAGCCTCTTTTTTGCTTCAGAAGATAAATCCTGCTCAAGTGTTACAAGATATTTTTTATGAACAGAGAACAAAGGATTCGTTGTTTTGTGTGATAATTCCCCATCATTTGTTATTATTAAAAGACCAGTTGTGTCTTCATCCAGTCTTCCAACGCAAAACAAAGTGTTAATTGTTTGTTCATCTAGTCCTTTAAGCAAGGAAAAAACACTTTTTTTCCTCAGAAGTTCATCATTCTTGCTGAGTTTAGAAGAAAGAAATCCTGCTGGCTTATTCAAAACAATATAAGTTTTCTTTCGGATTGCAAAAAGCTTTGTTTTATTCCATAACACAAATCTTGAAATTCCAATTTGAAAATTAGGATTTTTCATTATTTTATTATCAATTATTATATCACCATCTTTAATTGCTTTCAAAACAGCGCTTTTACTGGAAAAAGCCCCTGTCATGCTCAAGAATTGTTGAAGTCTGAGTTTTTTCACAATAACAAGAGAATAACGGAGTTATTATAATTTGTGATTAGATGAGCTGTTATTATAAAAAAGAAAATATGGACCTAGGGGGATTCGAACCCCCGATCTACAGCTATCAGCAGTCAAAGCTCTTGAAAAGTTCAAGGAAACCTTGACTTTAGAAGGCTGTCGCCTTATTTGCCCAACTTGTTCGACTTTATGTCGGACGATTTTTGGTCAAGCTTTTGACTTGCTCAAAAGGTTGCCAGGCTAGGCTATAGGTCCTTATAACTATTGAGAATCAAGTTTATTTTTAAATATTTCCTCTTATTTTGATTATAAGTCTTGATATATCTTTTTTATATCGATAATTTTTGGAATTTCAATGACTCTTTTTCTTTCTTCATCACTAAGGCCATTATGTTCTCTTTCATAAGCCCAAGTTTCATAAGGAATATAAATCACTTTAATTCCTGCTTCAAGAGCTGGTTTTACATCGCTTCTAATCGAGTTTCCAATCTTGTACACGTTGTTTTTATCTTCTGAACCAATTAGTTCTTCAATCTGCTTTTTACTTTTCAAATCAACAATGTGCACTTCATCAAACCACCTGATAATTTCACCATTTTTGTAGATTTTTATTGCTTCAAGCTTTTTCTCCTGTACACGTTTGTCTCCTTTTGTGTACAACATAAGTTTGTTACCATCTTTTTTCAGAAAATCAAGGATTTCTTCTGCACCTTTAACAAAACCTTTTTCTTTATATCGTTTATAAGAAAATGCCTTCATACCCATATCATAATATTTTTGTTGCTCTTTTTCTTTTATTTCAAAACCAAATTCTTTACACAACGACTCATATGTTTTTACAAAAGAAGTTGGAAATCTCTCCATGCAAAAACCCATTGTTTTTACATGTTCTTTGTCAATATTAACCTCTAAATTAATTATTTTTTTAGCAAAAGTTTCTTGTATGTAAGTGTCTGTTCTTTCACCGTAAACTCTCCAAGCTTCCTCTCCCAACTCAAACATTTTTTTTAAATAACTGAGGTCAGTTTTAATAAGTGCTTTTGCACAAATATTTTCATAAGTTTTAATAAATGATTTAGCAAATTCAAATTCCAAAAAATTATGTAACTCAAACGATTCATTTGTTGTTTGAAGATTAATTATTGTTTGGACATCAGGTGCATTATGCTGAATATTATCAATCAAGTATTTTGCTTGTTTTATCTGAGGATAAGAATGATCTTTAGGTATTTTTTTTCTAAATTTATTATAACAAGAAAGAATCATTTCTATCTGTGGATATGAATAATCATGTTGGTTCCACGTAAGCGTATCATCATAGTCTATAATAAATGTTTTTTTAGCCAATTTTAAACCCCCCTTAAAAAAATTATTTTTAGAAATCTTTTTTTATGAGACTTCCAGCCCCACCTCTTTAATCTGATGGTATGTGTTTCCTTTTTTATATTTTTCTATTGGATAAATTTTATAAATGACCTCCTTATACTAAGAAGCATCATGATTGAACCGAAACTAAAAGGAAAACACTGGACTAAAGATTTTGAAAAAGAAATTTATACAAAATGGAAAAAAGATAAAGCGTATGCTTTTGATAAGAAAAATAAAAAACCAGTTTATTCGATAGATACACCGCCACCTTATGTTAATACGCCAGTCCATATTGGTCATGCAACAACATATGTGTTAATGGATTTTTTTGCAAGATTTAAGCGTATGAAAGGATATAATGTTTTGTTTCCACTAGGACTTGATAGAAATGGGCTTCCAATTGAGATGGCTGCAGAAAAAAAGTTTGGTGTTAGACTTGCTTCTCTTCCAAGAAAAAAAGCCACCGAGTATTGTGAAAAAATACTCGAAGATAGTTCTCTTGCATCCACAAAATCTTTTTTTGAATCAGGAATAAGCTTTAATTCATGGATATTGGGAGACGAACCAGGAGACATTTATTATACTGATTCACCATCTTATCGCTCACTCACTCAAGAAACATTTATTGATATGTGGAATAAAGGTTTGATATATGAGGATGACCGGGCAAATAACTGGTGTCCTGGATGTCAAACAACTATTGCCGATGCAGAAATTGATTATGAAGATTTTCCGGCTTTTTTTAACGATATAAAATTTAAAGTTAAAGAAATAGGCGATGACTTAATTATTGCAACGACGAGACCAGAACTTATATGTGCTTGTGGAGCAATAATTTTCAATCCTCAAGATGAACGATATAAGCATCTTGATGGACGAACAGCGATAACTCCTATTTATGAAAAAGAAGTTCCAATAATGGCTCATCCGTCAGCTGAAATGGATAAAGGAACGGGAATTATGATGATGTGTTCTTTTGGAGATGTGACTGATATTAGATTCTTCAGAGAACAAGGATTGGAGCCAACAATAGCCATTAACAAAGATGGAACAATGAATAAAAATGCTGGTTTTTTAAAAGGACTTTCGACAAAGGATGCTCAAAGAAAAATTGTTGCTGAAATTGACAAAAAAGGTCTTTTAGTGGGTCAAAAAAGAGTTACTCATAGAACACCTATTTGTGAACGAAGCAAAGACCCTATTGAATTCATAAATATGAAAGAATGGTATGTGAAGCAAGTCGAGTTCAAAGAAAAAATGTTGGGGCTTGCTCATAAACTCAACATGTATTCTCCAAAAAGTCTTCAAATACTTTTGAATTGGATTAACTCTGTAAACATTGACTGGCCAATATCGAGAAGTCGATTTTACGCGACAGAAATACCTCTTTGGTATGATGTTGAAAATAATTATTTTGCTCTTCCACCAAAAGGAAAATATTATCAGCCTTGGAAAGAAGCCCCTCCAAGCGAGTCTGTTATTTATGACAAAGATAAAAATAAAATTGGTCTGCTAAAGGATTATCCTAAAAGCAAATGGGTTAGTGAAAAAAGAGTTTTTGATACTTGGTTTGATTCATCAATATCTCCACTTTACATTTTAAAATATAGTCGGGACGAAGATTTTTTTAAGAGAGCAAGTCCATGTTCTTTAAGACCTCAAGGTAAAGAAATAGTAAGAACTTGGCTTTATTACACAATTTTAAAGGATTATCTCTTAACTGATAAACTCATTTTCAAGGATGTTTGGATAAATCATCATATTGTTGATGAAAACGGCCATAAAATGAGCAAAAGTAAAGGTAATATTATAGACCCACAAAAAGTTTTAAAACAATTCGGTGCAGAACCATTTAGACTTTGGAGTGCTATCGAGGGAAACCTTGAAAGCACAGATTTTCGCTGCTCATTTGAAAGGATTGAAGGTGCTGGAAAAACCCTTACAAAACTGTGGAATGTTTCAAGATTCATAAGCATGTTTCCTGAGGTTTCTGGAAAATATGAATTAATGGAAGTTGATAAATGGATAATATCTGAAGTTTCAAAACTAATTAAGCATTCTGAAGACAGATATGGAAACTATGATTTTCATAATCCTGCAATAAAAATAAAACATTTTATTTGGGAAACCTTTGCATCTCATTACTTGGAGCTTGTTAAGTCAAGGGCTTACAATGAAGATAATTCTTTTTCAAAAGAAGAGCAAAACGCGGCTCTTTTCACACTTAATTATTGCCTTGAAATAATTTTGAAATTGTTAGCTCCAATAACGCCTTTCATCACATACAAGATTTATTTTGATTTGAGAGAAAAAGATATTCATTCAGAACTATTTCCAGAGGTAGAATTTAATTTTGAACCAACACTTTCAACAGAAGAAATATCTGATGTGAATGGCGCGATTTGGAAGTGTAAAAAAGATGCTGGCTTAAGTTTAAGGGATTCTTTGAAGAAAGTTTGTATCCCGAAAAGTTTGAAGTCGCTTGAAAAAGACTTAAAAGCAATGCATAAAATAGAAACAGTGGAATTCGGAAAAGATTTGACTATAGAAAAATAATTTTTTTTTCTCTTTTTTTTTAGTTAACTTTAAATTCTAAGCGTCAATATTTTTATTTATGGAGAGGGTTCAAAAAATTATTGCTAACTTTGGATATTGTTCCAGAAGAAAAGCTGAAGAATTAATAAATCAGGGAAAAGTTTTTGTTAATGGTAAAAAAATATCTATCGGCGATAAGGCTTCGGAAAAGGATGAAATAAAAGTTGAAGGAGAAATCTTAAAAAAACCAAAGACTCTATATCTTTTATTTCACAAGCCAGTAAAATGTGTGACTGCCTTAATGGATGCGCATTATAAAACAGTAATGGACTATATTAAAATAAAAGAGCGGGTCGTTCCTGTTGGGAGGCTTGATTATTACACTTCAGGTCTTCTTTTAATGACTAATGATGGAGACTTTGCAAATAAAGTGATGCACCCACGTTATGAAGTGAACAAAACCTATAGAGCAGAAGTTGACAAGAAATTTTTGGAAGAAGACTTGAAAAAAATTGAGACTGGAATAAAACTCGAAGACGGCATAACTTCACCAGCAAAAGCTCACAAGATAAAAGAGAATTTGGTAGAAATAGAAATTCATGAAGGAAAAAATCGCATTGTTAGGCGAATGTTAAAACAGCTTGGTTATAGAATAAAAACTCTTGAAAGAACAAAGATTGGAGAATTATCAATAAATGGTTTGAGAGTTGGTGAGTATAAAGAGATAACAAAAGAAGAGGCTCACAGGGTATTCTCCAAAACTTTAGACAAATAATTATAAATAAAGGCTAATTTTTTTTTAAATAAACAAAATGAAAGACATAATAATTAAAGGTGCTCGTGAGCACAACCTAAAAAACATTAATGTAACACTTCCAAGGGATAAGTTTATAGTAATAACTGGTCTTTCAGGCAGTGGAAAATCAACCCTTGCTTTTGACACATTATATGCTGAAGGGCAAAGAAGATATGTTGAATCACTTTCAGCTTATGCAAGACAATTTTTGGGGTTAATGAACAAACCAGATGTTGATAGTATTGAAGGCTTATCGCCAGCAATATCAATCGAACAAAAAACTACGAGTAAGAATCCTCGAAGTACTGTTGGAACAATAACTGAAATATATGATTATCTGAGGCTTCTTTTCGCAAGAATAGGTATTCCTTACTGTCCGGAACACGGAATAAAAATAGAAGCTCAATCTTCAGAAAGAATTGCACAGAAAATTGCAGAAGAACTCTCCGGTAACATAATAGTTCTTTCACCAATAATCAGACAAAAAAAAGGAACATATGAAAAACTGTTAATGGATTTAAACAAAGAAGGATATGCAAGAGCAAGAGTAAATAAACAAATTGTAAGAACTGATGAAAAAATACTTCTTGAAAGATACAAAAAACATGATATTGAAATAGTTATAGATAGACTTAACATAACAGACACTCAAAGACTCGTAGAGGCTTGTGAAAATGCTCTGTTAAAATCAAAAGGATTATTGATTGTTCTTGACGAATCAAATAAAGAACAATTATACTCTTCAAAAATGGCTTGTCCAAAATGTGGCTTAGCATTTGAAGAATTGCAACCAAGAATGTTTTCTTTTAATAGTCCGTTTGGTGCTTGTGAAGAATGTCATGGTCTTGGTATAAAAATGGATTTTGACCCTGACTTGATAATACCAGATAAGAATAAGTCAATTGCAGATGGTGCAATAATGCTTTACAGAAACGCAATTGATGGTTGGCGAGGACAATATATCGGTTCAGTTGCTAAACATTATGGGTTTGGAGTTTTTACAGCAATCAAAGACTTATCAAAAGAACAATACAATATTTTGATGTATGGATCTGAGGATCGAATAAAATTTAATATGAAGATGAAGCAAGGTGAAGCTAACTGGACTCATACCAGTAGTTGGGAAGGTCTCGTACCTCAATCTGAAAGACTTTTTCATCAAACTGAATCAGATTATAGAAGAAGAGAACTTGAAAAATTTATGAGAGTATCTACCTGTCCTGCTTGTAAGGGAAAAAGGCTTAAAGAAAAAGTTTTAGCAGTAAAAATAAACGATAAATCAATAATTGATATAACCGACCTTTCCATAAAAGATACTTTAGATTTTTTTAAAGATTTAAAATTATCTGAAAAAGAACAAGAGATTGCAAAACACATCTTAAAAGAAATAAATTCTCGACTTAAATTTTTATCAGAAGTAGGACTTTCATACTTAACACTCTCAAGAAACTCAGGAACGCTTTCTGGCGGAGAAGCCCAAAGAATTAGACTTGCAACACAGATAGGTTCCAATCTAATGGGTGTAATATACATTCTTGACGAACCATCAATTGGTCTTCATCAAAAAGATAATCAAAAACTAATAGATACACTTCATCGCTTACGAGATATTGGAAATACTCTTATTGTTGTAGAACACGATGAAGACACAATAAGAAAAGCAGATTACGTTGTAGATATGGGTCCTGGTGCAGGTCTTTTAGGGGGAAGGATTATTGCCAAAGGCACACCTGAAGAAATTGCAAAAAACGAAAAATCCCTGACAGGAAAATATCTTTCCAAAAAAATGAAAATTTCCATTCCGAACATTAGAAGAAAGGCTCAGAGTTTTATTGAAATCAAAGGTTGTAGACAGAACAACTTAAAAAACATTGATGTTAGTATTCCAATAGGAATTTTAACGCTCATAACAGGTGTTTCAGGAAGCGGCAAATCAACTTTGATTTATGAAATTCTCTATAAAGGCCTTATGAAAAAGCTTTATGACTCAAAAAAAAGAGTTGGTGAACATGATAAAATCATATTAGGATCAGAAATTGATAAAGTAGTAGTAATAGATCAAAGTCCCATAGGTAAAACTCCAAGAAGCAACCCTGCAACATACACAAAAATCTTTGATGAAATAAGAAAACTATTTTCAGAATTAAAAGAATCAAAAATAAGGGGTTATAAACCGGGAAGATTCTCTTTTAATGTAAAAGGTGGAAGATGCGAAATTTGTCAAGGTGATGGAGTCATAAAGATAGAAATGAATTTTCTTCCAAATGTATATGTTGAATGTGAAGATTGTGGGGGCAAAAGATACAATCGTGAAACTTTAGAAGTGAGATTTAAAGGTAAATCAATAGCAGATATTTTGAATATGACTGTAGATGAAGCTTACGAACTTTTTCAGAATAGACCGCTATTAAAATCAAAACTTGAAACATTAAAAAAAGTAGGTCTAGGATATATCAAACTTGGTCAAAGCTCTACAACCCTTTCTGGTGGAGAGGCACAAAGAATTAAACTTACAAGAGAACTTTCAAAAAAAGGAACTGGAAAAACAGTTTATTTATTAGATGAACCAACAACAGGTCTTCATTTTCATGATGTAAAAAAACTAATCTTGGTTTTAGATGAACTAGTTTCAAAGGGGAACACAATGATTGTAATTGAACATAATCTTGATGTTATAAAATCTGCGGATTACATAATAGATTTAGGTCCAGATGGCGGTGATGATGGAGGTTTTATTGTTGCAAAAGGAACACCTGAAGAGGTGTCAATAAACAAGAATAGTCACACCGCAGTTTTTTTAAGAAATATATTAAAATGATAAAACTTAAAGATGTCCCAAACAAAATTCCTATCAAACCCGGTTGTTATCTTTTCAAAAACAAAAAAGAAAAAGTAATCTATGTTGGTAAAGCAAATAATCTAAAAAAAAGAGTTAGTAGTTATTTTCAAAAAAAGTCTTTAGATTCAAAAACAAAATCTCTTGTTTCAAAGATTGAATTCATAGAATTTTTTATAACAAATAATGAAGTGGAAGCACTCATTCTGGAAAATAATCTGATAAAAAAGTATCAGCCAAAATATAATATTCAACTTAAAGACTCAAAAAGATATGCTTACATTCACATTACGAAAGAAGATTTTTCAAGAATTCTTATTGTAAGAAAAAAAATTGGTACAGGAGAATTTTTCGGACCATTCACATCTGCAGGAACAAGAGATTATCTTATGCATACACTCATAAAAACTTTTAAGCTTCGAACCTGCAAAAAAATCTCTAAAAAATCCTGTTTACGATATCATATAAAACTTTGTGAAGCACCATGTATAAAAAATATTTCAAAAAAGGAATACGCTAAAAAAATATCTGCTACAAAAATGGTTCTTAAAGGGAAAATAAACGATCTTTTAAAAATACTTCAAAAGAATATGGAACTTTATTCTAAGAAACAAGATTTTGAATTAGCAATCGAATTAAGAAATCAAATACAATCACTAATCTGGCTTAAAGAAAAACAAACCATGGAACTGCAAAAAAAATACAATCAAGATATAATAAATTATAAACGAGCACAAGGAAAAGTTTATCTCTTGCTTTTTAATGTTTACAAAGGTCTTCTTGAAAATAAACAGGAATTTGAATTTGAAGAACAAAACGATTTTTTTGAACAATTTATTTCTCAATATTATTCTGAAAATAAGGTTCCAAAAGAAATAATCTTACCAAAGAACATTAGTAATTCGCTTAAATCTTTTCTAGAATTTCAACGAAAAGAAAAAGTTTTAGTTGTTGTTCCAAAAAAGGGCGATAAAAAAAAGCTTCTTGAACTAGTTCTAAAAAATATTGAAGCATTATTTTTTGGTGAAGTAGAAAAATTAAGTGTTTTAAAAACAAAACTTCGCTTGCAAGAAACACCATTCGTAATAGAGTGCTTTGATGTTTCACATATATCAGGAACTTCAACTGTTGCATCAATGATTCAATTTCAAAACGGCAAACCTAACAAAGAAAATTATCGCAGATACAAAATAAGAACTGTTGAAGGTATTGATGATTTTAAAGCAATATCAGAAGTTGTAATGAGAAGATATAAAAGACTATTGGATGAGAAGAAACCACTTCCAAACTTAATAGTTGTTGACGGAGGAAAAGGACAACTGAGTTTTGCTCTTGAAGAATTAAAAAATTTGAATTTGAAAATCCCAATTATTTCAATTGCTAAAAAAGAAGAAGAAATATTTGTTCCAGGTCTTAAATTTTCAATAAAGCTCGAAAAGAAAAATAAAGGTCTTTTATTTTTGCGAGAAATTAGAGACGAAGCTCATAGGTTTGCAATAAGTTATAACCGGCTTTTAAGAAGAAAAGAAACTTTGCAGAAATAATCACACTAGACACGAGGCAGTAACCTTTTTAAATTAAAATAAAAGTTTTTGTTATAAGTTTGTTATAATTTTATCAAAAGAAAATGGCATTAAATGAATTTAAACTCAAATCAAGCTTTAAGCCTAAAGGCTCACAGCCAGAAGCAATAAAAAAACTCATGAAAGGATTAAAGAACAAACTAAATTACCAAACGCTTCTGGGAGTTACGGGTTCTGGAAAAACATTTACAGTTGCAAACATCATATCTCAAATACAAAAACCAACTCTTGTTTTAGCACACAACAAGACTTTAGCTGCTCAACTCTATAACGAATTTAAAGATTTCTTTCCCAAAAATAGAGTTGAATATTTTGTCTCATACTATGATTATTACCAGCCAGAATCATATATACCACAAAAAGATCAGTACATAGAAAAAGATGCCCAGGTAAATCCAAAAATCGAACAGATGAGGCTTGCGGCAACAGCCTCACTTATATCAAGAAAAGATGTGATAGTTGTAGCTTCAGTTTCTTGTATTTACAGTGTTGGCGATCCAAAAAATTTTGTACAAATGGGATTTGAAATAGTTTCTAAAAAAAAGTTTTCAAGAAATGACTTGATAAGAAAACTTGTTGATTTACAGTTTGAAAGAAACGATTTAGAACTTATGCCCGGAAGATTCAGGGTTAAAGGTGATACAATTGATTTTATACCAGGATATTTTGATAACATCATAAGAATAGAATTATTTGGTGATATTGTAGAAAAAATTCTTGAAATTGAAAAAACATCTGGTAATGTTTTAGAAGATATGAAATATTTTCATGTTTATCCCGCAAGACAATTTGTTATATCGCCGGAAACAATAAGTTCTTCAATAGACTTAATAAAAGATGATCTTAAAGAGCGACTTTTGGAATTAGAACCTTTAGAGGCTCATCGATTAAAACAAAGAACTCTTTATGATTTGGAAATGATTGAAGAAACAGGTTTTTGTAAAGGCATAGAAAATTATTCTAGGTATTTTGAAGGAAGAAAAAAAGGTGAGAGGCCTTTTTGTTTGCTTGATTATTTTCCAGAAGATTTTATGATTGTTATTGATGAAAGTCACCAAACATTACCACAAGTAAGAGGAATGTATAAGGGTGATTATTCGAGAAAAAAAAATTTAATAGATTATGGTTTCAGACTTCCAAGTGCATTTGATAACCGACCATTAGACTTTTCAGAGTTTGAAAAATTCATGAAAAAAAATAATGTGTTGTTTGTTTCGGCAACTCCAGGGCCTTATGAAGAAACACATTCATCACAGATCGTAGAACAAATAATCAGACCTACAGGTCTTGTTGATCCAGTGGTTTTGATAAAACCAATTAAAGGACAAATTAATGATTTAAAAGAAGAGATCCGATTAACAATCAGCAGAGGTGACCGGGTTCTTGTAACAACACTTACAAAAAAACTTGCTGAAGAATTAACAGAATATTTTGCAGAAGCAGGAATAAAAACTCGATATCTTCATTCTGAAATTGATACACTTGAAAGAACAGAAATTATAAGACAATTAAGGCTTGGAAAATTTGACGTCTTAGTCGGGATTAATCTTTTAAGAGAAGGGTTAGACATTCCTGAAGTAGGATTTATAGGAGTACTTGACGCAGATAAAGAAGGATTTTTGCGTGACGCAAGAAGCCTTATACAAATCATCGGCAGAGCTGCAAGAAACATAAATTCAAAGGTTGTTTTATACGCTGATAAAATTACTGATTCAATAAAAAAAGCAGTTTTAGAAACCAATAGAAGAAGAAATTTGCAGTTGAAATATAATAAGAAAAATAAGATTACACCAAAAACAATAATAAAGCCTATTAAAGAAAAAGAAATTGAACTAACAGATGCAAAACACATTCCAAAAAAAGATGTTCCGAATTTGATTATAGAATTAGAGTTCGAAATGCAAAAAGCCGCAAACAAACTTGAATTCGAAAGAGCAATTGCACTTCGAGATAGAGTTAAAAAATTAAAAGAAAGAATTGATGTTTCAAAATCCTAAAATATGAAATCTGCTTCGTCAGAAGTGACAGTTATTTCTTTTTTTTGGGTTGCTTCTTTTTTTCTTTCAAAGTTTATTTTTGGATTTATATCCATTGCTTTGTGAAAGCTAATGTTTCCACAGTTCATGCAGTGAAAATATGCACCGAATTTGCCTGTTTTTAAATCAAGAGTTTCTCCACAAACACACTTCATAAGAGGAAGCTCTTCTGTTTTGTGCTGTTGACATACAGGAACACCCTGTTGATTAATGCTTGTTGCTTGCTTTTCACAAAAAGGACAAATATCTTTTTTGTATTCTCCATAAACTTTTTTTCTTGAAAACATATTTTTTTAAAATTTTTAACTCTTTAAAACATTTATTGTACTCTAAAAGCTTTATTGTTTTAAACTCCATTGAAATGAAAACAATATTTAAATATGAATAAATCAACTATTTTATTATATGAAGCGAATTGGAGGTGTAATATGAAACAAATAATTGTTCTTCTAGCAATATCTTTATTAATTTTTAGTTCATGTTCAAAAACAGATGATACAATCAAAGAAAATGATAAAGAATTATTAGAAGAAAAAATAATAGGTGGAGAAAGAAATGAATTTGGATGTCTTGGAGCTGCAGGATATACTTGGAATGAGTCTGTGAATGCTTGTATAAGAACATGGGAGCTTGATTTGAATCAACGAAAAGCTGCAAAGATTGCAGTGAATTTTGTAGGTTATAAAAATGCTACAACAATAATTAGTGTTACAACTGCAACATGCCAGGGATGCTTTGTTGTAGAATTAGAGCAAGGAAACTTGCGTGAAAGAAAAACAGCGACACTCAATAATTGGGAAGCGGTAAATTAGTTTTTTTTTTTAATTGACCTTAAAATCAATCTCGTCATGCGCATTAACAATTAGACTTGCATTTAAATTACTTGTAAAATTTTTCATTCTTTCAATTGATTTTTTATTTACACTTTCTTTCTTGTGTTTTGAAAGACCAATAATTACCAAGTCCGAATATGCTGAATTTTCATGAATGACTTTTTCAAATTCATATTCTTTACTTATTATGACATGGACCTCTATATTATCAATTCTTGATTGTGCTATCATTCGATTCATTCGCTCACGCGCAAGAGTATAATGTTTTTTATTACTTACAACATGAAATATTCTGATTATTGGATTATTTTCCTTCCATTTATTAGAGTGGGTTACTAAATATGCAATCAAGAGTGCAAGGTTACCGTTTCGTGGGCTTTTCCACCAAACATCGATTTTATGAAAATTTGAAATTCCTGCCCTGTTTCTTAATATTAAAAAATTCTTTCTCAGGTTGAATGAAATATTAGCAATATCTTGCAAAGGAATTTTTTCATCATAGTCTAAAAGGACAGTATTAAGTGACATGTTACCAATTGTTTCGCTTTGTATAATGGTTTCAACTGTTGACTTACAATCTTGAGTTATTATTACTCTTGGAAAAATATCTAAATCATTTTCTTTGATGTGCTCTTTTGTTGTTTCTTCTATCTCTGTTTTCATTAATGTTTTTTTAGAAACATTTCCTTTTATCAGCATGTATATTTTCATAATGCTTCTATTAGAACTGATGCTGTCAATAAGTGAGAGCATTAAATTTCTGTTTTGTTCTTGGAGCGAAAAACTAACAATTGTTGGTCTCCAGTTCTTTTTGCTTTTATAAGTGCTTTCTATTCTATTAAGAACAGTTCTGAAAATTTGAAACCAGACACCTTCCCAAACACTTTCTATTTGTATTGATGTACGGTTTTTTGTTAACACATAAAACACTAGCAGTTGAAACGCGATTCCCGCAAGCATAATATATGGATTGAATAAGTACATAACAAAATAACAAGTCACCATTCCATATAGTGATATTATCCACGGAGCATTAAATGTTGGTCTGTAACTCGGATTTTTACTGATGTTTTCTAGAAACGCTGCGCCGTTAATCCAGCCATAAACATTTAAGAAAAACATACTAACAATTATTGAGACTATGTCTAGACCACCAAAAAATAATACTATCTCACCGATTATGAAACTAACAATTAAAGAATAATGCGGTTCCGTACTTTTTCCAATTGATTTGGAAAGAATAGCACATTTTTTTGGGATAACTTCATCTTCGGTTATGGCTCTCAGTGATCTTGGAGCAGTCATCATACAACTAAGGGCTGATGAAACTGTTGCAACCATTATTCCCGCATAGATAAGACTTGGTATTAGAGCAAAGTTTTTTATTATTAGCGGGTCAGAGCTTAATGCTATTGGAAGAATACTATAAGAAAGCTTTATCACAAGACAAACATAAATACACATTGTTAGAATGATTGAAAAAAATGTTCCTTTGACAAGACTTTTTCTAGGAGTTTTCAAATCTCCACTCATACCAACTCCTGCATCAATTCCTGTGACTGCAGGGAAAAACAGTGCGAACGCAATCCAGAAAGGTATGCTTATTCCGTGGTTTCCTAAAAGATTTGCATTAATCGCATTTATGTTTGGAGTAAGAAAGATTGAAACTAATGATAATAATATTGTTATAAGTATGAGGTATTGTATTTTTATTACGAATTGTGCACCTCTAAAAACAATTAAGAAAAAAACCACTAAACAAAGCATTGCCAAGTATCTTTCAGGTATAAAAATGTTTACTGTTGTTAATAATTCATGGAATACTTTAGTAAAAGCAATTGTATAAAATGCTGCAGCAATTGTTTGAGCTAAAAACAGTTGTATTCCCATGCTGCCTCCAAATGCTCTACCTAAACTTCTGGAGATTAAATAGTAAAGTCCGCCCCCTTTAACATTGATGTTTGTCGCAATTGCAGATATTGAAAACGCTGTTGCAATAGTTATAGAATGGGCTAATAGAATTATGCCCAGCATCTTGATTAGACCAACACCACCCAAAACTTTTGGGACTATCAAATACATTACTGCACCTAAAATAGCGAGTATTGAAGGAACCATCACTCCTGATGCAGTTCCAAATTTTTTGCTTTGAAATTTAGAAGTTGAACTCTCACCCAAAGTCATTTTATTGTTTGAGACAGAATCATTTATAAAGTTATTTGTTGTTTTGGCGTCGAGAAGAAAATTTTTTAATTTTTTTTAGAAACTTTTATTAATAATCATGGTCTTATTTATTTGATGATTGTTCAAATAATTGGTTTTATTGGTATGTTTTTGATTCTTTTATGTTTTGTCATGGTACAAATTCACAAGTGGAAAGATACTGATTTCAAATATGATTTTTGGAACTTGGTGGGTGCACTGTTGTTAGTTGTTTATGCAGTTCTTATCAAAAGTTATCCTTTTCTAATACTCAATGCTGTTTGGGTGTTTGTATCTTTAAGAGATGTTTTTTCTGATTTAGAGAATAAGAATCAATAATTAATTATCATAACCATCATAAACTATTTTTCCTTCTTCACATAATTTTCCTGGTTTTTTATTTTCAGATTCGAGTAATATTCCTTTTTCATATTCTGATTCCCAATACATGACGATGTGAAGTTTTTTTTTATTTTGTTTTTCTATCTTTTTTTTTATTTGTTGTATTTTATAATGTGTGTTTGTTGGTAAGCCTTCCATGTCCAATGGCGTTCCTTTCATAATATCATCAAGAACAATTGCAATATCAATATCTGAATCCTTTTTTTCTTGCTCTTTTAAAACGGATCCATAAAGAATTATTTTCGAGATTCCTTGAATTTTTTTCAGATTCTCAATTGTTTCTTTTGCAGTTTGTTGATGTGTGTTCATTTCTTTTTTATCTCTTTTCTTTTTTTAATCAGTTAATTTTCTAAACATTTAAATAATTTGTTTTTAATATTGTTTTTTTATGACTAAATTATTAAAAATTAATGATTTAAATTCAGAAAACATCGCTTCAATTTGTGATCACACTTTTCTTTATCGCTCCGAGTCTTTTAAAAAAACAGTTCGAGAAAATGAAAGTTGTGTGAGCTTAAGAAAAGAATTATTCCTAAACTTTTTAAATGAAACTATTAATTTAAAGTTTTCTCCTCACGCGATTTGTGTAAGACCTGAAGATGTTTCTTTTGCATTAAATTTTTTAAAAGAACATGATAAAGAAAAAATTTTAGTTGCATCGGTTGTTGGATTTCCTGATGGATCTCATTATTCTACTGATTTTAAAATTTTTGAAACAAAACTTGCAATTGCTGCTGGTGCAAAAGAAATTGATATGGTTATTAATTATGAAAAACTAAAAAAAGGGGATTTTGAGTTTGTTTGTGAAGAGATAAAAGCGGTTGTTTTTGAAGCGCATAAATTTGATGTGCTTGTAAAGGTTATTCTTGAAAACTCAGAACTTATAAAGGAACAGATAAAAAAAGCTTGCGAACTTTGTGAGGCTGCGAACGTTGATTTTGTAAAAACTTCAACCGGATTTAGTTCTTATGGTGCACTTGTTGAAGATTTAAATATTATGCGAAAAAATTTTTCAAAAGGCGTTAAGGCTTCTGGTGGAGTAAATATTTCTAACGTGAAAAAAATTCTTTTTTCGATGTCTGGAAGAGATGATGGTTTTATTGATTTGAACCCTTTAAAAGTTAGAATTGGTGAGAGTTCGCTTCTTATAGGTTTAGATGATGGTTATTAGTTGTTCATGCTTAAAGTCAAACTATTTCTCTAAAACTACTCATTAATGGTAAAAAAGACAAAAAATTAATAAATTAACTCTTATTTTACCTAATAAAATGCTTGATAAATTCAGAGATTTACATCAAGGAGAAGACTTTGCAGTTATTGGTTCTGCACCTTCAGCATTATTGTTTAAAAGAAATGAAACAAAAGCAATAGGTGTTAATGGTGCTGGCAAACTATTGCAGTCAGATGACTACTTTATTTCAGGAGATGAAGCAACACACACCAGATCCTGGTTTAAAGGTTTAGACTCTGATGTACATTGCATCCTGAGACCCCACACAGCAATTTATTCTGAAAAATTTTATCCAAATAAAAAACTAAGAGAAGATATGATTAGAGTCTATGAAACATACATGGATAAAAATCCCAATATAACGCACTTCAAAAAAGGTCAAGGTTTAAGATGTATTTTGCCTGGCAATGAATTTATAGATTATTATTTCTCTAAAATACCTGAACCTGCCAAAAATCATTATTTAATCAGAAAAGTAACAAGTGATGAGCCTGTATCAAAATATCAAACTAGCATAAATGTTGGTGGAACAAGTGCATGTATGGCTGTACAAGTAGCTTTCATTATGGGTGCAAAAAATATTCATTTATACGGTGTAGAGTTTAGTAATGAGATAACTTCTGGTGAAGAATACAAAGGATCAAATTATTTTTACAAACCAGAAGAAAACGAAACAGGAATGACCCTTCCTTCACAAAGAGTGTTTTTAGATGATATAATTAAACAAGTGATAAACAAAGGAGTTCCTGTTTATTCCCACGGTCCAACAAAATTGAAAGAAACAATAAAACTTCTTTAATAAATAACCCAAAATCTCCCTAACTCGTTATTACTTTTCTTGTGTTCTTTAATAGCATTTTCTAGGGTGCTTACAGAAACAATTATTCTTTTTTTATGCGGGTCTGCAAGCACAATTTTTTCATTGTTCACATCTATGCTTTCAATGAGTGATGCATGACCATATGGGAAAAAGTTGTCGTGGAGCATGCCATAATTATAACAGGTTAACAAGTCATGATTTTCTTGCAAGTGAAACTTGATGAATGATGAGATATCGCTCAGATAATTTATCAAGTGGTATTCTTCTTTTAAAGCAACATCATTTTTTAAGAAAAAATTTGTTAAGCCATGTTCTTTTTTATTGATTTGAGTTCCCCAACCTGATTTTGGCATTTTTCCTGTAAGGACTTTTTTAAAATAATTTTTTTCTAAACTTGAAATTGTCAGTCCTAAATCCCATCTTATGTTCTCTTGTTCAATGTATGTTAGTCCTCTTCGTTTAAGAATTATTTGAATACACGCAGGAACGCAACAATATGGTTTTTGTTTTATTAATTCATAGATTGGATTAATTGTCGTGTTAATTAATATGAAGAATGATAACTTATTTTTATAGCAATGTGTAAATTTTAAAATAATAATTAATAAAAAAATAATAAATTAGTTTTTCTTAGATGTCTTTTAGAAATCTAAAATTTTCTTTTTTTTCTAAAGCATTCTTTGCAAAAGACTGGTTTGCCTTCAGTTGGTTTGAATGGAACTTCACATTCTTGGCCACACTCAGAACAAGTTGCCTTATGCATATCTCGTGGTCCAAAATCTCTTCTTGGTCCACCGCCGTTTGATCTTTGCATATTTTCTCCTCCGAAATATTGCATAAATGAAAACCAGATTTTGATTTTCAGTTATGTTTTTTCAACAAAACAAGAATTTGTTTATAAACGTTTTCATTTTAAGGGCTTGAAACTCGTTTTTTAAAATAAAAATACATTTATATAGATTAATTTTTTTATAAAAATAATATGCAGAACACTATTATCTTAATTTTGGCGGTTTAGGGTTTAGGACCATTTTTAGGTTCGCTTATTGGTGTTTTGAAAAAACCCAATAATAGATTTATGTATTCAATGCTTGCATTTGCAGGTGGTGTTATGCTTGTGATATCTTTTTTGGGAGTTAGTACCTGAAAGTATAGCTCAATCGTTGATTTTTATTTGTGTTGTTGGAGTTATTATTGCTTCTTGTGGAAACTGTAAGAATCACTTAACAATTTTTTCTCTTATTGCAGGAATACTTGTTGTCATAATTCTTGGTGCAATTTAGATTTGTTATAAACCTTTTTAAATCTGTCTTCTTTTCTTTTTTTTATGACATTGGAACTTATAACAAAATCTCATGGTGCAATAGACTCAGGTTTTTTTTCAAGCTTTATGAAGTTTGTAAGATTTGATGATTATGCTTTTGCAACGAGTCATCTTTGTACTCTAGTAAAAAAAACCGCTGAAAACCCTGATTTGTACGAAACAAGCATTCTTTCTTATAATGTTAATCAATTTTGGAAGTTGGAAAATTCTCATTTAAATACAATTCTTAAACATATAAATTCCAAGGATTTTGATGGAGATGAATCTCTTTCAAACTTGGTTGGTTTTGATGATGCGCTTTCTGCTAAGGAAGAAGAGGCGTTGTATAATAATGGTGAACTAATACCTGTTCAAATCTCTCCTGATGAGTCAATTATTTCTTTAGGTATATATAAGGTTTCAGCTCTTCATTTCGGAAGGTTTAGTATGTATGTTTCTAATGGTGGTTTTTTTGGTTGGGATAAAAAAATGCCTGCTTTTGCTGAAGACGCAATTGAATCAATGAAGAATTCTAAAAGGGATTTTTATAAAGATATAAAAAAAGAAACCTTAATTTAACACAGTTATTACTTTTAAATAGTAATCTTTATAAATTATTATTGATTCATCTTCATATGAAAGTTGTAGAATTCATGGGAATGCCAAGAGCAGGCAAGTCTACGCACAAAGAGTTAATAGAAACATTTCTAAAACACGAAAAAAAAGTATTAACAAGAAATATATACGAGGGAGCAAGAATTTGTCCAATCGATAAAAATAATCGATTCTTATATAATGCCTGGTCATTTCATAACACCATGAATCGTGTGATAGAATCAAAAGAACAAAAGTTTGATTATTTGCTGATTGACAGGGGCGTTTATGACCATATGGCATTCACTCAAGCATTATACAAAAAAGATTATATAACCAAAAGTCAATTTCAAGCACAAATAAAATATTTTAAAGAATTCAAATTTCTCGAAGAAATAGCACTGGTTTTCTTGGTTACACCAGAAGAATCACTTAGAAGAGAAAATGTAAATCATACCTACAGAGGAAGAGTCATGAATGACAGTTTTTTATCGGCTTTACATGAATCATATAAAGAAATACTGCCAAAAATAGCGATGGATTATTATATCATAGATGGTTCTAAAAAATTGGCAGAAAACAAAAAAGAAATAACAGATTTTATTGTTGGGAAAGAATAATTTTTCACTATTTTTTTTAAAACTGTCAAAATATTTTTACATTAAACAAATTTATGAAACATGATCACTAAAATTCATGATAAAATTGTTGGTTATCATTATTCTAATCCAAAGGCATATCAATCTATGCAAACAACAGGAATAGATGGGCACATTTCTTTTGATTTTGAAAAATTTGCAGGGTTAATTCCTAGAAAAAGATTTATTCGTCTTGGTTATGGGCATTTTTTGCCTGATGAATCTCATGAGGGTGTAATCGAAGGATTGTTAGAACCTGAACCAAACTCTTGGTTGGAAAATTCTGAGTTTTCATATCTTTGGAATTCATTAATGCATGATATTTGTCGAGAAAAAGAAGTTCTGCTATTGAGTTTTCAACTAAAGCCAAAAGACAAAGCATATATTGTTGAAAGAGCTCATGTAGAAAGAGAATTGTATAAAGAATCAAAGGGTTTCGGAATATCAACTAAACAATCTATGAATGATGCGTTCAAAAAATATTGGGAATCAAGAGTTCCTGTTTTTGAATATAAACAAAATTATAATCTTTCCCAATTAACAATATGGTCTGGAATAGAGTTTAACAGATTAAATGTTGAATGGATAAAACCAACTGATGAAGTCTGGACAAGAGTTCTTGACAATAAATGGTAATTATTTCAATTTTTTTATTGGATGTAATTCTTTATTCTAGTAATTTTAAATCAAGCTTTTAAGATGCACTGTTCACATATGATGTACTAATTTTTTGTTATTTTGTGAAACTTGCAAGGCATGCAATAGAACAAAACGAGTAGTGGCGCGATTCAGACAACACAGCTATATTTTAAGAACCAAGTTTCTCTTTATTTTTTGAGTCAAAGAAAAATCTGTTAATTTAGAAGGTTTATGTTGAAAAACATCAAACCCTCTCTCATTATATCTTGGAACTAGATGCCAATGGACTTGATTTGTTTCATCCATGTAAATTAAATAAACCTTTTTTATTTTCAAAGTTTTAAGAAGAGCGTTTCTAATTTCATCAACTTTATCCATTAAATGTTCATAATCTTTTTTTGAAAGCAAATGCAAATCAGTAACTGATTCTTTCCAAACAATAATTGTATGACCTTTAACTATTGGATAATTTGCCAAACAAACATATAATTTAGAATTTTCATAAATCATCGCTTTATCAAAAGGTTTTGGTAATTTGCTTTGCATTTTTTAAATATGTAAATAAATCTATATAAATTTTTGGTTACAATGCGATATTGAGCACAATTTTCATTATAACAATTTGATAATATAAATTTTGGAGCTGAAGATTATTCTTGTAGAAACATTAATAAACATTTAATTCTTATAAATCATTATGAAATTTTATTTGTCATCTTTCAGACTTGGAAATAAATCTGAAGAATTAGCTAGATTAATGCCGGAAAATAAAAAAATCGGGTATATTCCGAATGCATGTGATTTTACAAAGGTGGATGTTAACAGAAGAACTGCTTGGGAGAAATTTGATATTGAAAGTTTAAGCAATCTTGGATTAAATGTTGAATATCTTGATTTGAAAAATTATTTTGGTAAGACTGATATTCTCAGGGAAGAAATAACTGGATTAGGGGGTATTTTTGTCAGTGGTGGAAACACTTTTATTTTAAGACAAGCTATGAATTTGAGTGGATTTGATTTAATATTTAATGAACTTTTAAACAGAAAGGATTTTGTATACTCAGGATATAGCGCAGGAATTTGTGTTTTAGCACCAAACCTTAAGGCTTTACAGATTGTTGATGATTCTACAGATAAACCATACAAAGAACTTCAAGAAACTATTTTGGAGGGTCTTGGATATTTAAATTATATTATCCTCCCACACTACAAATCAGACCATCCAGAATCCGCTGACATTGACAAAGAAGTTCAATATTGCAAAGACAATAACATCCAGTTTAAGACTCTGAGAGATGGGGATGTAATTATAATCGAATAATCTTGATATAATTAGTTATAAGAAATCATTTACAATTATTCTATATATTCAAATTTCACTGTTGTTTTTTCAGAACGAGCATAAATATTTAATATTTCTTCCATCTCAGAAGCATAATATTCATCATCCCCCAGAAGTTTAAAAGTAGCATGAATTGGTCCGAGTTGTTTCTTATCATCTCTGTTAAGTTCAGCATTTACCAGAAGGCTTACTAAACAGTCTAAAGGATTCATCGCTCCTTCAACTCCACGACTAGTTCTTTTTGTTGATGAATAAAAGCCATTACTTATTAAATGTGATGTGAATGGAATCGAAATACCAAGTATTTTTGATTTTTTTTCGCTTTGGATTATTTTTATTAACAATTCATCTTCAGCCATAATAAAAGGAAATGCAGATTTGTATATAAATCTTTATCTGAATCCTTAATAAGGGGAGTTTATTTCAAAGAGTAAACATTAATAAACAATAAATTATTATGTTCTAAGTATGAATGTTGAACAGATAAAAGAAGTGATGAAAAAATATGGAAAAGCTTGGGAAAATCAGGATTCTAATTTAATCATGGAATGTTTTACAAAAAACGGTGTTTATCAAGAAAGCCCTTTGAAAAAACCTTATCGCGGACACAGAGAAATTAAGAAATTTTGGGATGAAGTGGTTAAAAAAGAAACTATAAAAATAAAATTTAAACTTGGAAAATGTTATTTATCAAAAGATGAAAAAACTGGGTTTTCCGAGTGGGAATGTAAAAATATTCACAAAAAAGAAACACACAAAATGGTTGGTATCATGATTCTAAAAATGAAAGGAAATAAAATCTCTTTTCTAAATGAATATTGGAATACTAAAATCATCTGAGATTGTTGAGATTGTTGTAATAAACAGAACTAAATAGAATCATTTAAAAAGGAACCATCATTTCTATACTAATCAGAACTTTGACTATTTGTCAATTAAAATATTTATTTAACAAATTTACGAGGCGAATTCTGAGAACTAATATTAAACCAAAAAATATATGGAGGTGAAAAAAATGAATGGAACAGTAAAATTTTTCAATGAAATGAAAGGATTTGGATTTATTGCTGCTGAAGATGGAAAAGAAGTTTTTGTACATCAATCTTCGTTAGGAGATGGAGTAACTTTACACGAAAACGACGAAGTCACATTTGATGTAGAAAATGGAGACAGAGGCCCAAAAGCAGTTAATGTAAAAAGAGTTTAGTTAAAACTTATTAAATTAAAAATAAAAAAGTATTAACTAGCGTTGCAAACGCTTTGATAAATTAGTTTTTTTTAAATTATATTTTTTTCTGATAAATTTATTTTTAGTTATAATTAATACTGTTTTGAAAACTTTATGTTTGCAGAGTGAATTTGAACTTATTAGTCTAGTGAACACAGTATGTAGTCAAGATGTGGAATTAAAATTGTGGTGGGTTTTAAATCTTTGTAATGTTCAAGTATCGTCTAAGCCATTTAAATTTCAATTAATTATCACTATTAAGTAACAACAAAACGAAACATTTATAAAGTGCAAACACCATTAAAATCATATGGCCCAAGAACTTGCATTATCAATAACTAATTTTAAGTCACAATTCAATTTAGAAGAAGAACTATATCAAGAAAAAACAGACTCGGTTTATTCTGGTGAAACTAAATCCTTCTGGCAAAAAATTGGTGAGGGATTAAATGATTTACAAGAGTCATATTTTGAACCAAAATTATTTGAGAAGAGCGGAAAATTATATGAAATTTTAGGAATTAAATTATTTGGAAAGTATTGTCCAAACTATGGAACTAAATTCTCTTCAAAGGATTCGCTGATTGAAGGAAGAAAAAAAGAAGATTTGCAATCATTCGTTAATTCAACGAAACTTCTTGAAGGAATTCACACATTTGTTCTTGCACCAATTCACACAACTTTGACAATGATGAGTTTAGCAGATAAAGATTATTCTAGCGCAATTGTTTGGGGTATAACAAATGTAATTATCAATCTTTATCCAATAATGGCTCAAAGATATAATCGGAATAGAGCAAATCGCTTATTAGATATGTTAGACCAACGAGAAGTTAGAAATACACACCAGATTCCGAATGTTTCTGGTCCAAGACGGTCCATCATTCCCACAAGTTCATATTAATAAGAACTGTGTTTAATTATTTATAAAGATTATGAAACGATTTTGAAAAAATCAAATGTTTACAATTTTTCATACACCCGAACAATGCCGTAGAGGATTTCTTGCTAAATATTGTAAATAATACCAGCAAAATCTAGAATTGATTATTGAGTAGAACTAGGGGTATTTTTAGCACGCGACATCATGTAAGTGATGCGAGATGTGTATATTGGTCTTGACATAATTCCTGTAATTAATGCTACGGTAGTGATTTTTGAGTTTGTTTTATGAATCTCTTTTAATTTTTGTTCGATGTTATTCAATTCAGTTATTTCTATACTACCATCTTCTTCTTTGTATAATTCACCCACATTGTATTTTTTTTGCATTATATCAAAATTACTTTTTATGAGTTCTCTTCCTGTTTTAAATGCATCACATATTTGATTGAAATAATTTTTTTTACTCATTTTAAGGCGGTAATCAAATACAGCACATAAATCTTTCTAAAAATAACTACTTAACAATGATGATTTTTATTTTTTAAATTAAGAAGTGGAGTTAATATTTATTGTTAGTTGCTATTCTTTCTGGAAAATAATTGTTCTTATATTCTTCATATAATGTTAATACTTTGATGAACTGATTTTTTTTATTTGTTGAAAAAATTTTCGAATAAACATAAAATTATTTAAATACCTTACAGATTGAAAGAACACAACATGGATCAAAAGCATATTGGAATCATATTACTAATAGTATCAGTTCTTCTGAGTAGTTTTATTTTCATGGTAAAAAACAATAATGAAGCGTTTATACAAGACTACATGGCTAAAGAAGGAACTTGTTATTTGGAAGATGGAACATGTCTTCATAAAAAAGACCTACCATTGTATGTTTTTGGTTGGGCTGTTTCAGGTGCATTGTTCTTATTTGGTGTTTACTTAACATTTTTTGATAAAACACAGAAAATGATAACAGAACATCAAATTAAAGTATCAAGTGCTTTGGAGTCTGCAAAGAAACAGGAAAGAGAAAAAGATGAATTTAAGGCTTATCTGGCAGGTTTTAATGAAGAAGAACAAAAAGTGCTAAGAGCAACAAAGGATCAAGAAGGTATAAAACAATCAACATTAAGATTTAGGACTAATATTTCAAAAACAGCATTATCATTAATTCTAAAAGGACTTGAAGAAAAAAGCATAATAAGTAGAAAACCTGCCGGAAAGACAAAAGAGATATACTTAATAAAGAAGTTCTAAAAAGCGTTTTAAACGTTCTGGGACAATAATTTTCTAGTTTAAGCTTGTTTTTGAAGTTTTATTTCGGAGGAAGGGTATTTATAAAGCTTTAATTACGTATCTTTGAGATGAATTATGAAAAAAATCACGATTCAGGTTAAAGGAATGCACTGCAAAAGTTGTGAGATGCTAATTATTGATACATTAGAAGAACAAGAAGGAGTGAAAAATATTGAAGTTTCTCACAATAAAGGCACAGTAATAATTTTTTTTGATGAGAAAAGGACAAGTGAGAATCAATTGAAATTAATTATCAAAAATGAAGGTTATGAGGTTTATTAAAATGATTGAAAAAAAAGGTTTTATCGCAAAAGGCACAACTTGTGATGGTTGTGCAACAATTATAAAGAAACAAGCACTTAAAGTTAACGGAGTAAACAAAGTATCATTTGATCTGTCAACTGAAACAGGTTATGTTGTTTTTGATAAGAAAAAAACAGATATTGATGAAATATTATCAAAAATTGAGGAAAAAAATTACACTTGTTCTATTCTTAATGAACAAAAACAAAATACCAACAAAACTTTTGGATGGATTTCTGCAATTATAGGACTAATAATTGTAGGATATTTTTTATTTAATTTTGTTGATGGAATCCAGTTGCCAAGCATAAGTCAGAATATGAGTTTTGGGTTATTATTTGTTGTTGGATTACTAACAGGATTTCATTGTATTAGTATGTGTGGAGGGTTTGTTATTAGTTATGCTGCAAAACACGCTCAGGAAGGAACAAAATCTCATAAATCTCATCTCATGTATGGGATTGGAAAAACTACTTCATATACCATTATAGGAGCAATATTTGGATTGCTCGGATCATTTATTGCATTCACACCAACAATTAGAGGCGTGATTGGATTTCTAGCAGGATTGTTTCTTGTATTATACGGACTTAAAATGCTAAATATATTTCCAATCTTAAGAAAAATTCAATTAAGAACACCAAAATTTATCACAAACTTCGTTGGTAAAAACTCAAAATACTCCAGTCCTTTAACAATCGGCTTGTTAAATGGATTGATGATTGCTTGTGGACCTTTGCAGGCAATATATATTATGGCTGCAGGAACAGGAAGTATGATTGGAGGAGCAAAACTACTTTTAGTTTTTGGTCTTGGAACATTACCTGTAATGCTTGGTTTTGGATATTTTGCAAGTTTTGTATCTGGAAAAGTTACGCAAAAAATATTAAAGGCATCAGGAGTCATAGTTATAATTCTTGGTTTAGTGATGATTAACAACAGTCTTGTCCTAACAGGTACTGGATATGATTTTTCTTCAATCTCCGGATTTGTAACTGCAACTGGAACTAAAGAAATGGCAGTTGGAAGCGTGCTTGCGGTTAGTGATGGTTTTCAAGAGATTAGAATGGAAGTAAACAGAAATGGTTGGAATCCTGACACATTTGTATTAAAGAAAGGAGTTCCTGTAAGATGGATAATTAATGGTAAAGAAATAACTGGTTGTAATAATGCAATTCAAGTACCAAAATATGGTTTGGAGTTTAATATTAAATCAGGAGAACAAATAGTTGAGTTTACACCTGATGAAGAAGGTGTTGTGAGATGGAGTTGTTGGATGGGAATGATTCCTGGAACATTCATTGTAATAAATGATGTTAATCTTTCTGACCAAGAAGCAGTACAAAAAGAGATTAATCAAGTTCCACAACAACCAAAAGGCTCATGTGGTGGAAGTTGTGGATCTCCTGTTTGTGAGGCTACAAGAGGTGGAAGTTGTGGTTGTGGTAGTTAATTATAATATTAGTATTATTAGAATTCAATTTAAAACGAGCAAAAAATCATGTGGAGATTATAAATGAAAGTCGTTGTGGGTATGTCAGGAGGAGTTGATTCTTCAGTATCATTAATCTTATTAAAGAAAAAAGGTTACGAACCTGTGGGTGTTTCTTTAAAGCTTCCTGTTTGGAGAAGTAAGTTTAACCAATTATGTGAAAATGCTTGTTGTACTAAAGAATCTTTGAACTTGGCAAAGGCTGTTTGTAAAAAATTAAATGTGCCTTATTACGTATATGATGTTAGAAAGGAGTTTAAGAAAGAAGTGATTGAGTATTTCATTTCTGAGCTCAAAAAAGGAAGGACTCCTAATCCTTGTGTTATTTGTAATAGATTTCATAAATTTTCAAAATTACTAGAATACGCAAAGAAAATAGGTGTAAAATATGTTGCAAGCGGACATTATGCTAAAAAAATAAAGAGTGACTGTGGAGAATTTAAACTTGTAAGACCAAAAGATAAGAATAAAGATCAAACTTATGGTCTTTCTTTTCTTAAACAGAGCCAATTAAAAAAAATTATTTTTCCTTTGAATGATTTATTAAAAAGCGAAGTTTTTGAAATTGCCGAAAAAGAAGGTTTTAAGATTTTTCTTAAGAAAAAAGAAAGCCAGAATTTTTGTTTTATTTCAAATAAATCTTTGCCTAAATTTTTAGAAAAAGAAATAGGAATTAATAATGGAAACATATTTGATGTTAATGGAAAGTTGCTTGGAGAACATAAAGGGGTTCATTTTTTTACAATTGGTCAAAGAAAAGGTTTGGGTTTATCAGAAACTTATTTTGTTAAGGAAAAAAAGAAAAATGATTTAATTGTTACTAAAAACAGACTTGATGTTAGGTCTAAAGAAGTGTATTTGAGAAATATAAATTTTATTTCGAATAAGCATCCAAGAAAAACACTTGATGTAAGAGCAAAAACAAGGTATGCTCAGAAATTGAGTAAAGCCGAACTTGTTCCTTTAAAATCAGGATATAAAATTATTTTTAACACATTTCAAGATAGCGTTACACCCGGACAATTTTGCGTGTTTTACAGAAAAAATGTTTGTCTTGGCGGAGGAATTATCAAATGAAAACAATTATTCAAATTTCAGGAATGCATTGTGCTAGTTGCTCAACTCTCATTAATAAATCTCTCAATAAACTAGACGGTGTGAAAAGTACAAATGTTAATTTAGCAACTAATAAAGTAACTATTGAATACGATGAAAGCAGAACTAACAAAACAGTTTTCATTAACACAATAATAGGCAAAGGATATAATGCAATAATTGCTAGTGAAAACGAGTTTGGTGTTTATGAAAATAAGCAAAAAAAAGAATATTTGAAACTTAAGAAATCATTCTTTTTCAGTCTTTTTTTTGCAGTCCCCGTTTTCATTCTTGGAATGTTTTTTATGAAAAACCCAATATTATATCAAGATATTTTGATGTGGGTTCTTGCAACACCAGTGCAATTTGTTATTGCATGGCCAATGTATAAGAGTGCACTGAATTCTTTAAGAAGTAAGAGTGCTAACATGGACACTCTTATTATTTTAGGAACCTCGGCTGCTTATTTTCATAGTGTATATGTTATTTTTAGTGGTTATGGGCATGTATATTTTGAAGCGAGTGCTGTTTTAATTACCATTGTTTTATTTGGAAGATTATTGGAATCAAAAGCAAAAGGAAAAACTGGTGAAGCAATAAAAAAACTAATCGGATTAAAACCTAAATTAGCAACAGTAATAAGAGATGGAATTGAAATAAAAATAGGTGTTGATGATGTTTTAATCAGAGATAATATCATAGTTAAACCAGGAGAAAAAATTCCTGTAGATGGAATTATTATTGAAGGTTATTCATCTATTGATGAAAGTTTGATTACAGGAGAAAGTATTCCTGTTGAAAAAAATAAAGGTGATTTAGTTATTGGTGCTACTATTAACAAACATGGAAGTTTTATTTTCAAGGCCACAAAAGTAGGTGCTAACACAACACTTTATCAAATAATAAAGCTCATTGAAAATGCTCAGGGAAACAAAGCACCAATACAAAGATTCGCTGATTATGTTTCAGCATACTTTGTTCCAATTGTTTTAATCATAGCACTTAGTACATTTATTTCTTGGTTTTTTATAATAGGCTCTGAGTTTCAATTTGCATTAATGGCGAGTGTTGCTGTATTAGTAATTGCATGTCCTTGTGCACTTGGTCTCGCAACACCAACTGCTATAATGGTTGGCACTGGAAAAGGAGCAAAGAACGGGATATTAATAAAAGGAGGAGAAGCATTAGAGTCCACTCACAAAATAAAAAATATTATTTTTGACAAAACTGGAACTATAACCAAAGGCAAACCAGAGATAACTGACATAATTCCTTTGAAAAAACAAAACAAATATTCTATTCTTTCGTTAGCAGGATCGCTTGAGAGTAATAGTGAACACCCTCTGGCTGAAGCAATAGTAAAAAAAGCAAAAGAAAAAAAAGTTATTCTTAAAAAAGTGAAAGATTTCAAATCAATTCCGGGACATGGAATAACTGCAAGCATTGAAAATAAAAAATATTTTTTTGGGAATCAAAAATTAATGAATGATAACAACATTAGTTTTAATATGTATAAGTCTGAAATAATTGAGTTTGAAGAGCAAGGAAAAACTGTGATGTTGCTTGCGGAATCAAAAAAACTAATAGGTCTAATGGCTGTTGCAGACACCATAAAAGATAGTTCATTTGAGGCAATTAAACAATTAAAGAAATTAAAGATATGCGTGTATATGATTACAGGAGATAATGAGCGAACAGCCAAATTCATGGCAAAACAAGCAGGAATAGATTACTATTTTGCAGAAGTATTGCCTGAAGACAAAGTAAATTATGTGAAGAAACTGCAAAAGAAAGGATTTGTTGCAATGGTTGGTGATGGGATTAATGATGCACCAGCATTAGCTCAAGCAGATGTGGGAATAGTTATGGGTTCAGGAACTGATGTGGCTATGGAAACAGGAGATGTGATTTTGATGAAAAATGATATCATGGATGTGGTCAAAACTATAAAATTAAGCAAAATCACGATGAACAAAATAAAACAAAACATGTTTTGGGCTTTATTTTATAATAGTCTAGGAATTCCTGTGGCTGCAGGCTTATTATATCCTTTTATGGGCTGGCTATTAAATCCTATGATTGCAGGAGTTGCCATGGCAATGAGTTCTGTTAGTGTTGTGAGTAATTCTTTGCTTTTGAAGATGAAGAAACTATAATATAATTAATTTTTTTTGCAGAAAATATGCGTTTTATTTTCTATACGTTTTTGTGAATTTTGACTTTGAAAGTTGAAATGATGATTTTTTTATTTTTCCTTTGCAATGTTTTTCCACAAATAATTATGATATTTCTTGTAATTGTCAGCAATTTCTTTGCTTTCTATCATGAATGCAAATATTTCTTTTCCCCACATCACATTGACTATTTTGTTTCCAAAAATAAATATTACGTGGGGGCTGCCTGAGAATTCTTTCGGTAAATATTTTATTTCAATCAAATCTATTTTTTTGGGTTTTTCATTCCTTAATTCATATCTTACGAGGTTGTACCATTTTATTTTTTTTTCTATTCTTTTTTCATTATAGTGTGACCAGAAATAAGGCAGTTCTTTTATCACATACCACCCACCACCTATAAAGTAACTTTTTTTGTAGTTTAGAATTTCTTCGAAAATTGCTTTTATTCCTTCTTTTCCTATAAATGTTTGTGCTGATATTGCTGGCTTTGATAGTTTGAATTTTTCAATAATTTTTGGAAGTTCTTTTCTTATATTTTCTTCTTCTTTTTCTATATTGTTTTTCTTTTCTTCCAGATAAGATAAGATTTTATTTGGGTGCGTGCATCGATATGTTTTTTTACCCTTCTCAACAGTATATGATATGAGCCCTTTATGGATTAGTTTGTTTATAATGTCATAGATATTTCTTCTTTCTATTACAGTTATTTCTTGAATTTTATTAATGGTTGATGTTCCAATGTCTAATATTGCTTCATATACTTTTATTTCTCCTTTTGATAATCCAATATTTTCTAAGCAGTTCATGATTTTTTGTGAGTCACATTGCTATTTAAATATTGTGGTGTCATTACAACACCACTTAACTATAAATACTTAACTTCAATTCCCAATATATGCCGATAACATCTTATTACGATAAAGACACTCTTGAGCAATACACTACTGTAAATGATGAATATCTTAATAAGTTATTGCAAGAAGTAAGACAAAAATTTGATAACGAATATTTTCTAGAGGAAAGAAATGTTATTAGGAAAAAACTATTTAGAAAACCTGAAAAACAAACACTTTACACTCTTCTTATTAACCTTGAAAAAGACTATAAAACTATAACTGAGTGTCAAATTGTGAATTTTTGTGAAGATGGAAACGGCAGCATTAACACAGCTGTTCCTAAATCATATATTCACACGCTTTTTTGTGGTTTATTGAATGGTTACAATCATAAAAACCAAGATGAAAAATGACTTTTAAAACAGAATTAATTCCAACTGAAGATGAAATAAAAACTTGGCTAGTTTCAACTCTTCAACACGCGTGTCACGTCGAATATTTTTTAGGGAGATTAAACCTTGGAACGAATGATCCTCAAAGACCTCATGATTTAGTTGGACCTGGAAACAAATATTCATGGAATATAATAAAGGGGTTTGCTCTACAGTATAGAAATCCAAAGCCAGATTTTCAAATTCACATAATGCCTGCGTTGAATTTACACAGACAACAATATCATCATCAGAAATGGAACGACCCTAATCCGAATGATAGAACAAAACCAGTCATCGGTGCTTCTGAAGATGATATGCTTGTTGGAGCAGTGGATGCGGTTTGTTCACTTCTTGAAAACAGAGGCTATCAAGGAGGAACACACGATTATAATAGTGTTATTGAAATAGCGAAAACTAATCCACCTCATAAAACTCCTTGGATGTTAAAAATTATTCCTGAAATGAGTTCTTTACAACAACCATCTTTAGAACAAATAACTTCTTTGAATAATTTTCCAAATCTAGGACTTAAAGATGAGGTTTATGATTCTATTGTAAAAAGAACTTGCGAAGTCGTTGAAACATTAAGACAAAAAAATCCTAACCGCTTCAATTTTTAGCCTCTCAAAATTATTGAGTTTAATCACCATAATGTGAAGGGGCTGCAAGAAAAATCTCCAAAGGTGACAGTAAGACACAACAGTCAATTAAAAGAAAATAGTCCATAAAATAATCATAGTTATAATCATATTTAATATTAAAAAATAGTTTTCTGAAATACCCTTTTCTTCTCCAGTATACCATAAAGGTGGTGGTGCTGATTTAAAAAAACCGAGTTCAATATTTTTATTTGAAAATGGGACGAATGGTGAAACCTCATGTATGACAAGATAATCTAGAATTATATGAATTGCAAAAGGAATAATAACCAAAAAGAAATATTCAGTTTTTATTATACTAAAAATTAAACCTAATGGAATTCCAATAATAATTAAACCAAATGGTTCTTCAATCCATGTTCTAGTGTGGTTTTTTGATTTTTTTAAATATCTTCCAATTACTTGATTAAGGTCTAATAAAACACCAAATACGAATGAAAATAAAACCAATTCTTTGATTAAAACATTGTTATGAAATAATATGAAAAGTACAATAAATGATGTGAGAAAATGATTAAATATATTCATAACATATTCTCAAATAAATAATATTTATAAATTATTCTATGGGTGGTAAGTAATATTTTACTTAATCAGTGTTAAGTGAGTGCGTTAGCACCGGGCCAGAGTGCAACGTTTTGTAGCAAAGTGAAGGAAAAATTTGAAGTTAGTTCATTAAGTGAACAAAATGAACAATCAAAACACGAAATAAATGGTCTTTTCTAAAACAATAAGTTTTATATATTCTTTCTGATTATTTGTAGTGTGAAACATACTTTTAAATTAATTGATAATCTTATTATCTTACTTAAAGATATTCCTCGTTCTATAGATACTGAAGTAGGCAAGATTCATGCAAGAAATATTCTTGTTAAGATTTTGGTATATACTCATAGCTTAAGAAAATTGGTTGAGAGCCATAAAACAAGCGAATATCTAAATAGACTACATGAATTACACATAGCTGAGATTGAAGGATGGGTAAATAGTGTTACTGAGTTATTCCAGAAATTTGACGAATTATTAAGAAATGTTGAGGCTGATGCTAAGATTATGGAAAATGTTATTGAGAATCAACCTGAAAAATGGCTTTCTACAGTTAGCAACATGGCTTTTGGTATGGTTGTTACAGGATTGCATGAAGAAGAGGAAAAAATGGAACGATTTAGAAGGATTGCAATTTTTGAAGAACATGAATTAAGAAGTATTCTTGATGCTGAAGAACACATTGCAGAATTACTTAAGTAAATTTTTGCCAAAGAGTGTTTTTATTTTTTTAGAACTTAAATTTCATTAAACTTAATTTCTGTTAGTTGAGTCGTTAGTTACAGACAAATTGGAGTGAGAGCGTAGCGTAGCAGAGTGAATTTGAAGTAAGTTGAGAATTTGTCTGTTCAAGTACGAAGTGCCTTGAAGAATAAGAAGCAAAAGGTTTTGAGCTTATTTCTTTTGAGAAACATAAATACTAAATAATGGAACTTTTGAAAATAATTCATAAGCTGTTGGGTCATATTTTTTGAATGTTGGTGTTGGTTTACAATCTATAAAATCAATCAATTCAAATCCTGATTCTCTTAAATTTTTTAATTGAGTTCTAAATGTTTTATTGTAAGTTTTCATTAACATTCCTGGAACCATTTCCCAATCTACAAGTCTTTCATCCCATCCTTTGCCAAGAGCAATTTGCTTTCCTGTTTTTTTATCAAAAAATTTGCCAATTCCAACAATTTTAAAGTTTTTATCTTCATACCTTTCCCTTGCAGAAGCAACGGGGCTTTCATTTGAATAATAAAACAACCCTCCTTTCTTCAGAACTCTCGATATCTCTTTGAAGACAGGAATTAAATCTTTGATATAATCAATACTAAGACTTGCAGTAACAATATCAAATGAAGAATTTTCATAAGGTAGTTTAGTCATAGAACCAATCTTAAAATCAACATTAGGACATTTCTCTTTTGCCATATTTATCATAGTTCGACTAATATCCACCCCCCAACATTTAGCACCTTTTGAAATATATTTTTTTATATGAACTCCTGCACCACAACCAACATCCAACAATTTTTTACCTTTAATGTTTCCGATAGCTTTAATCATGCAAGGAACTTCAAGAAATTCATTGTACAAACGACTATTATGTTTCTCTTTTCTTGTTCTTTGGTATTCTTTACCAAATTGATTATACATTTTTTTTGTATGTTTCTCAACAGTCATAATCATATAAGAATTATTGAGTTTTATAAACATATCGGCTTTGTAGAAAAACATAAATTTTAATAATAGTTATGATATAAAACTAAATAATGAATGAACATAAAATTCCATTAGAACAACTTTACCAGCAAGTGAAATCTTCCTTTAGTGGCTTGTCTTCCGTAGAAGCAAAAGAACGATTAAAAATACATGGTTTTAATATACTTGAAACAAAAAAGAAAATACCTGCAGTATTAAAATTTTTGAAACAGTTTAAAAATTTCTTTGCCTTATTGTTGATAGCAGGATCTCTCATCGCTTTTTTTGCAGAATATATTTTGCCTGGTGAGGGAAATCTTTACATTGGAATAGCACTAGCAGGCGTTGTTGTGCTGAATGCAATCTTTACATTTGTTCAAGAATACCAATCTGAAAAAATTATGGAGTCTTTTAAGAAAATGCTTCCGCAGAAAGCAAGTGTTATTAGAGATGGAAAAATACAAGAAATTGAAGCAAACGAAATAGTGCCTGGAGATATAATCTTTCTTAATGAGGGAGAAAAAGTTCCTGCTGATGCCAGACTTATAGAACAGAATTCCTTAAAAGTTGATAACTCATCTATAACAGGGGAATCAGAACCTCAGCTAAGAAAATTAGAGTACACTCACAAAAATATTTTAGAATCCAGAAATATGGTTTTTTCCGGAACTTTAGTGCAGTCAGGAAATGGAAAAGCTCTTGTCTACGGAACAGGTATAAATACACAAATCGGCGATATTGTAAAACTAACAAAAGAAACAGAAGGATCAGAAACTCCTTTACGTAAAGAATTAAATCATTTCATTAAGGTAATATCAACTATTGCTATTATTCTCAGCTTAGTTTTCTTCATCACAAGTTTTTTTATTGGAAACACACTAATTAGAAGTATTATCTTCGCAATAGGAATAATAGTTGCAAACGTACCAGAAGGTTTATTGCCAACAGTCACTTTATGTTTAAGTATTGCTTCAAAAAGAATGGCAAAGAAGAATGCACTCATAAAAAATCTTGAATCTGTTGAAACATTGGGTTCTACAACAGTGATATGCACTGACAAGACAGGCACAATAACTCAGAATAAAATGACAGTTAATACATTATTTGTTAATTCTAAAGAAACAAACGCTTCTGAGAAAGGTATAAATAATATTAAAGGGTTAAATTTATTGATTAAAACAATGGTTCTTTGTAATAACTCAAAATTAAATACTAACGATAAAAGCTATTCTGGTGATCCTACAGAGACTTCACTAATGAATTTCTCTCAGAATTTTATTGATATAGAAAAACTAATTATGAAAGAGGAGAGAATCCACGAATCTCCTTTCGATAGTAAAACGAAGAGGATGATCACTACAAATAAATCAGCTGGTAAAAAGATTGCATATATGAAGGGGGCTCCTGAAATAATTATAAATAAATGCAATAAAATCTTAGTAGAAAATAAAATAAGGAGCTTATCAAAAAGGGATAAACTATTAATATCTAATTATTACGAGAAACTTGCTTCAAGAGGTGAGAGAGTTCTAGCATTCTCATATAAGGAGACAAAAACAGAAAAAGCGAAAGAAAACAACTTTATCTTTCTTGGCTTAGTCGGAATGCTTGATCCCCCTAGAATAGAGGTTTTTGATGCAATAAAAAAATGTAAGACTGCTGGCATAAAAGTTATAATGATAACTGGGGATTATAGTCTTACAGCAGAGTCAATTGCAAGAAAAGTTGGTCTGGTAGATCATGAAAAAGCAACAATAATAACCGGGGATGAATTAAAAAGAATGAGTGAAAAAAAGCTTAAAGAAGAACTAAAAAAACAAAATATAATTTTTGCAAGAATAAATCCAATTCAAAAACTCAAGATAGTGAAAACCTTACAGTCAATGGGTGAAATAGTTACAGTTACGGGTGATGGTGTTAATGACGCTCCTGCTTTGAAAAATGCAGATATGGGTGTGGCTATGGGGTTAAGCGGGACAGAAGTGGCTAGAGAAGCTAGTGACATGGTGTTGATGGATGATAATTTTGCAACCATCGTTAATGCTGTGGAAGAAGGAAGGACTATTTTCGAAAACATAAAAAAGTTCATTGCATATATTTTAACTAGTAATATTCCAGAGATATTACCTTTTATCGCCTTTGTTTTATTAGGGCTTCCTTTACCCCTCAGTATAATACTAATATTAGCTATTGACTTAGGTACAGATATATTGCCTGCTATTGGCCTAGGAATTGAAAAACCAGAAATTGATGTTATGAAAAATAAACCAAGATCAAGAAAAGAAAGGTTGCTTACACCACAACTTCTTTTTATGTCGTATGGAATAATCGGGATGTTACAAGCAATAGCAGGATTTTTCTCATATTTCGTAGTGCTATTTAATGGTGGGTGGACATGGGGGCAGCAATTAGCTTTAAGTAATCCATTGTACCAAAAAGCAGTTACAGCTTTCTTTGCAAGCATAATAATTTGTCAAATTGCAGATGTTTGGATATGTAGAACAAGAAGACAATCCGTGTTTAAATCAGGATTTAGTAAAAATAAAGTTATTTTGCTTGGGATAATGATTGAATTAATAATTTTATCAATAGTAGTCTATCTTCCAGGAGGTAATGTTTTTTTTGGAACTCAACCATTAACAGCTTTTGAAATATTATTATCTGTGCCTTTTGCTTTAATAATACTATTTGGAGATGAGTTAAGAAAGATTTTTATTAGAAAAGAAAATAGATTTGTTTTAAAATACCTTGTTTGGTAGTTGATAATTTTGAGTAACAATCATCGAATTTTTTTTTTTCACTTCACTACAAGAAAAACCGTTCCAAGACTTTGCTATTCTCGCCTTATTCTCTCAACTCGCCAATATTTGTAGGAGTGACTCGGGTCACTTAGCATGAATTAGATACAATAAATTTGAGAGGCTAAAAAGTAGAAATGGGGTAATTTTAAAATAGAAGAAGAAATTACCTTTTAAAAAATGGATTATTTTTTACTAAATTTATCTAAAAGACAATACAAGAAGAAATGCGTTTTAGAATCGTTTAAGTTAGGATGATTACTTTTTTCCATTCCATTCATCAAAAAACTCTTGAAGAAATAACTCCATAAATTTATGTCTTTTTCTAGCCATATTTTTAGCAGTTTTGGTATTCATATTTTCTTTGAGTTTCAAAAGTTTGCTATAAAAATGGTGTATTGTTGAAGGGTCTTTTTCTGATTCTTCGTACGTGTTTCTGTCAAAAGGTTTTTCTGGAATCCACATCGTGACATTGTTTGAACCTCCATAGGAAAAAGTTCTACCAATTCCAATGGCACCAATAGCATCCAGATTATCTGCATCCTGTAAAACTAAAGTTTCAGCATCATTTACAGTTTTTCCATTTTCAGAAAAATCGTATTCTTCATGAAATTCAATACAATGAAGAACTTTTGCTTTTTGGTCTTCAGTTAGAGTAGTCTTATCAAGTATGTCTTTAACTTTTGGAAGAGAGTTTTTCGGAGAACAAAAACTACCTGTTTCATTTTGAATGATTCTATGAATATCATGCAAAAATGCAGAAACCGCAATAACTAATTTGTCTCCACCTTCTTTTTTTTGTATTGTAAGAGCGTTGTTTAATGTTCTTTTCAGATGGTAAATGTCATGTCCGCTACTGTCTTTATGAAATAGCGCTTTAATTTCTTCTTCAAGTTGTTGAATTATTTCTTTCATATGCCTGTATAAATAGATTAACATTAAGAATTTTTCGATTAAGGTTTACTTGTCATATTATCAAAGATCCATGTTCCTAAAGTAATAAATAAGTTCGAATTAATTCAACTCTTGTTCTAAGAAATTTTTAATTTCGTTAAAAATAACTAAATGGCCTTCTTTATTAGGATGCAATCCATCAGAATATAATTTATTTAAGTTATTTCGGGATTCTAATTTAGAAAAAATATCGAGATATAGAATGTTTTCTTTGTCTGCACAATCTTTCATAATTCTTCCAAACGTTTTAATTCTCTCGTTTAAAAAATAACAATCCCTATTTTTCCAAGGATTGCAAGTAGTTTCAATAACTGGGTGTCCGCTAATGACTATTACTGTACCTGCTAATTCTTTAGCTATTCTAAGTATTTTTTTAACATTATTTTGATACTCATCTTCTGGAACATTTGGCTGTTTATTTTCTAATCTTGAATCATTAGTTCCTATAGATATGAAAATTGTCCATTCTTCTTTAGATTTATTTCTTAGTCGCGCTCTGGTTTCGGATTCGATTCTTTTAAGAATATCTCTTGATGTATTTCCAGAAATAGCTAAATTATGAAAATAACAATGTTTTTCTTTAGTATCTAAATGTTTTCTTAGATGTCCCGCCCATCCACCATTCTCAAAATCTGTTTCTCCAAATGTCGAACTTGCTCCAAATAATAAGTATCTCATAAACCTAAATAAATATTGGTGCTTAATAAAAATATCGGTTTTAAATTAATTCGACTCTTAATTATTTTTAAATTCTTCAAAGTCAAAATGTTGAACAATATAATGTTTAATCGCTGTTAAATGAGAGTGAGCGAAGTGAGAGCGTAACGTGGCTAAGCATTGAAAAAGACCAGTGCTGTGAAATTACTTGGTTAATTTTTTTAAATCTTGAAGATCAACTTCTCGAGAAATCTTTTTCTTATAACTAATTAAATCTTTTAGTGAAATAACTGGAACAATATGATTGTAAATTTTTTTCTTTGTTGCTTTTGACAAATCATTTTTTTCTTGAGTCCATTTTTTTCTTTGTTTGTTAAATAATTTTTGAGAATTAATTCCGCAAATATCAATTTCTTGACCTTTGTACTTTAATGTCATAAGTAACAAATCAAATTCTTTATCTTTGTATTTTTTTGGACCATAAATTATGTATTTCTTAACAATGTTTTGGATTTTAAAAATTTCTTCATCGGGAACTTCAATATCAATATCTGCGAGAGGACGGTTTGAACCATAGATGTTTGCAGCAAATCCTCCTGAAATTTGAAATGAAATTTTATGCTTTCTTAAAATATTAATAATCCAGGTAAATGCTTCTTTAGTTTTTTTAACCATTTTTGTTGTAAAAAATTGTGTGTATATAAATTTTATTAGCTAACATAAGCAGTTGAGTTTTATTCCTGTTATGTCTCCCGAGCGTTAGCGAGAGTGTAACGCGACAAAATCCTGAAAGGATTTTGAGTTCAGAATTCAGGTGTTATTCATGTTAACTTAATAGTAGTAAATTAATCGAAAGATTTATAAATAAATTATCTTTTTAAATCATTATGATATCAAATCTAAAAGAAATTGTTAATCTCTGGGCTGAAAACTATAAGACTAATAAGCGGTTTTTGCCAGAAGTGAGTGTATTGGAAAATGAATTATATTCTATTTCTGGAATTGATAGAAGTGATCCTTCAGGCATCTTATTAATCCCGATAGATTCAAAAGATTTGCAATTTGTTGGTTCAGCTTGTGGCACTATAGGAAATAAAATATTTTCAAATAAATCAATTGTTAGTTTTTTAAAAAACAGAGGTGTTAAAGAATTCTTAGGAATTATTTATGATCCCAACGCTGATGACACCTATGAAAGACAAGTGATTTCTTTAAATTCAGCAGCATTACCTATTGTTGGAACAGATGGGCATATCTTTGAATCATTGGTTTCAAAGAACAATGGAAGTTTTAGATATGAAAAGTCAAAAGTTTTAGGTTGGTCTGTGTATGAATCAGAATAAATCTTTTGGTTTCTAGCTTTTAGCCAGAATTCTGAATTAGACAAAATCCTTGTTAGATGTTTTTTCTGCAAGAAAAAGTCGAGAATTGCGAAGCAATTTGGAGAAGTTCGATTTTTTGAATTTAAACATTTATAAATAATTTAGCATTACTTCTTATTATGTTAGCTTCAATTATTAGATACTCTGAAACTCTTCCGGATGAGGATATCTTAATTTTTTTAAATGACGAAGAAATAAAAGAATTAGAAAATAAGTCTCTAAAAGGAGATATATTTGAATTTCGAGACATAAGAAAAGTATATTCGTTAGAAATTAAGTTAGTTAATGAAATGGAAGTAATAAGCCATAATGGGATTGGAGTAAAAACAAATTCTAACGAATATTTAATAATTGTTGGTGATAAATATCACTATCAAATATTGAAAGAGAAAGGATGGCTGGGAACAAGACCTAATACTTACTTTAAGATTGATATACTAAGCGAATATGTTGCAAATCAAAACGAAGAATTTACAAAATGGTTAAGATATATGAATTCTAGGTGGAAGAATAGAGATAGAATTATTGAAAAGATAAAAATAGAAGGATTATGAGGGGTATCACCTTATTTCATATTTTCACTATATCAATTCGACCGAAGGGAGTCTATATGTTCGAAGGACAAGGGGGAGTCTTTAGATTTTTTGTTTCTTTCCATAAAAATTGAAAATTTTTAGGACACCAGAAATCTTTGATTTCTTAGTGTTTCTAAAAAAAGAAAATAGAGAGGGCTTTTATTTTGGTTCTCCTCAAAAATCACGAATTTTTGGGACACAAGAAATTTATAATTTATTCGTGTTTTTCTAAAAGAACATCTAGGATGTCTTAAAATGATTTCCGTAAGGTTTATATAGTGATTGTATTATTAATAATACATATGTATAAAAAAATAAGAATAACAGAAAATACCTTGCAAGTCCTCTCTCTATTTACTAACGATTTTAGCAGAGAATATTATATCAGAGAAGTTAAAAAAATATTAAAAATAAGTCCAAGAACTGCCCAGCTTATTCTTGAAGATTTAGAGGATAAAGGAGCTATTGAATCAAAAACAAAAGGCAAAATTAAAACATATAAAATAAAATTAAGTGAGTTCACTAAAAGATATTTTGTTTTTGTGGAACAATATAAAGCGATTGCGTTTTTGGAAAAGAATCTTATGATAAAAGAAATTGTAGAAAAGATAACTCCAAATATTAAAGGCATAGGAATTATTTTTGGAAGTTATGTTAAAGGAATCGAAAAAAAAGAATCTGATTTAGATATTTTTGTAGCTGGTAATTATAATAAAGAGGAAATAAAAAGAGTTTCAAAGAATTTAGGGATAGATATAAACGTGAAGAGTTATCCAATAAAAACTTTTGAAAAGAACATAAATAAAGACATTTTGTTAAAAGAAATATTAAAAAATCACATCGTTTTTGTTAATGTGGAGCAATTTATACAAAAGGTGCTAAAAAATGGATAAATTAAAATGGTGTGCTGGAAAGAAAGGGGGATTAAGCTTGATTGAACCAAATTCAAATCTTGCAGAAGCTTATATTAAAAAAGCTGAAGAGGCTCTTGAATCAATGAGGGTAAATATCATAAAAGATTGGAAGATTTCAACTGCTTATTATACACTCTATTTTTCACTTTATTCTATTTTGACAAAGATAGGAATAAAATGTGAAATTCATTCTTGCACAATAGAATTTGCAAAGAGATTTCTTAAAGATTATTTCAACGAAGAAGAATTTGACTTTATTGAGGATTCATTAAAAGCGAGAATAGATTCTCAATATTATATTGACAGAACTGTTCCTGATGCACAATATAATAAAATGATAATGAAAGCTCCTGAATTTTTAGTTAAATGTAAATCTATTCTCATCAAATTAAATGAAAAGAAGTTTAATGAGATTAGAAGTAAATTTCAAGCAGAGTTAAATAAAACTGATAGAATCAGATAAAGCATTAGTTGTATTTCAGAGCAAAAAAATACGAAGAACTTGGTTTAAAGAGGAGCGGCATTATTCTTTAGTTGATATTGTCAAAGCTTTAACAGAAAGCGTTAATCCTACAGATTATTTAAAAAAACTTCGAAAAAGAGATGAAGAACTTGGAAGCTGCCTAGGGACGAATTGTCCCCCTTAAAAAAATAAATTTCTTTTTCAAAGAAAAAGATTTTGTGTGCGAAGCACGAACTCCCCCATTTACTGTTTTAGGTAATCCAAAAATTGAACTTAATTCTTGTTAGTTTCGTCTGACCAATGGGAAGACTTAAAATTTAGTGCAACGATGCCGAAGGCAAAAATTCAAAGTTCAGAAAACGGCCGTCTTCTAATGAGCGAATGCGACACATCAAACACAAGAATTAAAGGGTAATTTCCCATTATTAATTTATTAGTAGTTACAAGCCAAAAGGTTTATAAATATAAGGATTTAACCTAATGATATGAAGGTTCCAAAACAATTATTCATTGAAGATTTATCACCTGAACAGATTAAAGTTATAGAAGGAAGAATGAGACCAAGTCAGTATTCTCATGCAGGTTTTCTTAATCAAAATCTAAGTTTGAGAGAAGTAATTGAAGCTGATGCTAAAGTTCTTGAACATCATGGTATAACTCATAAACAAGTTGGAGATAAATTAGACTCTTTAATGGGTCAAGCATTTAGACAGTGGGATTTAGCATCAAGAGCAGGTGAAGATTACTATGGTGCAAGAGCTAAAGGTGCTTTAGTTGATGATTTTTTAAGAGTTTTTGCAGTTTGTTGGATGGGAAGTCAACAGTGTCCATTCTTCTATGAAACAAGACCATCTGAAGATGGAATTGGCCATTATGTGTATAACTGCGGTTCTGGAAGCCATGATTTTACTGTAAAAAATGAGAGGCAAGGAACTGAGATTAGATTTCCACAATTAATGGCTCATCTTGTTAGAGATCATCATTTTTTTGAAGGTGATACTTCATATAGGTTAAATCCTGAAGATGCAGTAAAAGTTTTAGAGTTAAAATCTGGAGTTGATTATACTCCTAAGACTGAAACAGAGATATTGTGGAGAACAGGAAGTTCAACAAGTGATCCAGATGGAGATTTCTGTGGAAGTCAAGAATTATTGAGGTCTGCTGAGAGAACAGTAGATGTTGCTTCAGGGATAAAACTATATCTTGATGGAGATAAAGGTTTGATTGTAGCAAGAGAACATGTTGATATTAAAGAACCATTAAAAATTGATGGAGCAGAAGTATGCTACATGGTTCAATTTATCGTGGTCAAAAAAGAATTGATAGAATTGAACACAAGTATGTAGTTGGTTAAGGAAATTACCCCCTTTCTATTTTTAGGCCGTTTTCTGAATTGCGTATAAAGGTGTTATACGATGTGAGCGTATTTTTTGCGAACGACAGTTGTGCTTAGAATAATTTTTTTATTCTAATGAAAGGCACAATTGCGTATAAAGGTGTTATACGATGTGAGC
>Ga0180007_10000391_pt1 | contig 76415 bp, 61 predicted proteins | sample MM_PC_MetaG_FD_121122 | JGI IMG/M metagenome (GOLD analysis project Ga0180007, IMG submission 121122) | Groundwater microbial communities from the Aspo Hard Rock Laboratory (HRL) deep subsurface site, Sweden - MM_PC_MetaG | ecosystem: Environmental > Aquatic > Deep subsurface > Groundwater... | reverse complement strand
TTTGTAGAAGGGCATGGAAACAGCAATTCTCCAAAAGATTATTCATTTGTAGATTCAAAAACCTCCGAGGTTTTTAAAAACCTCGGAGGTTTAGACGGAGAATTACAGTACCGTTTAAAGCAATTGGATTTTAATGGAAATTATGAATACTCAAATGTTATTGAAATAAAACTAACCGAAATTGTAAAAGAATATAAATTGGAGCAAAACTATCCAAATCCGTTCAATCCGACAACTACGATAAAATACTCAATTCCAAATAATGTGAAAAATGAAATGTCAAACGTGAAACTTATTGTTTACGATATTCTTGGAAGCGAAGTTGCAACTTTGGTAAATGAGAAAAAAAGTGCTGGCAATTATGAAGTAAAATTCAATGCTTCTAACTTGGCAAGCGGAGTTTATATCTATAAATTGCAAAGCGGAGAGTTTGCTAAGACGAAGAAATTTGTTTTGATGAAATGACACAAAACATAATTTGATAAAAAATTTAAAGGCGGGAATTCTCCCGCCTTTTTTACTTTGTGTGTTCTAACAAATAGAGATAAGCTCTAATATTAACAGCTATTTAGTGGCTTATCTTTAAATAATATATTATCTTTCTCAAACAATTTTAGTGCTTTTCTAAATAATTCAGACAATTAACGGTGAGTTTTTATTTGCTGAAATTTTCTAAATATTTTCTCTCTTTTCTTGTTCTAATCTTGACTTTTATTTCTTGCTCTAATGATAAACTGCATGCTGATAAAAATAGCATTCAAATATCGTTAACTAATTTTCAATATTTTTCTGAGTCAACAGAATTATCCGGAAAAACACTTTCTATCAAAGAAGTAATTTCGTCTGCAAATTGGAAATCAATTGCATCCCCAAAAGAAATTAATGCAATCAAAAAAGGTGAAATAATTTGGCTGAAAACAATTCCTCCGGATTCCGGTTTAACTTATCCTTCAATTTATTTAGGACAAATTGTTTTCCATCTGCAAGTATTCTTTCGCGAAAAATTAATATATGAATGGGGAGATTTTTCCTCAAATTCAAGTAAGTATTTACATTGGAAACAAGTTTTGATTCCAATCGAGGATTTGAAAAAAGGAGAGGATGTTTATTTTCGAATCAAAATGGAAGACTTAACAGATGCTATAAATAATGATTTTCTTTTCGGTTCATACGTGAGAATTGTTCAAAATATTTTTGAAGATAATATTTTTAATTTCATCCTCTTTATAATAATTTTGATAGCAGGGCTTTTGGTATCAATAATCTATTTTAATCTGGAAAAACCTTACCTGCTTTTAAGTTCAATGTTGTTTCTTTTTTCGATGGGAGTTTTTGTTGCCGTAAACAATTCATTCTTACAGTTGATATTTAGCTATCCAAACGTATTTTATCATTTGAACTATCTCTCGTTTAATATTGGCACTATCAGTTTTTATATATTGAGTGAACTTGTTGTAATTGACAAGTACAAAAAGATTATAAATATTCTTTGGAAAATAAAAATTGCAATATTGATTGCCTTCATTTTTGCGACAAATATTACCGATATTATATATCTGCAGGTAATAAAATATCAAGCAATTTTCGGTGTGCTTTCGCTTTTTATGGTTATTGTTTTCTTGCTCATTAGTGCATTAAAAAGTAAGTATGAGAGCAAGATTTTAATTGTTGGAATGGCATTCATTGTTGTAACCGCTATTCTGGAATTCGTTTTTATTTTCATCAAAGGTTTTGAAGTCGGCTTTGGTTTCAAATTAAGATTTCTACCAATTGGAATATTCTTTTTTGTTTTGTCAATTATTTGGCTCGCAGTTTATAATTATTTTAAAACAATAAAAGAAAAGGAAAAAAATCAGCAATTGAGATTTGAAGCCATTCAACGAGAAAACGAAGCACATGCAAAGTTTGCATCTCAATTAATTGAGTCGCAGGAAAATGAAAGAAACAGAATTGCATTGGAATTACACGACAGCATCGGACAAAAACTATTGCTTGTAAAAAATTTAATTTTATCTAAACTAAAGAGAACAGATAGTGAAGAGGAAACTAAATCATTAAACGGAATTAATGAGCTTACCGGCGATACAATTGATGAAATAAGAAGTATAATTTTTAATCTGCGCCCGCAGCATTTGGATAATCTCGGTTTAACCGTAGCAATTGAAACCTTGATAGAAAAATTATTTGAATCTTCGGAAATAGAGTTTATTAAAAAGATTGATAACATTGATGATGCAGTTATTAAAGCGGATGAAATAAATTTATTCAGGATAATTCAGGAAAGTTTGAACAATATTCTAAAACACTCCAACGCAGATAAAGCTATCATTGAAATTCAAAATTGTGAAAATTTCATTTTTGTGAAAGTTCATGATAATGGAACCGGAATTGAAAAGAACCAAAACAAATTAAATGGAGTTGGACTTAACAGCATCCGTGAACGGTCTAAAATTTTAGAAGCAGAATTAGAGCTGGATATTAATGGTAAAAATGGAACAACCATTATTTTGAAATATCCTGTAAAAAAAATTGTAAGTGATGATAACAATGAATGAGATAACAATTATTATAGCCGACGACCATCCTCTATTTAGAGCCGGTGTTCGTAGCGAACTTGAAAATCAGAACGATTTTAAAATAGTTGCCGAAACCGGAGATGGTTTGCATGCTCTTCATTTAATTGAAGAATTGAAGCCGGATATTGCTGTTCTCGATTATCAAATGCCGAGCATGAAAGGAAATGAAGTAACTAAAAAATTATCCGGAATTAATAGCAAAACAAAAGTGGTACTTCTTACAATGCATAACGATAAAAAAACATTCCTTAATGCGTTGGAATCGGGTGTACAGGGTTTTGTATTAAAAGATGACGCCGTGCTGGATATTGTTGAAGCTGTAAGAAAAGTAAATTACGGCGAAAAGTTTTATAGCTCCAGGCTTACAAATCTTTTGATTGAAGGTATGAAAGAAACGGAGTCTGAAAAAAGAACAATTGCGTTAATAAAAGAACTTACGGATTCTGAAAGGAAATTACTTTCATTAATTGCCAGGTTAAAATCAAACGATGAAATTGCGGATATTCTGTTTATCTCAAAACGAACAGTTGAGAATAATAAGGTTGCAATTGCACATAAACTGCTTCTCGAAAACTCAAAAGGATTACTCAAATTTGCAATTGAGAATAAAGATAACTTAACTGAAATTTAGTATTATCTTTACATATAGCCAAAATTAAAGTACCCTCCCAACTCAAAAAAATGCGTTGACGCACGGAAAAAAGTGTGTTAACTCTTATAAAATCTAAAACTCAAATAATTATTTTTATCCAATCTAATAAACAATTTGAGAATACTTTGAAATTTCTTTTGTTGAATGAAAATGAGATTTTCGGAAATTACATTAAAACCCTAATCTCTAACCATTGTGATGAATGTATTGAAGTGAAAGATTTTGCTAACTTGAACTTTTACTACAAAAATAGTTCTCCTGATATAACTTTAATTGACATAAATCTAAAAAATGTAAATGCATTCGTTCTGGCATCAAATCTAAAAAAAAAATATCCCAAAGCTAAAATTGCACTTCTAGCAGATTATGAAGATAAAACGCTTCAAAAAAAATCCGATCAAATTGGAGTTGACGCATTTATTCCAAAAGAAAATATATTTGAAATTTATAATAGACTAAAGGTGATTTCATGAAAAAATCATTACTTTTGATTTTCTTTATTCATACAGTAACCTCTATAATACTTAATGCACAATCCACAATTTATGTTGATGCTTATGCGAGTGGAAGTAACAACGGCACAAGCTGGTTAAGTGCTTACACATCTTTTCAATCCGCACTTGATAACGCCGTTTCGGGGGATGAGATCTGGATTGCAAAAGGAACTTACAAACCAAGTTCAGATAATGGTCTCGGCGGCGGATCTCGTTATTATCATTTCAGCTTAAAAATCGGAGTTGATGTTTATGGCGGTTTTGCAGGTACAGAAAACAGTATTGAGGAAAGAGAAAATTATGGACATGGCGAAGTAAATGAAACCATTTTTAGTGGCGACCTAAATGGCGATGATGTTGGTTTTACCAATAACTCGGAAAACTGTTATCATGTTATTTACAATCACACTACTTCAATAAACGCTATACATTTTGATGGTGTTACAGTTTCCGGGGGTAACGCAAATGGTTCAGGCGATCATGCAAAGGGAGGCGGTATGTTTAACTACAGGGCGTCAAACCCATTGTTGAATCATATTATTTTTTCAGGTAACTCGGCTGTATATGGCGGCGGAATGTACAGTTATAATAATTATCTGACTCATACCAATGTTACTTATAAAAACAACATTGCGGATTATGGTAGTGGAATTTGCATACAGGGGGCAATAACAGATATAAAATTTCACAATTGCATTATCTCGGGGAACAAGTCAAATTATGATGGCGGTGGTGTTTTTATTGAAGGAGCCAGGTTTCTTCCTATAAATACAACTATTACCGGCAATCATGCTGATAGAAACGGAGGGGGAATATATGTTAATAATAGTTTTGGTCCACAATCGGATCTGATGAATTCAATTCTGTGGGGAAATACCGCAACCAACAGCGGATCACAAGTTTATAATGCCGGTTCAAACCATCCAAATATTTACAATTGTGATGTGGAGGGAGGCTCTGCAGGTATTGGGCTTAGTTCCGGAACGTATTCAGGAATTTATTCAAATAATATTGACGGCGACCCGAATTTTGTAACTGACGTCACTTCTCCGGCGCCAAGTGCAGTTGGCGATTTTCATCTTATCAATGATTATCCCACAAGTACTTCTCCCTGTTTTGAAGCGGGAAATAATGATTTATTGTATTACTTGCAATTTACCGATTTTGATGGCGAAAACCGCATCCAGGTTGAGCATGTTGACATAGGTGCATACGAGGGGGGAAATTATTCCACCTCGCCCATCATTTATGTTGATATAAATGCTACGGGAAACAACGATGGGATTACCTGGGCAAATGCTTTTACCGATTTGCAGTGGGCATTGCTGATTGCCCGTACATGCCCGGGCTTTACTACCATTAAGGTGGCTGCCGGAACCTATAAACCTACAAGCGGCACCGACCAGACCATCTCATTTGCAATGGTTAACGGCATTTCAATACTGGGCGGTTATCCTACCGGCGGAGGCGCCCGCGATTGGGAAACCAACGAAACCATTCTGAGCGGCGATTTAAGCGGTAACGACGTTTTTGATGTAACAAATTACGGATTCCAAGGCACAAGCGGTGACGATAACAGCTATCATGTTATTTATAACGATTCCTTAATCAACCTGAATACTACGGCAGTATTGGATGGTTTTACCATTTCCGGCGGATATGCACCAACTGAAGACGATAATGATCTTAGTACCCCACCCAATCCTATACCCGGCTCTGGAGGTGGAATGTGCAATCTTTCCGCTTCTCCAAAAGTTGTTAACTGCATCTTCACCGGTAATCAGGCACTTTTCCAAGGCGCCGGCATGCTTAATTATAATGGTTCATCGCCCTATGTGAGTAACTGTACCTTCTTTGAAAATATATTATATGGGTCGAGTTCTTGCTATGGCGCAGGTATGGCTAACTATAATGGTAGCAGTCCAAGTGTTGACTCTTGTGATTTCATTTCGAATTATTCCGGCGTGGGTGCTGCCGGGATGTATAATGCAGAAGATTGTGACGTATTGATAACCAATTGCTTATTTTCCGAAAATATTGCTTTTTATGACCCTATTCGCCAGCAACCAAACGGGGGAGGCGGGATGGCTAATTTAAGTAACCATCCTGTGATTATTGACTGCATATTTTCCGGGAATGTAGCTGAGTATCAAGGCGATGGAGGGGCAATGTACAATTACTTGTCGGCTGTAACACTTACCAATGTTACTTTTTTAAACAATACAGCAGAGCATTTTGGTGGTGCAATATTTACGGGTTCTTGTTGGGAATCTGTTTACACTAACTGTACTTTTTTCGGTAACTCAACGGATTGGTATGGTGGCGCAATATTTTTCCGAAATAGTACAGGGCTTTATGAAAATTCGATTTTTTGGGGAAACACAGCGGGAAGGGAAGGTGATCAAATTTGCTTTACTCTTGACCATGGGGAAACCGATTTTTATCATTGCAATATACAAGGCGGCACGGCAGCATTCGGCTTTACTGAAGGTAGCGGAACCTATACAGGAAACTTTATAAACAATATAGATGCAGACCCATTATTTGTTGATGCTTTAAATGACGACCTAAGGCTTTACGGAAATTCACCTGCTGTGAATACCGGGAATAACAGTTATAATTCTGAACTTACTGATTTACGCGGGCAGGCACGTATCCAGAACACAACGATAGACATGGGCGCTTATGAATGGACCGCAGGCATTGATCCCTATATGAGCACAGGAAATACGATTTATGTTGATGTGAACGCTTCGGGAGCAAATGATGGTTCAAGCTGGGCAAATGCCTTTACTTCTTTGCAATCTGCATTGGATGTAGCTATTTCAGGAAACTCCATTTGGGTGGCAAAAGGAACTTATAAACCTTGTTCAGCTTACGATCTGACGAATACTTCACGCTATTATCATTTTAGAATAATTGAAGGTGTAAAAATCTACGGCGGTTTTGCCGGAACGGAAACAGCCGTCAGCCAAAGGATAAACTTTGGTTCGGGCGAAGCAAATGAAACAATCTTAAGTGGCGACTTGAGCAGCAACGATAATTTTGATGTTACAAATGGAGGATACCAAACTACTACAGGTGATGATAACTGCTACCATGTGTTGTATCATCCCGATGGATTGAATCTTACAAGCGCCGCGATTCTTGACGGATTTACCATTACCGGTGGGAATGCGAACGGAGCAGCTGATCCACACAACAAAGCCGGTGCAATGTATCTTTATTCATCATCGCCAACTATACAAAATGTGATCTTTCATTCTAATGAGGCGACAAGTTTTGGTGGCGCAGCGTACATTTACAACAGCACATCGGAATTTTCGACTGTTACATTTTTAGAAAATATTTCCGGTGGTGGTGGCGCTTTTTACATCAGCTATGCAAGTCCGGTTTTGAATAATTGCATATTTACAGGAAACGTGTCATCCGGCGATGGCGGCGCTTTCTCCACCCATTCATCATCACCAACGCTCACCAATGTTTTGTTCTCGTCGAACATTACCGGTAACAATGGCGGGGCGATTATCTTTTATTCAAACTCGGTTCAGTTCAACGCCACATTAAACAATGTTACACTTTCGGATAATCACGCCAATGCTAATGGCGGGGGCATACGTTTTGCCTCCAATAATGCAGCTTCAACACTTAGCTTAAACAATAGCATAATCTGGGGCAACACGGCTGGAACTTCCGGTAACGAATTATCGCTGGTCAGTACAGGAACTACCACACTGAATTATTCCTGCTTTAAAAATGAAACAAATGACGTTGCTGTTTCCAATGGAACGCTTACTTCTTCGAATAACAATACTACCGCCAATCCCAAATTTGTTGATCCGCCTTCAGATGATTTCAGGATCATTGGGCTTTCTCCCTGCAAGGATAAAGGGTTGAATGGGTATAATGCATTGGCAAGCGATATACGAGGACAGATACGTATCCAGAATACAATAATAGATATGGGCGCTTATGAATGGACTAGCGGAATTGATCCCTACTTGAGTACCGGAGAAGTTATATATGTTAATATCAATGCATCGGGAGCAAATGACGGTTCAAGCTGGGCTAATGCCTTTACTTCTTTGCAATCTGCATTGGATATAGCAATTTCCGGTAATTCCATCTGGGTAGCAAAAGGGAACTACAAACCAAGTTCAGCTTACAATTTGACGAATACTCCACGCTATTATCATTTCCGCTTAATTGAAGGTGTGGAAATCTATGGTGGATTTGCCGGCACCGAAACAACTATCAGTCAGAGGATAAATTTTGGTTCGGGTGAAGCTAATGAAACCATTTTAAGCGGCGACTTGGGTAGCAATGATAATTTTGATGCAACCAATGGCGGATATCTTGCCGGCTCAGGCGTAGATAATTGCTACCATGTTTTTTATCATCCAGAGGGACTGAACCTTACAAGCGCTACCATTTTTGATGGCTTTACAATCACCGGTGGAAATGCAATCGGAACAACAGATCCACACAACAAAGCTGGCGGATTATATCTGTATTCATCATCACCCACCATAAAAAATGTAATCTTTCATTCTCACCAAGCAAGAGAACTCGGCGGTGCAGCATACATTTACAACAGCAGTTCCGAATTCTCAAATGTTTCGTTCGTTGAAAATATTTCCGGTGGCGGCGGGGGACTTTATGTTTCAACAGGAAGTCCTGTTATCAATAATGCAATATTTAGCGGCAATGTATCTTCCGCTGACGGCGGGGCTTTATCAACCCATTCTGCTTCGCCAACGCTCACCAATGCTTTATTCTCCTCGAATACTGCTGGTAACAATGGCGGGGCGATTATCTTTTATTCATCTTCTGTTCAATTCAATGCTACACTGAATAATGTTACGATTTCGGATAACCTGACAGGGCCAAATGGTGGGGGTATACGTTTTGCTTCTAATAATGCATCTTCAACACTCAACATAAACAATAGCATCGTTTGGGGCAACACGGCTGTAACTTCTGGCAATGAATTATCGTTGGTCAGTACTGGAACTTCAACACTAAATTATTCTTGTTACAAAAACCAAGCTAATGATATTGAAGTGTCGAACGGGACTCTAACCGCCACGAACCATAATATCAATACAGATCCTTTATTTGTGGATGCCGTTGGAAATGATTTTAGACTTCATGGTGAATCGCCTTGTACTGACGCCGGTAATGATTCATATAACACACAAACTTATGATATTCGCGGTACAGGTTTTTCAAGGAAATTAAATAAAGCAACAGGTACTATCGGAACAATTGATATGGGAGCTTATGAATATAAATTGGGAGATGACCCACTTCCGGTTGAATTAACTTCATTCACCGCAAATGTAAACGAAAACAAAGTTGTGTTAAATTGGCAAACCGCCACAGAAGTGAATAATTACGGGTTTGAAATAGAACGCTGCGTAGCACAGATTAGCAATCTGCGTAACAATTGGGAAACAATTGGTTTTGTTGAAGGGCATGGAAATTCAAATTCTCCAAAAGAATATAGTTTTATAGATGATAAAACCTCCAAGGTTTTTAAAAACCTCGGAGGTTTAGAAGAAGAATTACAGTACCGCCTAAAGCAAATAGATTTTGATGGAAATTATGAATATTCGGATATTGTGGAAGTAAAATTGACAGAAAATATAAAAGAATACAAATTGGAACAAAACTATCCAAATCCGTTTAACCCAACAACTACGATTAAATACTCAATTCCAAATAATGTAAAAAATGAAATGTCAAATGTGAAACTTATTGTTTATGATATTCTCGGAAAAGAAGTTGCAACTTTGGTAGATGAGAAGAAAAATGCAGGTAATTATGAAGTTAAATTAAATGCTTCCAATTTAGCAAGTGGAATTTATCTGTATAAATTGCAAAGTGGAGAGTTTGTTCAGACGAAGAAATTTGTTTTGATGAAATGACACAAAACATAATTTGATAAAAGATTTAAAGGCGGGAATTCTCCCGCTTTTTTTACTGGTACACTTTTAATGAATAGTAACAGTATTTCCATTTTTACTCGTTTGTCACCTATTTTATATTTCATGGATTGCTACCTAAACGACTATATTTCTGTTCTTCTATTAACGTGCGTTGTATTTCCTACTAGTTTTTGATGTACTTCCTCTCGGAAAAACTGGTTCACTTTTAGTTTTGATATTTGCTGGTAGCTTTTGGGTGAATATTGCAAACTCTTTTCGTAAATATTGACATTGTGAGTTTGTTGAATTTTTGCCCATCATAAAACATCCTTTTTTGCAAGATTAATATCTAAATTATTTAAATCTTGTAATTATGTCAATATCTCTATTAGAGTATTTCTTCGTTTTTCGTCTCTTTTCTAATAATTTATGCCTTTTTCATGATCAACTAAATAATTTAATTTTTAATTCATTCTGTTATCGGTTGATAGCAATTTGTTAAGAATTGAGGGATTTTTTACAATTTTTTTTGATGAAATAATTTCTTTCAAATTCTGCTCGGTTAGTTTGCCAATTTGGTTTAATTGGTTTAGCGCATCAATAATTTCAAAAGGATTTGTAACGCCATCATTTAGTTCCAAAATTAAACGCTCAATAAAATTGGCTAACAAATTTTCTGGAACTTCGGCAATATTTAGCCAAACTTTATCAACTTTACGTTGTCCGTCTGAAATTTTAGAAGTAAAAAACACAGAAATTACGCCTCTTTTCAAATCAAAAAGCGATTGTCGTTTTTCTTTATCCTTGATTTTGGAAAAATGAAAAAACACATTTTCTTGATGATACAGACTTGTAAGAAATCCAAATCCTTTATCAAAAATCTTCTTAATTCTGCAAAAATCTAAAACTTCTGTTTCGTTATTTTGATTCATAATTCTTTGAAAATAATTTTTCAACAAATATATAATTTTTCAGTGCTGCGGAAGTCTTTGGAGAGTTTAATTCTAAAATGCTTCCCAATGATTTTATTTCATTTTCCCTTAACCCAACTTGCGAGACTATTTTAACCGAAATATTAATATTTTCAAAAAATTCCGTCGAGTTTTCGAAGAGAAAATCAATCATTGTATTATTTGGATTTAATATTCCAACTTTGGATTTCACTTGATTTGAAATTTCTGCCAAAAACAAATTTTCGCTATAACCATAATGCGTGCAGCAAAGTGCTGCAAAAATTTTATTTGGAATTGAATCCATTTTTTGCAAAGCTTCGTTTACAAAATTCGCTATTAAATTCTTGGTTTCGTCACTATTTGGGTCATTTTGAATTGCTGTTTCTAATCCAAAACAAGGCTCGTTTATTATTTGATTTTCAGAAATGCCAAGTTTTATCAATTCGTTTTTATATACATTTGAATTTATAGTTGTCGGAGTTCCTAAAAGAATTAGCTTATCGTTGCTATTTTGCAAGTTTTCCGCAAAAAGCGAAACACCACTTTCAACAATTCCAACAACCTTTGTTTTTGGATTTTTTGCAAAATTTGTGTGTGGATAAACCACCGAAAGCGTGTTGCAAGCAATTAATATTAAATCGGGATTGTAATTTTCAACCATGGAATTTAGTGCATTATTAAAAACTCCCGCTTTTTCGGCAATGCTTTTCATTGAATTATATCCATAAACTGGACTAAATAGCGAGTTAAAAAAAATCAATTCGGCTCGTTTAAAAATTGGATTTTCGTCCAAACGTCGCTCAAGCTCGCCAACCACCGAAAGTCCGCCTAATCCTGAATCTGTTATAACAATTTTCATAATTAATCATCAAATTATTTGCTTTATAAAAATACTCTTTTTAGTTTTAAATAAATACACTATCATTAATAATTGATTTTCAATTGGAGATAAAAATGAAAACTTCTTTACTTTTAATCATCTTTTCTGCTATAGTTTTCATTTCGTGCAGCAGTCTTGAAACCTCGCAAAATGATGCAATTGTTGATGAATACACCACAATATTTCCAAATAAAGAAGTAGCAATTGAGTTGGAAGAAATTAGTAATTCGTTAAAATTGATTAACAACTTAACGTTTTACAAAGCTTATATATATTCTGATAGCACAATTACTGACGAAAATTTGGACGATTTCGATTTACACCAAAAAGCTATTTCAGTGAACACAATTAGCAAAACTTCTTCTGGAACTGGAGCAATAATAAGCGTTTCCGGAAATAATGTTGCTTTGCTAACAGTTGCGCACATAATAAGCTATCCCGATACAATAATTTCGTATTTTACAATAACAGGAAAGCAATCAAAATATATTGAATCAATTCTTTATAAAGAGCGCCAAAAAATTTACTCCGATTTGCCCGAAGGTGGAATGCTAAAAATTATTGCAATTGATGATAAAAACGATATTGCCATTGTTGGAAATAAATTTAATGATGTTAGACCAAACCGATTTCCTATTTTTAATTTTAATTTTGGAAATGCAAAGGAGCTAAAATGGGGAAGTTTTGTTTACATTCTTGGATTTCCGATGCATAACAAAATGGTTACAAGCGGAATTGTAAGCAATCCAAATTATGATAACACAGGAAACTTTTTGGTGGATGCACTTATAAATCGTGGTTCAAGCGGAGGTTTGGTTTTGGCTATTAGAGGTGCTGCTCCAAATTTTGAACTTGTTGGAATTGTATCATCTGTTCCAGCAGAAAAACGATTTGTCCTTACTCCAAATAATCCAACCCGCGATATAAATTTTTTGCCAGGAACTCAATATATTGGTGAAATGACTGTTGAGCAGCTTGATGGAATTAAATATGGAATTGGGAGAATTGTATCTTCCGAAAAAGTGCTTGAGTTTATCAAAAAAAATGAATCTTCACTTTATAAACAAGGCTACATTCTTAATCTAGATTAGGATTTTATTGATGAAAAAACTCATTCTACTCGTTTTAATGTTTTGTATTTCAAGTACGCTTTTTTCGCAAACTACTTTAAATGTTTTAACTTACAATATTTTTCATGGTGCAAATACCGATGGAAGTAATAATTATGACAAAATTGCTGAAATTATTAAAAGTGTAAATCCAGATTTGGTTGCACTTCAAGAAGTTGATTTTAGAACAAATAGAGTAAAAAAAGTAGATTTATCGCAAATAATTGGTGCTAAAATCAATATGGTTTCTCTATTTGGAAAAGCAATGAATTTTGATGATGGCGAATATGGAGTTGCAATTTTATCAAAAAGATCTATTATTGGTTCAAAAAATATTGCTTTGCCATTTCACAATGGTAATGAACCTCGCACAGTATTGCAAATTGTTACTACTTTAGAATCGGGTGATACTGTTTCGTTTATTTGTACTCATTTGGATTATAAACCAAATAGTTTGGAACGCATTGAACAAGTGAATAAAATAAATGAATTGTTCTCTTCAAGTAAATATCCCACAATTCTTGCCGGCGATTTTAACGATGTTCCAAATAGTAACTCTATAAATATTTTGGAAAATTTTTGGCAGACAACTTATGATAAATCAAATCCAGAACTGACATTTCCTTCAAACAATCCCGATAGAAAAATTGATTACATCATGCTAAATAAAAATAATAATTGGGAAGTTTTATCAAGAAAAGTAATTTGTGACTCGGTTGCTACCGATCATTGCGGATATTTTGTTTCCGTTAAATTGTTGAAATGATAAAAATTACATACCTGTGTTTATTGAAGCTATTCACTTAATTGCATCTGGCTTTGGCTTCTAAAAATTTCATAACAAATAACAAACGTCAAAAGATAAATTTCAAACAAATTGCAAAAATGAATAGCCAAACCCCAAACTCATTATTTTTGAATGAATCATTCATAAAAAAGTTTGGATATTAGAAATTGAAATCTGTGTACTATTTGGTTTTTGTGTTTTGTCAGTTGGTCTTTAAAAACAAATTATTCGTAACCAAAACTTCAAAGTGTTATTTTTACCCAAAGTAAAAAAATGATTTTGCTGAAATAGTCCCAAAAATTTTGTGCAAAAGATATTCTACGAAAGTGTCTTTTGCATTTAATTACCAAAATATTTTTTGTTTGGTGCTTTCAATCATGTTTTCCGCACAATTTTCAAAAGGCTAAAATAAGTTTAATTTGTAAAGATATTTCAAAAAATGGGTGTCCCGAGTTAATTTGTATGTGCATTTATGATAAAAGGAAAATATATATTGAAAGTATTTCAGTACAGATTATCTCAAAATAATATGTCAAATAAAGAATCTAAGACAATTGGTTTTTTGATAAAAAAGATTTGTTATATTAATTTCTGTAGTGTTAATAGCAAACTTGTAAATGGTAAAGCTCTCGAATCAGCGATTCGAGCTACAATGTAGTGCGATTCGCCGAATCGCAAAGCCGATACTGACAAACTTGCAAAACTGTATTAGAAATCGGCAAAATTACAATAATGTTCTTAAAAAGTTGAGGTGTCCAAATACTGAAAACATGAGAAAAAGAAAGACTGAATCTTTTAGCATTAATGAAAAATTTATGGTAGATAATTTTGAACAGAAAGAGAAATATCATATTATTCACAATATTTCTTATTTCCAACAAACTTATTGTGGATTATTAATTACAATATTCAAAGCACTAATTAGTTGCCCAAAACCATCTCATTAAGCTTTGCCAGATTATCGGTTTCGCCAATTACAATTAACTTATCGCCTATTTCAATTTTTTCAACAGAACGAGGATTATATATAAAATTACTGTTTGATTTATTAATAGCAATTACCATTACATTAAAATCTTTTCTGAGTGGTGATTCGGCTAGAGTTTTGTTAACAAGTGGGCACGGTTTAGTAATAGAAATTTCTTCCATGTGTATGTTCATTCCTCGTTTACGAGCAACATCCTCAATAAAGTCAGTAACGCCAGGTTTCAACAAAAGATGTACAATACGTTTGCCACCAATTTCATATGGTTTTACCACTCTGCTTGCGCCAGCTTTAATTAATTTTGATTCAGTTCTATCCTCAATTGCTCTTGCAACAATATAAATACTTTTGTTTAGCTCTCTAGCAGTAAGAGTAACAAATACATTTTCAGCATCGGATTTAACAACAGTAGCTAATCCCTTTGCGTTTTTAATTCCAGCTTGAATTAATATGCTATCACTTGACGCATCACCATTAATAAAAAGTATTCCCTTTTCAACCAATTCATCTATCTTTGCTTGGGCATTATCAATAACAACAAACAGTTCATTATTTTCAAGTAACGTTTCACAAACTTCTCTGCCCATTCTGCCATATCCGCAAACGATATAATGATTTTTTAATTCGCCAACTTGTTTGCTCATATTCTTTCTCCTAAAAAGTTGTGTTTCAATAATTAATTGAGCGGCTTTACCACCTGTATAAGCAATAGTGATAACACCCGAGATTATTATTAATATTGTTACTATCATTCCAGCATTGGATAGAGGTCTTACTTCTTTAAAACCAGTTGTTGAAATTGTAATTATAGTCATATAAAAAGCTTCAAGAATTGAATGCTTTTCAAATAAAGTATAAAAAGATGTACCAAGAAGTGTAATAATGGTAAGCACCAAAATTCCTAGAGCGACATGTGTAATAAGTTTATTTCTCATAAATTATATATTGTTTGAAAATCAAAAAACAAATATTGGAATTGGAAGTAAATCTAATAAAAAAAGCCTCTCAAACAAATAGTTCAAGAGGCTTTAACAAATAAATCAAAATTAAAATTTAATTATTTGTGCTATCAGCAGCTTGCTTTGTTTTTGCCATAACTTTATAGCGGGCAACAATTCCTTGAATATTTGCATCTCCAGGAATTTCCTTTTCAAGTCGTGAAAATAAATCAACTAATTTGTCATAATCTTGTCTGTTTTCATAAATATCACGCAAAACTACATAAGGGTTATACTGCTGTTGAAAATCTCTAGGATTAGCTTCTAAACGAGCTAGCATAACAGGCTCTAAATCTTTTACAATAGCATTATACTGAGCCATTGCACCAGCATTATAATAGAAATTTGAAACGTCATATAACAATTCATAACGCATTTCAATGTTTTTTCTAGGAAGTTTTTTCTCCATTTCATCTAAAACTTCAACTGCTTTATCCTTCTTGCCTTGATCTAAATAGAATAAAGCTAAACGTAAAAATGAATTTCGATAATTTTGTGAAAGTCGCTGATGATTTTCATCCAAATAAATTGTTGAATCGTTTAAGCCTCTAAATTTAAATCCAGGTTGATAAGTTTTACTATAACCATCTGGTTCGTTAAATAAATGCTCTCTCATTATTTTTTCATTAATGTAATAGGATTGTCTCGGACGTTTATTAGGAACCAATCTAAAAGCCATTCCTTCCATTTGCAAATAATCTTCAAGTCCAATTCTGCTATCGTCGGAACAAGTAACAGCATAGTAAATTGGGCGTTCCCATTTTGCTTCTTGAATTAAATTAAGCGCAACAATATCTTGAACTCTAACAACTTTAATATTACCATAAGAAGTTGTGTTGTTCATTAACCAAGTAATGCTACCTTTGTTTGTAATTGCAGTATCAGTAATGCCAGCTTCGGCAAAAACATTTTGAGAAACTGGAAGGCGCATAGTTCTAGGTTCCCAACGAGATGGTCCAATTCTTTCAATTTCATCATCATTCAAGCTCATAGCAACTTTCATGCTTCCGTAAGGGGCTGTGTTTTTTAATTGCTTTATGTACCAAGGAGTATTTAAGAGACTAAGGTTTGCAACTCTAACATCACGGCGAACGCCTTCAACATCTTGTAAATACCAAAGTGGGAAAGTGTCATTATCTCCATTTGTGAAAAGCACTGCATTAGGCGCAACTGATTGAAGCAAATTATATGCATAATCCCAAGGAATATAATTGTTTGATCTATTGTGACTATGGTAATTTGCATTTAACATTGTAACTGGTACAGCGGCAAAAATTAAAATTAATACAAATGTATAAATTGGTTTTAACAAAGATGAATTTTTAAATTGCTCCATTACAAAATCTAAAATACCACGAGTACCAAGTGCAATCCAAATGGAGTATACAAAGAATGCCCCCACATAAAAATAATCGCGCTCACGCGGTTGGGGCTGTTGCTGGTTTTGATAAAAAACAGTTAAGTATCCGAGAAAGATAAACATAGCCATTAGTGCAGAAGCCATTTTCCAATCTCGCTTAAACTGATAAAATATTCCAAACAAACCTATTGCAAAAGGAATGCCGAGTAATTGCCAAAATTTTACTCCAGTGTCTTGAACAGTTGAATTTCTTCCTATATAATTCCATCCAAGATATCTGTTGAACATGTGATCCATCTGGTAATTCCAGAAGAAATCTAAATCACTACTATAATTAGTGTATATGCTTTGTTGATGACCTTCTTGCGAAAATCTACGTTTGAATGTTGGAAAATCACCATATTGTTCACGATTCATATACGAATGAAATTCTGACATTGTTTTTGGATCATTTAAATTTATTGGAGTATCTTGATTTGCACGAATCATTGTCATTGAATATGTTGAATATCCAAGCAGAATAAATAGAGCACTTTTTGCAAGAAGGTTAGTAGTGGGCTTATTGTTTTTCTGTGACCAATAGATAAGATATCCCACTACAATAAAAATTCCAAGAAAAGCTGTAATATTCATTACGAAATCATCACCACTTAAATTATAAATAAGTTTTGGAATATATTTTACAAATCCTGGATAAACAGAAATTAGTATTACACCACCAATCATAATTGGCAGATAAAATGAATTTTTCTGGAAAATCTTTTTCCACATTGCCCCCATAAATACAACCCAAAAAATTCCAACTAACGTAACAAATCTTAAATCAAACGCTTTGTATTCCTCAGGCGAAGGAGCAACACTACTAGTTGCAGTTGCCCAAATAAAGATGGCAATTACCAAAGTTCCAACAGTTTGAATTAAAAATATTAGTCCGGTTTTTTTTGTTTTAGTATCATCATTCATATATTTACGGAACATTATAATCATTACAATAGGAACAATTGCAAGAACTGACATTAAATGCACACCTATTGACAATCCAATTAAATATGCAATCATTATCAAATACTTTTCGTTATCAGATGAATCAGCTTTTTCGTTCCAGACTAAAATTAACCAAGTAACAAAGGCAATAAAAAATGTGGAGAATGCATAAACTTCTGCTTCTACTGCATTGAACCAAAAAGTATCTGCAAAAGCTAAAGATAAAGCACCAACAGCAGCAGAAAAATAAGTCCCGATTTGATTAAGAGAGGAATCATATTTCTTATTATTGTAGTTTTCAATTAACTTAACAGCAGATAGGTAAACAAACAAAATTACAAAAGCACTTGATAAAATTGATATTGTGTTTACACGGAATGCGATATTTTCGGCAAACGGAATCATTGATAAAAATCTACCAATTAGAATAAAAAATGGGGTTCCAGGTGGATGTGGAACTTGAAGACTATAGGATGACGCAATAAATTCACCACAATCCCAAAAAGAAACTGATGGTTGAGCTGTCATAAAATATGTAGCTGCAGCAATTAAAAACACAAAAAACGCAATCATTCTGTGAATGTTTTTTTGACTCATTCTTTCCTCATTAACTCAAATTAAAAATTTTACTTAGCCCTTTTTAAATAAATCATCTAAACTTTTTTTCTCTCTATTAACATAATACTTCGTATAAAGTTCCGTAAGATCTGCAAAAGATAGTGAATCCAAATCTTCCTCGTCTTTATCCCTGTCTACAATTAGTCTAAAAATTTCTCGCTCTTTCGGATCCATTTTTCTTTCGTACCTTACTAGAGCTTCAATGAACTTTTTTTGGTCTCTAAAGCTATTCATTTTTATCTCTTCTAATTATTAATAGAAACCCAAATATATGAAATGAGTATGACAAATTCATTTAACATATTAGGAAATGATTTGAAAGAAGGTTGCTACAAATGTGGAAAGAAAAGTCTTTAGGAATATTATATTTGTTTTGGCTTCAATTATAGAAAAACTGTTTGGATCATTTATTTACATTGCTTCAATTTTGTTTTAAAAAAATATTTAATTAGATTAAAATTAAGAAATGCAGATAGTGGTTGTTTTTATTGGAAGTGATTTGTTGGGTTTAATTTGAGCTGAGTTTATAGATGAATAAGATAATTTTAATTAAATAATATATCTAGATAAAGAAATAGTAAAAGATGCAGCAACGAAATTACTTTTTGAAAGTAACCTAGAAGGATAGATGAAAAAGTATTTGTATTTATTTTATTTTGGTTTATTTATTTCAATATCAGCACAAAACTTTATTATTAATGTAAAGCATACCAAATCATTTGAGGAAAATTTCGGAAGTACAAATATAATTGAAGTATTATTTGCACCTACTCCAGAAGTATTTAACATAGGAGTTTTTGCTGGATTTGTAACACTATCATTTAATTTTGATGGTTATAAATGGGTAGCAAGTTATGAGGATACAAATACAAGAATTATTTCAGGATTGATTGCATACATTTATCCACTAAAACTAATAGATTATGAGCCTATACAACCAATATATTTATCATTAGCAATGGCAAACGTTAGTAAGCATGGTATTTTACCCGGTGGGGGTTATATGTATAATCCGCCTGGTTATGTTTATCCTGGCTCAAAAAATGAAAAGAGTTGGATTATTTCAAGTGGGTATAAAATTCCATATAAAAAAGTAAATTTTTTATTGGGTTTTGGATATCAATTCAGAGAATATGACTTAACATTTACATATATTGAAAATGATGGTAGTAAACGTTACTCTATTCATCAAAAAGAAAAATTTTTTCTGATTAATATAGGCTTACAAATAATATTGTAGTAAAATTTAACTAGTGATTCTTTTTTAAGTATATATGTATTTCTTTTAAGTTGACTACTCATGTACATTTTAAATGTCCAAAGAGAGAAACCCTAACCCACTACTTCCACTTAATATTACAGCCCATACTAGGAATTTGATTTTGGTTTATGTTTTTACCGGCAAGGATTGCATCTAACGCTGCTCTAATATCTTTTCCAGTAACTGGAATATTTAAACTCGGGCGAGAACCATCTAATTGTCCGCGATAAACCAATTTTAAATTCGAATCGAAAAGATAAAAATCTGGGGTGCATGCAGCATTGTAAGCTTTGGCAATTTCTTGAGTCTTGTCGTATAAATATGGGAATTTGTATCCAAATTTCTGAGCATGTACTTTCATCAACTCGGGTGAATCTTGAGGGTAATTTACAACATCGTTTGAGCTAATTGCAACAAAACCAATTCCTTTATGCAGATAGTCGTTTGCAAGTTTAACTAACTGGTCATTAATATGAAGTACAAATGGACAGTGGTTGCAAATGAACATGACTAAAGTTGCAAACTCTCCTTTTATCTCATTTAATGAAATATATCTATCTGATATTGTATCAAACAAATTAAAACTTGGGGCTGTTGTTCCAAGTGGAAGCATATTTGAGGGTGTATTTGCCATTAAAAACTCCGGTTATTTATCCAATTATTGCAAATATACATTTATCTAAATTTTATTAGTAGCATAAATTTTGTAATTTTGCACTCGGATAAATATTTATACAACAGGAAAAAAATGAGTATTGAAGAATTAAGAAAAAAAATAAATTTAGTTGATGCTAATTTAATAGACTTACTTGCTCAAAGGCGTGAGTTAAGCAAGAATGTAATTCAAGATAAAAATGAGAATAACAATCCAATTAGAGACGAGAAGCGTGAAGAAGAATTGCTAAATCGCCTTGTTGATTTGGGAAAAGAAAAAGGTGTTGACCAACATTTTTTAACAAAAGTATTTTATGAAATAATTGAAGATTCAATAAGGCTTCAGCAAAGTCATGTTCTAAATCCTTCAAAAGAAAATAGTAAAAACGAAAGATTAACAATTGCCATTCAAGGAATTGAAGGTGCATATAGTTATTTAGCTTCACAAAAATACTTTGCATATTCCAACAAAGAGTTGGAGTTTGTTTCAAAAAAATTATTTTCAGAAGTAGTTGAATCAGTTGAAAAAGGTGAAGCTGATTATGCTGTGCTTCCAATTGAAAACACGACTTCTGGTGGAATAAATGAAGTTTATGATTTGTTGCTTCATACAACCTTATCAATTGTGGGCGAAGAAACATTTCAAGTTAAACATTGCCTTGTTGCAAGCGAGGATGTTTCAATTCACAAAATAAAAAAAATATACGCACACTACCAAGCTGCTGCCCAATGCAGTGTTTTTCTAACAAAAATTCCAGAAGCTCGTATTGAGTATTTTGCCGATACAGCAATGTCTGTTCAAAAAATTAGTGAAGAAAAAAATCCAGAATATGCAGCAATTGCCAGCGAAGAAGCGGCAAAATTATTTAACGTAAATATTATTCGCAAAGGAATAGCAAATCAAGATGAAAATCACACACGCTTTATTATTGTTTCAAGAAACAGAATAAAAGTTGATAATCGTCTTCCAGCAAAAACTTCGCTTGTAATGGCTACTTCGCATTCGCCTGGTTCATTGGTAAAAGCATTATCCGTTTTTGATGCATATAAAATTAATTTAACAAAATTAGAATCGCGTCCAATACTTGGAAATCCTTGGGAAGAAATGTTCTATGTTGATTTTGAAGGAAACACAGAGGACGAAAATGTTCAGAATTTACTTGATGATTTGGGACCATATTTAAGATTTTTTAAAGTACTTGGAAGCTATCCTTCGCAAGTAATTAAAAAGACAAAGCTAAATCCAAATACTCCAACAGAGGAAAAGGAAGAAAGTAATTCTATTCTGAAAGAGATTCAAAAACCAATTATTAAAAAAAGTGCTAAATCAAAAAGCTATAAATTAGCAAGTCGTGAATACAAAGAAGAAGATACAATAATAAAAGTACGCGATGTAGAAATTGGTGGCAGTGATTTTGTTGTAATTGGCGGACCTTGTTCTGTTGAATCAGAATCACAAATATTTTCTTGCGCTCATGAAGTAAAAGTAAATGGAGCCCAAATTTTGCGCGGTGGATGTTTTAAACCACGAACTTCACCATATAGTTTTCAAGGTTTGGAGTGGGAAGGTTTAAATTATCTTGAAGCAGCAGGAAAAGAATATGATTTACCAGTAATTACAGAAGCTTTAGCTCCAGAACAAGTGCAAAGAATTGCAAAGCAATCAGATATAATTCAAATTGGCGCAAGAAATATGCAAAATTTTTCATTGCTAAAAGAAGCAGGAAAAGTTCATGTTCCAATTTTATTAAAACGTGGAATGATGTCATCAATAGATGAATTGCTCAATGCTGCAGAGTATATTTTAGCACAAGGCAACAGACAAGTAATTTTAATGGAACGTGGAATTAGAACTTTTGAAACTGCAACACGAAACACACTTGATTTAAGTGCAATTCCTGTATTAAAAGAATTAACTCATTTGCCAATTATGGTCGATCCATCACATGCAATTGGTGAGAGAGATAAAATTCCACCAATGGCGCTTGCTTCAAAAATTGTTGGAGCGCATGGAATTATGGTTGAGTTTCATCCAGAACCAGAAAAAGCTTTAAGTGATGGACCGCAAGCTTTACGCTATCCGCAATTTGCTAAATTAATGCAAGATTTAAAGAAATTACAAGTATAGATTAACAATTAAAGCTGAACTACATGTTCAGCTTTTTCATTTGAGGAGGGAAGACATGATTATCAATTTATACCAATATCGGGCTTTTGTATCAAAAGTTTATGATGGCGATACAATTACTGTAGAAATTGATTTGGGTTTTAATGCCTTTTTGAAGGGCGAAAAAGTTAGGCTTAATAGAATAAATACTCCAGAAATAACAGGTAATTCTCGTGAGGAAGGATTAAAAGCTCGTGATTATTTACGTTTGCTAATACTGGATAAAGAAATACTTCTGGAAACAATTAAGGATAGAAAAGGTAAGTACGGAAGATATCTTGGAGAAATATTTTCAAAAGATGAAAATGATAATTGGTTTAACATTAATGACCATCTAGTCGCAAAAGGTTTTGCAAAACATAAGGAATACTAACAATGATTAAAATAAATAATAAAAATATAGAAAGGCTGCTAATTATGATTTCTATTTTAGGATTAACTTTATTGGGGAATAATATGAATGCTCAAAATATATCTAAAGAAGAGTTGCTTAAAGATGCAAATGTTTATAAATATTCTGTGAAGAATATTAAAAAAGAAGATGTAAGTCTAAAAAACTACGAAGGTAAAGTTTTGTTAATTGTAAACGTAGCTAGTGAATGTGGATATACTCCACAATATGAAGGACTTGAGAAGATTTACGAAAAATATCACGCAAAAGGATTTGAAGTATTAGCATTTCCTTGTAATGATTTTGGTGGACAAGAGCCAGGAACAAACGAAGAAATTCAAAAATTTTGCTCAACAAAATTTAGCGTTACATTTCCATTATTTGATAAAATATCAGTTAAAGATGATCAAAAAGCAGATCTTTACAAAATGCTTACAGACAATTCAGTTACTGGAAAATCTGAAATTTCGTGGAATTTTGAAAAGTTCTTAGTTGATAGAAAAGGCCATGTTGTTAAAAACTTTAAAAGTAAAGTAAAACCCGAAAGCGAAGAACTAACATCTGAAATTGAAAAATTACTAAACTAAATAATTGTACTAACAAGCTCGCCATCTGGTTTTAGCATTCTTACTGGAACGGAATTTTTAATTTCTTCTTTCAATTTTTCAATTAAAGTCCGTTTCAGAAAAGTTCTTTCAATAACTAAACTTACTTCACGTATTGGCTGATAGTTGCTAAATGGTTTTACCATATTCATTTTTTCTTTGCTCAATAATTCTTTTGCAAACTCGGGAATTACGGTAATTCCCTTACTGCTATCAACAATTTTCATTAAAGAATCTATTGACAAACTTTCGTACTTAAATTTACCTTCCCCATTATATTCAACACCTTTTGTACAAATATTAATTATTTGGTTTCGAAAGCAATTTCCCTCTTCCAGAAGCCATAAATCTTGAAGTTCCAACTCAGAAGTAGCAATACTTTCTTTATTTATTGAGGGATGTTCTTTGGAAACATAAGTGAAAAATTGTTCGTAATATAGAGGAAAAGTAATTGTGTTTTCCATTGGGAATGGAGTTACTAAAATTCCAGCATCAAGAGTGCCATATTTTAATTGAATTAAGATATCTTCTGAAATCACTTCGCTAAAAATTAGATTAACATTTGGGTATTTTAACATAAAATTATTTACAAATTTTGGAACTATATAAGGCGCAACTGTTGGTATAATTCCAATTTTTAATTCGCCAGCAATATCTGCTTTGAATTCTGAAACAATATCCTTAAGTTTCTCAGTATCTCTCAGTAAAAATCTCGCATGCTCAATTAATTGTTCGCCAATTTCTGTGGGAGTAATTGGTTGCTTGTTTCTGTCGAAAATTGCAACCCCCAATTCTTGTTCGAGATTTTTAATTTGGATTGTTAACGCAGGTTGTGTTATAAACAGATTTTTTGCGGCTAAACTGAAATTTCTATATTTATCTAGTTCTACAAGGTATTCTATTTGTTGTAAATTCATATGTTTTGCTATAAATATTATTTATGTGGATATAAATATTATAAATTGGATTTATTATAGCAAGTAAAATATATTAGCTCCATCAATTAAATTAATAATGGAGATTAAAATGAAAAACAAAAATATTATTGGATTAGAAGTTGAAAATTCAAAAGTGGTAGCTAAATCACTAAATCAACTATTAGCAGATCATCAAATATTCTATCAAAATCTTAGAGGATTTCACTGGCTAATTCTTGGGCGAAATTTTTTTCAACTACATGAACTGTTTGAAAAATTATACAACGAAGCAAGTGAAACGGTTGATGAATTAGCTGAAAGAATTTTGATGCTTGGCGAAACTCCTTTGCACTCTTTTGAAAGTTATCTTAATAATGCAAAATTAAAATCAGCAGAAAATGTTAGAACAGCAAAAGAAAGTTTAGATATTTTAAACCAAAATATGCAAAGTTTATTAAGCTTAGTGCGCGAAACGTTAGTACTGGCTTCAGAAAATAATGACGAAGGAACGGTTGCTATGATGAGCGACCTTATAGTAAAATATGAAAAACAGTTGTGGATGTTTTCTGCTTACAATACAAACATAGATTAATTAACAATTATCAATTTTTACAGGAGATTTACAAATGGAAGAAACAAAATTAAACATGCCTCTATTAGGCGACAATTTCCCAAGCATGAGCGTTCAAACAACTCATGGACCAATGAATATTCCTGGCGACTTAAAAGGAAGTTGGTTTGTACTTTTTAGCCATCCAGCTGATTTTACACCAGTTTGCACAACAGAATTTGTGGCTTTTCAACAAAAGAAACCAGAATTTGACAAATTAGGTACTAAATTAATTGGTATGTCAGTTGACCAAGTGTTTTCACATATTAAATGGATTGATTGGATTAAAGAAAACATGAATGTTGATATTGAATATCCAGTTGTTGCTGCTAATGACAGCATAGCAATGAAACTTGGAATGCTTCATCCTGGAAAAGGCACTAATACAGTACGTGCAGTATTTGTTGGGGATCCACATGGAATAGTGAGATTAATAATTTACTATCCACAAGAAATTGGAAGAAGTGTAGATGAAATTTTACGAGCTGTTAAAGCACTTCAAACACACGAAGCTAATAAAGTTGCTACTCCAGAAAACTGGCCAAATAATGCCATTCTTGGTGATAGAGTAATAATTCCACCAGCAACTAATGTTAAAGATGCTGCTGATAGAAAAGGAAAAGCCGATTGTTACGATTGGTGGTTCTGTCACAAAAAACTTAGTTAATTATTCTTAATAAAGACTGTCTCAAAAGGGCAGTCTTTTTTTTATTGGTCTCAGTAGAAATTAAAACTATGCACTTAAGTGCAGCTCGCTTTAGCTTTTAAAAATGTCATAATAAATAGCAAACTACAAAAGATAAATTTCAAACAAATAGCAAAAACGAATAACCAAATCCTAAACTGATTATTTTTGCATGAATCACGCATAAAAAAATTTGGATATTAGAAATTGAAATTTGCATATTATTTGGTTTTTGTGGTTTATTATTTGGTCTTTCAACGAATGTTATTTGTAACCAAAACTATGGACTTGCGGTCAAAAGTGGCTTATTTATTCGTTTTCATAAATTTGAGAATAGAAACTTAGGCTTAATTTTTGTAGAAACAAGTAAGAATAGCCAGCTTGGTATGGCAATAATGTATAAACGAGCAAAGACAATTACTCCTTACAAAAAAACGACTTGTAAAAAGTATTTCTTTTGTAAAAGCAGAAGATTGGCGTGCCATTCACTACTAAATTGCATTTGGTCTGTTTGTAATAGTTTATTCAATTTTAGTTTTTGGCAATCTGGTTATAAATAGAATTGAAATAAAACTAATTAAAGCGGCAATTATATAAGTTGTTTTTAAACCAAATAAATCACCAAATACTCCAATCAAAAGCATAGCTAAAGCACCTGAAGCAAAATTCAAAGTCATAAAAACTCCATTAAGTAATCCAGAGTGTTCAGATTTAATAATGTTTATTTCAGCCAGCAACACTGGAGTTGTTGCAAACATAATAAAACCTATTAAAATTAAAATAGGAATTGCAAATATTGTTTGACTAAAAAAAGCAAAAAGTAATAACAAAAATGGAGTTGTACAAGCCATTATCATTAGTGTAAATCTTCTTCCTATTTTGTCGGAGATAGTTCCGGAAAAGAGTGTTCCTGCAGCACCAGCAAATTGAACTATTGATAAAGCAATTCCAGCAATCCAAAGTGAGGAACCATTTTCTGTCATATAAGTAGGAAGAAAAGTTGTAAGTGAACCTTTTACTAGTGATGTGAAAAAGAAAATTCCCCCAATAGTGACAAAAAGTTGAAGATGTTTTTTTAATGCTTTAATTGCGCCAGTCTCTTTTTCTTTTTTCTTAAGCTCGCCAGCAATTGGAATATTTCTAAATTTGAAATAAAGCATTAGTGAAGCCAAAAGACCTAGAGGGAGTAGGCGATATGTTCCTTCTAATCCCCAAAGCGAGATTCCTCCAAGTATATAAAGAGGTCCAAGACTTCTTGCAATTTCGCCGCCAAGCATAAAGTAGCTCATTCCTTTTCCAATTCTATTGCCTGAAACGTGCTTAACCATTATTGGCGCGGGAACATGAAATAGAGATGCTCCAATTCCAGAAGCAAGTAATAGAATTACAATTAGTGATACACTTGGCATTAATCCAAGAAAACTCATCATAATAGCTGATAATGCTGGAATTGCAATTAGTACATAACGAATTGGAAAATTATCAGAGAAATAACCAACAATGGGATTGAACAAAGACGGTACTCTTTGAATAACAGTTAGAAAGCTAACAAACGAAAATGATAGAGAAAATTTTACAATAAGTAATGGCAATATTGGAGCAAGAAAAGAAGTATATACATCATGCACAAAATGCGCAAATGAAATTGTAATTACTTTATCTTGTTGAAATATTTTATTCTCTTGCATATGCTTTAATTTAACTAAAAATTGGTATCTCAGTATTTGTTTGTGTTAGTAATAATTAATGAGCGAAACCTTTGACAAATAAAAAGATTTCTCAATAAAACCATATTCGAAAATGCAAAACTAATTTATTTAAGAATTGCTTATAAATAAAAAACCTAATAAGTAATTAAGGCACTCTAGGAAATTTAGAAAAATCGGGCTTGCGTTTTTGGATGTAAGCGTTTTTACCTTCTTGAGCTTCTTCACTCATATAATATAGAAGAGTCGCATTTCCAGCTAGTTCTTGAATTCCTGTTTGCCCATCCAACTCAGCATTAAAAGCTGATTTTAATAGTCGTAGCGCTAGTGGTGACATTTGCAAAACTTCTTTTGCCCATTGCACGCCTTCGTCCTCCAATAGTTCAACAGGAACAACTTTGTTTACCATTCCCATTTGAAAAGCTTCAGCAGCACTATATTGTCGGCATAAAAACCAAATTTCACGCGCACGTTTTTGTCCAACCAATCTAGCAAGATAGGATGCACCATAGCCCCCGTCAAAACTTCCAACCTTAGGACCAGTTTGACCAAACACAGCATTATCGGCAGCAATTGTCATATCACAAATTACATGAAGAACGTGCCCTCCACCAATTGCATAGCCAGCAACGAGCGCGATAACTGGCTTTGGAATTGAGCGAATAAGTTTTTGGACGTCAAGTATGTTAAGACGCTGAACGCCATCTTTGCCAACATAACCTTTATCGCCTCTAATTCGTTGATCGCCACCAGAACAGAATGCATATTTGCCATCCTTTGCGGGTCCGTTGCCTGTAAGTAAAATAACTCCAATACTGCTATCTTCGCGAGCATCTATAAGGGCTTCGTGAAGTTCCAAAACAGTTTCGGGGCGAAATGCATTTCTAACTTCCGGGCGGTTGAATGCAATACGCGCAATTCCATCCATTTTTGCGTATGTAATATCAATATATTCTTTAACTTTTTGCCAATTGTGTTTCATTGTATACCAATTATTATTTAATTTTATTCAAAAATTCATTTACTAAAATAGTGAATTCTTCTGGTTTTTCTAAGTGTATGTTGTGCCCACAATTTTCAATTATCTTAATTTCAGAATTAGGAATAACAAAATTCATCTCTTTATTTAAGCGTCTATACTTGCTATCAAGACTTCCAGCAATTAGCAATGTTGGAACTCTTATTGAATTTAATTTATTCCAAAGACTTGGCATTTTACCAGTGCTAAAACCTTTTAGTGAATTCGAAAGTCCTTCTGGCGAATTTCTTTTTTTGCTTTCAATTATTTTAGAATAATCTTTATCATTAAGTGATTTAAGTGAAGTGAAGAAAGCTAAATTCATCCAGTATTCTGTAAAAGCGTCAATTCCATCAGAAATAATTTTATCTGCCAACTGATAATCAGTTTTAATGCGAGAGGTTTTTTCGTTCTGGTTTTCAATTCCAGCAGTAGAACTTTCTAAAATTAAAGCTAATACTTTTTCTGAATTTTCAACTGCAAAAGAAAGGGCAGTGCGTCCGCCCATTGAATATCCAACAAGGATAGTTTTTTTTATGTTTAGTTTATTAAGGACTATAGAGACAATGTTTGTATAAGATTTTGCAGAGAAGAATTCTAAATTATTTGGAACAATTGATTTGCCATGACCTGGCAAATCAATTGCTATAGGAAAAAACTTGGGATTAAGTTTGTCGAAAAGAAAAAGCCAATCGTTAGCGCAACCAGTAAAACCGTGCAAAAAGACAATTGGAATTTTATCTAAAGGAACGGAATTATCTTCGCAAATTACATTTACGGTTATTCCGTCAATCGAGAATTCCAATTGCATCTTCTACTTGTGCTTTAAGAACAGTCCAATATTTCTCACGTTCATTCTGCGAAGTTTTAGAATTAATAATTATTTCGAGAACAGTAAATTCCTTTTTCTTTTGTGCACCTTTAAACTCCTTAACAAAAGATGATGCTGAAGAAACAAGTTTATAATTACCTCCAAAGCCTTTTACAATACTTTTGTAATCTAAATCAACTGGAGCTTTGAAATATTTTTCAAAGTCAACATCTTCTTCCTGTGCGATAGGAAGTGTTTCAAAAATTGCTCCACCACCATTGTTCAACATAATTATTATTAACGGAATATTATATTTTTTCAAAGCCAAAAGTCCAGAAATATCATGGAAGAAAGCCAAATCGCCAATAATTAAAGCAGAAGGATTTTCGCTTTGAGCAGCTAATCCAGCGGCAGTAGAAATAATGCCATCAATTCCGCTAGCGCCACGGTTATTAAATATTTTAATACGATTGTTATATTCAGCAAAGTAGTCAAAGTCTCTAGCAGGCATAGAGTTAGAAATCATCAAATTAGATTCATCGGGAAGCTCGGCTAAAACTGTATTAATTATATTGCCTTCAAATGGAAATGAAGTGCTATCTAAAAATAACTCTTTAATCTCTGCTGCGGTTTCTTCTATCTTAATAATTGTATTTAAAAATTCTATTTGCTTATCTTTTGGTTTTATAGAAATACTGTTATTCAATGTTCTGCATACCCAATCAATTTTTCCAGTAATAACCTTAGTTGCTGTTTTTGTAGGGTCTTGAATTTCGCCAAATTTATGAACTAAAATTTTATTAGCATCAGATTCTTTAAAGAATTGAAGTAAAGATTCAGAAACGGGACTATCCCCAAACTGTAATATTACACTAGGTTTAACAGCTTTTCTAATTTTATCGGATTGAAAGAATGAAGAAAAATTAATAATTATATTTTTATTGTCTTTCTTTTTAAATCTAAGATTTGAAAATCCATCGGCAAAAATTGGTGCATTAAGAGTATTTCCAAGACTAATTATTTCATCCATTATAGCTTCTTTATATTTGCTGTTTCCAACAATAATCATAGTTTTTGCAGAACTTTGTAATAAATCAACCAAAGATTGAATGTCATTATTTGTCTTGTTTTTATAATAAATATGTAATGAATTCTTGCTAAATTCTCTGTGCATAGATTCAACAAAACTCTGACTTGCTTCATCAGTTCCAGCGGAGGCTTCAAAAGGTTTTGCGAAAGGAAAATTAAAGTGAACTGGACCTTTTTTACTAATGCTTTCAGCCACTGCACCACTAATTTTTTTAGAAAATCCAAAAAGACTAGGCTTATTTATTTTGGGAACACCTGCTTCGAAATATCCACGTATATGGTTCTTAAATATGTTTACCTGATTTATGGTTTGATTTGCACCTATGTTGTGCATCGCTTGAGGTCGATCTGCAGTACACAATAATAATGGGATACGTTTATAATATGCCTCCACTACTGCAGGGTATAGCTCTGTAACAGCAGTTCCAGATGTTGTTATTAACACAACAGGTGATTTGGTTTGGTAAACTAAACCAATAGCAAAAAAGCCACTTGAACGTTCGTCCACGTGAACAAAACATTTAATTTTTTTTGATTTTTGAAATGCAACTACCAAAGGTGTATTTCGCGAGCCAGGAGAGATACACGCATATTTAATTCCATATGTTTCTAGGGCAGTAACAAGAAGATCGCACCAAAGCGCATTGTTGTTTACTAATTCATTCATAATAAATTACTGGTTTAATTAATGATATTCTAATTTTAAGGAGAATGCCCATATTCTTCCATGTAATATTGTTAAAAAATTTAGTGTTAAGATATAAATTTATTTTTTATTATCAAATAAAGATATTATTGGTTTTAATTTTAATTCTGATTCAGCATATTCAATTTCTGGGTCAGAGCCTTTTACAATTCCACATCCTGCAAAAGCATATATTTTTTTTTCTTTCAATAAAGCCGATCTAATTGCAACTGCAAATTCACCTTCGTAATTTAAATTAAACCAACCAATCATTCCAGAAAAAAGTCCACGATTATGAGGTTCCATTTCCTTAATTGATTTAAGAGCCTTATCCCAAGGCACACCACATATTGCTGGTGTTGGATGTAAAGCTTTTAGAATTGCAAATATTGATTGGTTAGAATTAATTTTTCCTCTAATGGGGGTCCAAAGATGTTGAATATTTGGAAGTTTTCTAATAACCGGGTCTGATTTAGAAACTATTTCGCTACAAAATTGAGAAAACGAATCTCTAATAAATGAAACAACTATTTCCTGCTCAGCTAAATCTTTTTCACTTGCAAGAAGAGTGTTTGCAAGTAAAATATCACCTTCCTTTGTTAATCCACGCGAAATTGAACCAGCAAGAGCATCGGCTTCAATCCAACCATCTGAAATTCTTGCTAATTTTTCAGGCGAGGCACCAAAAAAAATGGAATCATTTTTTCGGAACGCAAAAACGTAGCATTTTGGATATCTTTCACCCAAAGTTTCCAAAACATTAGAAATGTTAATAAAATTAACTAGGTCTAAATCCACTTGTCGTGAAAGAACAATTTTTTGAACTTCACCAGAATCAATTTCCGCCAAAGCTTTGTTAACATTTTCTACCCAAATCTTCTTTTCTTTTCCATTTGAAGAAATTGCGATCTTACCAATTTCTTTACTATTTGAATTGTTTTTAATTAAAAGTGAATTCAGAATTTGAAAGTCTGTGGTAATTTTTTCTTCAGAAAAATTCTTTCCTAAAAAATTATATAAAAAGTATGATTTACCGTGTGATTCAAAAAATAAAAATTTTGGAACAAACCATTCGGAATCGCAAAAATCTTCCCATAATTTATCAGAATTATTAATTGTAAATGTCATTCCTCCTAAAAAGAGGGGAAAGGATTCCAAGTCAAATTCATTCCAATTTGACAAGAATTTTTTTTCTAATTGTGATATTATTTTTTCAGTATCCTCAAGACGAGATTGCCCAAAGGTTTTAATTTGTAAAATAGAATCGAAGCCCAAAAAAGTAGTGCTTTCACTAACTTGTTTAGTGAAAAAGTAGGATTCCTTTTTACTTTTAATATTATTGAGAATTGATGAAAAATCAATTTCATCATATTCAAAAACTAAGCTTGAAAGTGTTTCGTCTTCGATTGAGTTTTGGTCAATAAATGTTTTTATTTTTTCTAGGTGTTTTTTCAAAAAGCCAGCATAAATCAAATATTATAAGTAGCAAATATAAAAGATTGTTTTATTTATTCATACCCTACAAGTTATATTCTCAAAAAATGGATGAAGCAACCAAATTATATTAAAATTTAATTAAATATTCATTTATAAATAACACCTCAAATCCACAATAAATATTTCTAATTTGTTTCATTTAGGATAATCAATGATTATCTTTGATTCTCAAAAATGGGAAAGTAGAAGTTTATGTTACTAATCGAAATACTACCAAATAAATGTGATTTCTGCGGTTGCTGCGTTGGCGTATGTCCAGAAGATGCAATTGAGTTAAAAGAAGCAGAAATTAAAATAGATGAAACTCTGTGCACAAACTGTTCAAAGTGTGTATGGGCTTGTCCTATAGAAGTGCTAAAATTTAATAAAGAAAAATTGGGTAATCGAAAGATTATATAAATATATGAAAAATGAATATGATGTAATTGTAGTCGGAGGCGGTCCAGCTGGTTCAATGGCAGCACGTTTTGCCGCTGAGCAAGGTGCTTCTGTTTTAATGATGGAAAAAGATCGGGATATTGGTTATCCGGTTCGTTGTGGCGAAGCGGTAAGCAAAGCAGGAATTGAAGAATTTATTGAACCGAATGAAGTTTTTATATCAACTATAATAGACAAATTTGGAATGATTTCTCCTGATGGAACAGAGGTAGTGATTCCTTTAGAGCAAATTGGATATATTCTAGAGCGACGCGTTTTTGATTACGAACTAGCCAAACAAGCTGCAAGCTATGGTGCTGAAATAGTTACCAGAGCTTATGTTAACGGACTTATAATTGAAAATGGTAAAGTTTGTGGTGTTAAATATGAATACAAAGGTGAACAACTCGAACTTAGAGCAAAAGTTGTAATTGCTGCCGATGGAGTTGAATCGCGCATAGGACGCTGGGCTGGAATTAAAACGCATATTGATTTTAGAGATATGGAAAGCTGCACACAAGTTACTGCCGCTAATATTGATGTTGATCCTAACACACTGCTTTTTTATTTTGGAAAAGATGTTGCTCCCGAAGGATATTTCTGGATTTTCCCTAAACGAAATAAATCAGCAAATATTGGCTTAGGCGTTAGCGGTGCAATTGGGAAGAAGAAATCGTCACAGGCATATTTAAATAAATTTATGGATGAACATTATCCTAATGCGCCAGTATTAACAAGGATTGCAGGTGGAGTTCCTTCATCAATTACGTTAGAAAAAATATCAGCCCCTGGAATAATTTTGGTTGGTGATGCTGCACGGCAAGTAAACCCCCTTTCTGGTGGTGGAATTGTTAGTGGAATGATTGGTGGGAAAATTGGCGGAACTATTGTTGGAGAAGCAATAAAGCAAAATAATTTAAATCACATTTTAACTTATGATAAAGCTTGGGCTAGCAGGCTTGGAAAACGTCATGAAATTTTTAACAGAATTAAAAATGGTATTTACAATTTTTCCGATGAGCAGTTTAATAGTATTGCACATGCCGTTTCTAAAGTTCCAATGGAAAAGAGATCACTAGGAAATCTATTTAAAACAGCGTTATTAAACAAACCATCATTACTTCTTGATATAGCAAAGGTGTTTTTAATAAAATAGATTATTTATAAGATAAATAAAAAATGTAAATTAAATAAAGATGAAAAAGAAAATTCTCGACTTACTAAGTGGTGTTCACGAAATAATAGTTGAAAATTGGAGCGCAAAATTAGAATTCAATTTTGGCAACAAACTATCAAAATCTGAAATAAAAGAATTTGTAAATTCTAGTTTACGAAGCTTAACGGAAGTTATTAAAAGTGCTGAATATTTATCAATTGACCAATATTTAATTGACTCGTATAATCTGTTTTCAAGAGCTAATATAAATCTTCTAGAAGTAAGTCAAATATTCAGTTCTGGAAGGTTTGCACTTCTTCATAATATTGATAAAACAGAAATAAAAAAGCATGATCCAATTATTATTCTTGGTTTTCTTGATGATATTATTGAACAGATTTTTGCTCGCTATTCAATGCTTTATCAAAATACACAGATAAAAGAAATTGAATATGATCGTGACAGACTAGCAAAAAAGCTTGAAATGAATCAACAATATCTGAACACTATTCTTTATAAATCGGATACAGCAATTGCAGTAATTGATATTAATGAAAAGTATGTTTCTTGGAATCACGGTGCCGAAGCCATGTTTGGCTATACTGAACAAGAAGTTGTTGGACAAGATTCTAAATTGCTTTTACCAAATTTGCCAAAATATTTAGACGAGCTAGAGTTTATAATAAAGGAAACACAGATACGAGGTGAAGTACAGATTAGTGATACAAAACGGAAAACGAAAGAAGGAATAATTATTCCTGTTCAGATAAAAGTAACGCAAATTAAAAACCAAAATGGCATTAATAGTGGCAGAACTATGATAATGCAAGACCTGTCGCAAGTAAAAAAATTACAACAACAAGTTGATCAATCGGAAAAGCTTGCTGTTATTGGTCAATTAGCTGCTGGTGTTGCTCACGAAATTGGAAATCCTTTAACTTCAATTTCAGCCCTTGTTCAAATAATGCAAAGAAAAAACAAAGATGAAAAACTAACTGACCAACTGGGCACTATAAAAGATAATATTGATCGTATTTCCAAAATAGTTAGAGAATTGGTGGATTTTTCTAGACCACCTGGCGAGGATAAAGAATTACTTCAGATAAACGATGTTGTAAAAATTGCTGTAGGTATTGTTAAATATGATAAACGAGTTAAAAATGTTGAATTTAAAACTTGTTTTTCAAAAGAACTTCCAATGATTTTAGCTGTTCCCGACCAGCTATTACAGGTTTATGTAAATATTTTAATAAATGCGCTAGATGCAATTAATGGAGAAGGTAAAATTGAAGTTCGTACTTATCTTGACGATGTATATATTTGCACAGATATAGAGGACGATGGCTATGGAATGGACAATGAAGTAAGAAGCAAAATATTTAATCCATTTTTTACAACAAAAGAAGTTGGTAAAGGCACAGGCTTGGGTCTTTCGGTTAGTTATGGAATTATAAAAAAAATGCAGGGAAAAATATTAGTTAAAAGTGAAATAAATGCAGGCTCAATTTTTACAGTAAAATTATTACCATAAAAAAGGAATAAAAATGGCTACAACAGTTTTAATTGTCGATGACGAAAGAGCAATAAGGGATTCGATACAAGTTGTTTTAGAGGATGAAGGTTACAAGACAGATACTTCAAGCGATGGACAAGATGCGCTTGAAAAGATAAAGGAAAACAATTATGATGTTGTAATTACTGATATTAAAATGCCAAATATGGATGGAATGGAATTGCTGAAGCAAGCAAATAAAATTAGTCCTGAAACTTTTTTTATAATTATGACGGCTTATGCTTCGGTAAAAACAGCTATTTCTGCAATTCGTGAAGGTGCTTATGATTACTTGATGAAACCAATTGAATTCGATGATTTACTTCTTCGATTAAAGCGATTATCAAAATTTAAAAAGTTGTCTATTGAAAACAAATCGCTTAGACAAAGAGTTTCGGCTGAGCCAGGATACCAAAATATAATTGGCAATAGTAATGCTATTAAAAAAGTTTTTCGATTAATTTCACAAGTATCACAAACTAGTAGTAATATTTTAATTACTGGAAAAAGTGGAACAGGTAAGGAGTTAGTTGCAAAAGCAATTCATTATAATAGTAAAAGAAGAAACGATATTTTTCTTCCAATAAATTGTGGAGCAATTTCTGAAAATTTAATTGAAAGCGAATTGTTTGGTCATAAAAAAGGCTCATTCACTGGCGCAACGGATGAAAAAATAGGATTGTTCAAAGTGGCTGATGGTGGAACGCTTTTCCTTGATGAAATTGGCGATCTTCCTTTGAACATGCAAGTAAAACTTCTGCGCGCAATTGAGGATAAAAAATTTATACCAGTTGGTGGAATTAAGGCTGTATCAACAGATGTAAGAATAATTGCTGCAACAAATCAAAATTTGTTTAAAAAAGCTGAAACAGGAGAATTTAGAGAGGATTTATATTACCGCCTAAATGTTATTGAAATTTCCTTACCATCTTTGAATGAAAGAAGAGATGATATTCCACTATTGGTAAATTATTTTGTGGAAAAATATTGCAACGCTATGGGTAAAAAAATTCTTGGTGTTGATAACGATGCCATGAAGGCGCTAATGAATCACAATTGGCGTGGAGGTGTTAGAGAACTTGAAAATATAATTGAACGGGCGGTAATATTTGCAATGGAAGATGTAATTAAAATGGATGATTTATCTGATTACATTAAAGACAATGTTTCTAATTATGGCTTCCCGGTTTCCTTAAAAGAGGCAGTTAAAAATTTTGAACGAGAACATATTATTAATGTAATTAAAAACAATAGTTATAATAAAGAAGAAACAGCAAAAGCTTTAGAAATAGGACTATCATCACTTTATCGAAAAATGGAAGAATTAAATATCCCAACTAAATTTAGCGAAAATGATTTCTGAAAATTATTTTTGAAGGACGTTTTATGGAAAAAAGAGAACAGCTCAATAATAAATTAAGCAATCTTATTAAAGATGAAAAAATTATAAATGAAGTTATTGAAATATTTAATTCTGAATTCAATTCTGAAATTGTAAAATATAACGATTCGTTTAAAAATTATTTTTTTGCAAAGACTATTTGTGATAGAAATGGTTGTAATATTAAATATTCAAAATCAATTTTTGATACTATAAATTATACTGCTGATCAGATTGAAGGCTTACCAAAAAAATTGAATTCAATTATTCATGAAGACGATAGATTAAGAGTAGAAAATGGTTTGAATGAATTTTTAGAGAATTCAAAAATAAACGATTACTCAGCTTCGTATAGAGTTATTAGTGAAAATGATGAAATAATTCATTTGTATGAAACCATTTCGGCAAAGCGTGATGGCGATGGAAAGATTTATGAATACAATTCAATTTTCTGTGACATTTCAGAAATGGAAAAAAAGAAAAAAGAATTAGTAGATTATAGTGAAGAAATGATTAAGGTTAATAATAGGAAAGACAAATTTATTTCCATTGTATCGCATGATTTAAAATCACCATACACAACCCTGCTTGGGTTTTCCGAAATTCTGCTTAATGACAGCACACTTCCAGAAGAAGAAAAAAGTGAATATATAACTTATATTTACAACAGTTCTCAGCATCAGTTAAATTTTATTGAGCATTTACTTGATTGGTCAAGATTAAAAACTGGGCGAACTGTTATTGAAAACCAAAGATTAAATCTTAAAAATATTATTTCATTAGCAGTTTCAAAACTTACTGGAATGGCAGTACGTAAAAACATTGAAATTATTCAAAATATTCAAAATGATGTTTATATAAAAAGTGATGAAAAGCAGATTAGCAAAGCAATTTCGGATTTATTGCAAAATGCAATTACATATTCCCACAGAGATTCTTCGGTTTCAATTTTGGGAAGTAGATTTAAAGATGATATGGTAGAAATTATTGTTAAGGATAAAGGAATTGGTATTTCAGACGTTGATCAAGAAAAAATATTCAAATTAGATCAAAAATATTCTACCGAAGGAACAGAAGGCGAACAAGGTAGTGGAATGGGTTTAATTTTAGTGAAAGAAATACTCGACAAATTAAATGGTGAGGTTTGGTTTTATTCCAAGAAAAATGAAGGCAGCGAATTTCATATTGCGGTGCCAGAAGCACAAAATATAGTTCTTCTTGTTGATGATAATGTTGAAAGATTAGAGGAAAGGGGAAAATTATTATCGGAATCTTTACCAAACTATTTATTGTTGAAAGCTAAAAATGGTTATGCCGCTTTAGATTTTATTAATGAAGAACTTCCTTCAATTATTGTTATTAAAAATGAATTAAGTCTATTAAGTGGCGATGAAATTATTAAATCAATTAGAAATAGAGATAAATACTTTTCAGTTTCGGTATATGTTCTTGCTAATGAAATAAATGCAGAAGTTGAAGAAAAATATGATTCTTTTGTAATAAATGGACTTTTTCCAATTGATATTCCAAATGATAAACTGATTAAAATTATTAAACAAAATCTGTAATTAATTGGAACTTGTTCGGATTATATACTTGGTATATAATAATATTTTAATGTAATAAAAAATAATAGGATTTTTAAAGATGAAAAAATGGTTCCCATTATATACAAAACCTCGCCATGAGGTTAAAGCTTTGGAACAAATAAAAGAACTAGGAATTGAAGTATTTCTTCCAACAATAGTTGTTTTAAAACAATGGAGTGATAGAAAAAAGAAGGTTACAGAAGCACTTTTTAAAAGCTATATTTTTATTAATGCCATTGAAAAAGAAAGAAATTATGCTCTAACATGCGATGCTGTTCTTAAATCGATAACTTTTGATGGAAAGGTGGCAACAATTCCAGAATCGGAGATTGAGAGCTTAAAAATTATGTTAAAAACACCCGAAAGAATTCAAGTTATTGATGGAATTTCAAAAGGCAAAATTGTATTAATTGAATCAGGTCCTTTTACTGGTGTTGAAGGATATATAAATTCAATAAGCAAGGATGAAAGTACTTTGTCACTTTCAATTGAATTGCTAAACCGCACGGTTAAAGTTGTTATTCCAAGTTCAACAAAAATTAAGGCTATTAATTAGGGGATATTATGTTAAACCAAAAAAGTATTCTTGAACACGAAGTTGGCGAGGACGCTCATCTTTTTTTACTAATTACGAAAATTGAAAAGAAGGTAACTAGAACCAACAAGGAATTTTTAAGTCTAGAATTGAGAGATATTTCCGGTACAATTGCTGCAAAAATGTGGGATGGATTTGAAGCATTTTTCCAATCGGCTAATGAAGGAAAAATTACTAAAGTAGATTGCAAATTTGATGAATACAACGGAACACCACAATTAATTATTAATAGAATAAGGTTGGCAATTGAAAATGATAACGTTACTCATTCCGATTTTCTTCCACGCTCTCAAAGAAATTTGGATGAAATGAAAGCTGAGTGGAACAAAGTTGTTGATGAAATTACTAGCAAATATTTTAGGGAATTAATTCAAAAAATATTTGATGCTGAAACATTTGAAAAGTATTGCAACGTTCCCGCGGGTAAAGCATGGCACCATTCCTATATTCATGGGTTGCTTGAACACACTCTTGAAATAATTAAAATTTGCAAAACTGCATGCGATATTCATCCAGAATTAAATAGAGACTTATTAGTTGCCGGTGCAATTTTTCACGATTTTGGAAAAACTGAAGAACTGACTTATGAAACAAATTTTGATTACACCGATAAAGGTAAATTAATTGGACACATTGTTATTGCTGCTATGCGGATTGAAGAAAAAGCAAAGGAAATAAATAGATTTCCTGAATCATTAAAGAATCAATTAATTCACTTGGTTTTGAGCCATCAAGGAAAATTGGAATATGCTTCGCCAGTAATTCCTAAAATGCCTGAAGCTGTTGTTTTATATCACGCTGATGAATTGAGTGCAAAATCTAATGCCTATTTAAACGTATCAAAAAATGATAGACAAGGAAATACAAACTGGACAAACTTTATTCGCCTTGCGGAAACAGCAATTTATATTCCTCCAACAGATGAAAACGAAAATTTGAAAGAATCTTTGTTTGATTAAAAGTTAATGAAATGAATAAAATGGAAATTCCAAAAGAGCTAATCGAAAAACTTAAATCAGCAAAATCAATTTTGTTCTTTACTGGAGCGGGAATTTCAGCCGAAAGTGGAATTGACACATTTCGTGGAAAAGGCGGATTGTGGAATAAAATGTCCGCACAAGAACTTGCCAGTTTTGATGGGTTTATGAAAAATCCAAATTTGGTTTGGGAATGGTATCAATACAGAAGAAAAAATGTTCGTGAAACAGAACCAAATGCTGGACATAAAACAATAGCAGAATTTGAAAAATATTTTAACGATGTTACAGTAGTTACGCAAAATGTTGATAACCTTCACAAGCGTGCTGGAAGTACAAACATACTTGAACTTCACGGAAATATTGAACGTAATTTCTGTCTTGATTGCAAAACATTTTATGACGTTGAAAAGTTTATTGAAGCACATGAAGTTCCCAAATGTGAAAAATGTGGCGGAATGATTCGTCCCGATGTTGTTTGGTTTGGCGAAATGCTTCCACAAGGTGTTTTTGCCGAGGCTGAAAGGAAAGCAATTGAGTCGGACGTATGTTTTATTGTTGGAACTTCCGCCGTTGTTTATCCCGCAGCTTATATTCCAATATCTGCAAAAGAAGCTGGTGCAACTTTAGTTGAAATAAATATTGAACCAACAAACATTTCACATCAAGTTGATTTTTCAATAATCGGAAAATCTGGTGAAGTACTTCCACAAATATTTGAAATGCTTGAATTATAAATTGCAATAAAAACATTCCCCTTTTCTTATATTTGCGTTTGCAAAAATTAAAATAAATTTTAGGATAATAAATGACTTCAAATGAAATAAGAAAACAGTTTTTAGATTTCTTTAAAGAAAAAGAGCATCGTATTATTGAAAGTGCTCCAGTTGTTCCGTTTGATGACCCAACTTTACTTTTTACAAACGCTGGAATGAATCAGTTTAAAGATGTATTTCTCGGACAAGGTTCACGCGATTATAATCGTGTGGCTAATACACAAAAGTGCATTCGTGTAAGTGGAAAACATAACGATTTGGAAGAAGTTGGGCGCGACACTTATCACCACACTTTTTTTGAAATGCTTGGAAACTGGTCGCTTGGAAATCCACAAAAGCCGGAAGAAGGATATTACAAAGAAGAAGCAATTACTTGGGCTTGGGAATTACTGACCAGTGTTTGGAAGCTACCGAAAGAAAGATTGTGGGCAACTGTTTACAGAACCGATGAAGAGGCTTTGGAAATTTGGAAAAACAAGACAGATATAAATCCAACTCATGTTTTAAAGTTTGATGAAAAAGACAACTTCTGGGAAATGGGCGAAACAGGTCCATGTGGTCCGTGTTCTGAAATTCACATCAATATTGGAGATGATTTTGAAAATCCCAAATGGGTAAATGCCGGCGTTGAACAATGTATTGAAATATGGAATTTGGTTTTCATCCAGTATAACCGTGATGAAAACGGTGTGCTTAAAGAATTACCTGCAAAGCACGTAGATACTGGAATGGGTTTTGAACGCTTGGTTGCAGTACTTCAAAATAAAAAAGCCAATTATGACACGGATATTTTTACTCCAATAATCAACGAAATTTCTAAAATATCTGGTGTGGCTTACAAAGAAAAAGATGATATCGTTTCAATGCGCGTTATTGCTGACCATATTCGCACGCTAACTTTTGCAATTGCCGATGGAGCAACTCCAGGAAACGAGGGACGCGGTTATGTGCTTCGTAGAATTTTGCGACGAGCAGCTCGCTTTGGAAGAAAATTAAATTTAAATGAACCTTTTTTATTTAAACTTGTCGATGTTTTAACTGAAACAATGGGTGAAGTATTTCCGGAAATTGTTACAAATAAAGATAGTGTAGTAAAAATTATTAAAGCAGAAGAAGAAAGTTTTAACAGAACTCTTGATAGAGGAATTGAGCTATTTGAAACAATTTCGGCAAACACAAAAGAACAAATTAGCGGTGATGATGTTTTTAAACTTTATGACACTTTTGGATTTCCAGTTGATTTAACAAACGTAATGGCGGAAGAAAAAGGTTTAACTATTGACGAAGCTCGCTTTAACGAGCTAATGGATGAGCAAAAAGAACGAGCAAGAAGTGCAACAAAAAACAAAATTGCAGAAGCTGGAATTACTGTTGAATCTCTTGATGGATTTGAAGGTGACATTTCTAAAGCAACCGAATTTACTGGCTATAATGAAGTTAAATCAGACGCAAAAATATTATCAATTAAAAATGCTGAAGATACTACATTATTAATATTTGACAAAACTCCATTCTACGTTGAATCCGGTGGACAAATTGGCGACTTGGGAAAATTGCAAATTGAAAATAAAGTATTTGAAATAGTTGATGTTACTAAAATTGACGGAAAAATTATTCATATAGTTAGTAATCCAGAAAATTATGAATTTGAAATTAACACTACCGCAAAATTATCGATTGATGAAGTAAGACGGATGGATATTAAACGAAATCACTCTGCAACTCACTTAATGAATGCTGCGTTAAGAAAAGTGCTAGGTGAACATGTTAAACAATCTGGATCTTTAGTTGATAATGAAAAGCTCCGTTTTGACTTTGCACATTTTCAAAAAGTAAGTGCCGAAGAAATTGTCGAAATTGAAAAAATTGTAAATGATAAAATTTGGGAAAGCATATCAACTGGGCATCATTTAAATACTCCATTCGAAAAAGCAAAAGAAATGGGTGCGTTGATGTTCTTTGGCGATAAATATGGCGACAAAGTAAATGTTGTTCAATTTGGTGATTACTCAATGGAATTTTGCGGTGGAACTCACGTAAAAAACACATCGGAAATTGGGATATTTAAAATTGTAAGTGAATCATCAATAGCTAGTGGAATTCGTAGAATTGAAGCTGTTACTGGACGTGGGGTTTATGAATTGATTTCTGCACAAGAAAACAAGATTAACGATTTAAGCCAAAAATTATCAGAAGCTAATGATGAAAAGAGAAAGCTTGAAAAAGAAATTTCAGAATATGAATTAAAATCCAAGCTTGGTGGAATTGATGAAATATTAAAATCACCAAATGAAATAAATTCAATCCATATTTTTAAAGGCAAAGTTGAAGCTTCAAACATGGATGAATTAAAATCGATGGGCGATGAACTCCGCAACAAAATGAAAACAAATGCCGTTGGTATGTTAATTTCTGTAATTGAAGATAAAGTTGGAATTGTATGCGTTGTGAGTGATGATTTAATAAAAGATAAAAAAATTTCCGCTGGAAAAATTGTTGGAAGCGTTGCAAAAATTCTCGGCGGCGGCGGCGGCGGAAGACCTCATCTCGCAACAGCCGGCGGAAAAGATATTTCTAAAATTGATGAAGCACTTGAAAAAGTTGATGAAATAATAGACGAATTAATGAGATAAAGAAAAGCATCCATGCAGAATAATATTCTCTGCATAGATGCTTTTAGTAACACATCATGTTTTCAGTATTGGGACACGTCTATTTATTTAAAAACATTACTGTAATTTAGCTGGTTTCTAAAACTGTTTTGTAACTTTATCTATATCAGCTTTGCGATTCGGCGAATTGCCCTACATTGTAGCTCGAATCGCTGATTCTAGAGCTTTGCCATTTACAAGTTTGCAATTCATTTATACTATAATTTTAACTCCTCTTTTGCACCATTATTATTTACAAATTCTATTGTTGATTTATAAGAGTCTAAATTAATTATCAGCGTGCAGATTTTATCATCCTTTTCCCACTTTAGTTTTAGTGCATTAGAGGGAGAATCTAAAATTATAAAATCACCATTAAAAGCTGGATATTCATTTCTGAATTTAATTAGTTTTAGAAGTCTTTGAACCACTTCTTGCTTAATATCTTGGGCAATTTCCTGAATACTAAAGTTGTGTCTGTTAATTTCTCTTCCCTCACCAGTTTTATTAACATTCTCCTCATCATTTTTCCCTGCTAATAAACCGACATAATAAACTTGTGGAATTCCTGGTGCGAAAAATTGAATTGCCCTAGAAGCAATATAAGCGTCATCGTTACAATTAAGCATTGAATAATAGGAGCAGCGAATTTGATGAATATCAAAACCATCGGGATATTTATGGTTTGGTGAAAAAATACGGCTCAAGTTTGCACCACGATCTAAACATATATCAACTACCTTCTGTGCATCCTTTGTACTCACTAGATCGTTTAAATCAGGCATTATTGGAATACCATCATGGCAATCGAGCATAGTGAATTGTTTGTGGGGCCTTATTTTTAGATATTTCTGAAGTCGTTCGCTGTTTTTGTTTAATAGAGTTTCAAGAATTGTGTAAGGCAAAATAAAATCATAAACCCAATGACCCTTATCGGCTAACATAAATTGTGTAGTATAATGAGAGTGAACCTCTGGCAACAATTCAATATTAAGTGATTTTGCTAGATCAGTAATCCAATCCAAAAACTCATGAATTTCTGGTTCAATCATAAAGCAAGTTGTACCTGGTTTTTTTACTACATATCCAATAGCATCAAGTCTAACAATTTTAACATTATTTTTGTTGAAGTTAATCATAAAATCTGTAATTAACTTTTTGGTTATTTCAGATTTAATATCAATATCAATCTGTTCAGAAGGAGTAACTTTTCCAAAAGTTGTCCAAACTTTTTCACTTTTGCCAGTATCTTCAATTGTAATATCAGAAAATGGTTCGGTTCTTCTTAAAAATATTTTCTCAATATCTTCCTTAGGAGGCTTTCCATCAGCCCAAATTTTATCAACAGTAATAAATAAATCAGCATACTTCGATTTACGTCCATGTTTAATAAAATCTTTAAAATATTCTGATTTGGCAGAAATATGATTAACCATTAAATCTAATAAAATATCGTGTTTTGCACTTATTTGTTTTATATCATCCCAAGTACCAAATTGAGGTTCAATTTCAAGATAAGTAAGTGGTGCAAAGCCTCTATCGCCAGAAGAAGGAAATGGAGGCAAAATGTGTATTCCTCCTTGAAAAACGTTGGGGAAATATTTCATCAAAACGTGGTTTAGAGTTTTTAAGTCTCCACCCAATGAGTCAGGATATGTTATAAGTTGTACTTTGTTTTTTATTGACATTTTAACACTTAATTAATGTGGGAAATACTGTAATCTTTGTTAATAATAAAATCCGCAAGCTGCTTATGGCCTGCAATGATTTTGTGCTCAATCATAAGAACTTGTTCGATAAACGGATCACCAATTTCATTACCACGATTTCTAGTTTCTCTGTGCTCCAAGGTATCAAGTCTATTTCTTGCAATAAATATTTTACAATCAACATTTTTTAATAATGAGGTATAAGTGCCTTCGGCAATAATAACTTTAATTCCAGCTAAACTTACCTTTTCCTCACCGATAGAATTTTTGTTATAATCTACCAAAGGCTTAGTAATTGAATCTTTTCCTTCAATAGCATCTTTTAAATTATTTTCAAGTTGGTCAAGTTTTACTTCAACATGTGGTCCTAGCCACTCAGCATCTTCTCTACGCATGGCATCGTTCGATTTTGGTGGGAAAACGAAATAATCGTCTTGCCCTAGCAAAGCAGCTTTTAACGAATATTTTTCCAATTCGTCTGCTATTGCTTTTCCAGTTTCCGATTTACCACTGCCCGATTCTCCAGCAACAGTTATTACATAACGAGTTTTCTTTTTTTTGATTTCCCTAATTATTGTTTTAACTATTTGCTTTGCAGCTTTAAAATGATGTTCTTCAATTACGAGTATGTCACCCTTCATAAAAATCCTAAATTTAAATTTAACAACTTACTTTTTTCCATTTGAAAATCACATAGTATCATTAAGTATTACCAAAAAGTAATTACAAGTATTAAGGTAAGTATTCCAAGAACTATTGATTGTTTTCTAAAGTTCAAATACCAAGGAACATCTTTTAATTCAATGGTTTCTAAATTAAAAGAAGCTTTTGTCCAAATTAGTGCACCTATTTTTTCTTCACTTTCTGGCTCTGATTTATTACTAACAACAACTAGCACTATTGCGCTAAACACAAATAAGATTGGTGCCACATACAAAAAGTGTACATTGGTCCAGTGAAATACTTCGTTAAAGAAAAAGAATATTGTTCCTAATAAAACTCCTGAAATCAAAGACGCGAAAGCACCCTTTGAATTTGCTTTTTTAGAAAATATTCCAATTAAAAACATAGCCACCACTGGTGGAACAGTATAAGAAAGTACTTTTTGCAAATATTTAAATAATGACCCAAAATTTTCAATTTGTGGTGCCCACAATGCTGCTAATATCATGAACCCAAATGTTACCCAACGACCTACTTTCATCAATTGCCGACTATCTAAATTGGGTTTCCATTTGTAAATAAAATCCATTGTTACCAATGTTGATGCTGAATTTAGAGTAGAGTCAATTTGTGACATAAGCGCAGCAATAAAACCAGCAAGTACAACTCCCAATAAACCAGCAGGAAGTAAATCGAACATAAGAGTTGGATAAACTAAATCGGGATTAGAGAGATTTGGATATAATAGTATAGCCATTGTACCTGGAAGCACCATTAAAAAAATGACTGGAAGTTTTAGAAAGCCCGCAAATAAACTTCCCCATCTACCATGATGAACATTTTTGGCACTTAAAACACGCTGTACCATAAATTGATTTGTACACCAGAAATAAAATCCAAGTATTGGCAATCCAGTGAAAAGACCAAGCCATGGAACTCCTGCATCACCAAGTGGGCGAATGAGACTAAGTTTATCACTTGATATATTAGCTGTAATAATTTCCCAGCTACCACCTATTTTATCAAAAGCTGTAATAGCAATAACTATTGCTCCTATTAATAAAAATACTGTTTGAATTACATCTGTGTAAATAACTGCAGCTAAACCACCGGCAATAGTATATATACCAGCTATAATTGCTAATATTGTAATTGTTTGCCACATGGGAATATCTGGGAATATTAATTTTAAGAGTAATCCACCAGCATACAAACTACCTGCTGTATCAACCACAATATTTAAAAATAATGTTAGAATAGAAAAATATGTTCTGGCTCTACCGTCATATCGTCTTTCTAAAAACTCTGGCATTGTATAAACTTGAGATTTAAGAATAAATGGTAGGAAGAAAATAGCAAAAAAGATGAGAATAATAACAGCAAACCATTCATAATTAAACACAGAAATACCTGTGCTATATGCATCGCCTGCAAGCCCAATTAAAGTAGTACTTGATATATTTGAGGCAAAAAGGGAAGCACCAATAAAAAACCATGTCATTGATCTTCCAGCAAGAAAATAGTCTTCAGCATTTTGATGTTTTTTACCAACGTATAAACCAATACCCACTACAAAGATTGTATACATAGCAATTATAATTAAGTCTATATTTTGAAGTTGGAATTCTGGCATATTGTTTCCCTAATAAATGTTGAGTATAAAAAATTGAATGTCCCACACATTTTAATTATGTGTGGGACATAAGTTGTGTTTGTTAAAAATTATAACCTAATGTTAAAGAAACAGATCTTCCAGGAATTGGTCTTGCTCTAATATAATTTACAGCATTATTAACAATACTGCCCTCTTCACTTTCAGTTATTCCAATTACATCCAACAAATTATTACCATTTATTGCAGCATAGAAATCATTAGTAATTTGGAAATTAATGAATGCATTTACTGCAACAAAAGCTGGAAGAACAAGTTCATTGCTATCTTGTGCAAACGAAGAAGTCTGTCCAATAAGACTTAATCCAACTATATGTTGTCCAATTTTGTAACTTGGGATTAAGCTAAACATTAAATTAGGTTGTCTTCTTGGAATATTTCCATCTAATGGATCATTTTTATCATCTTTGACAATTTTAGCAGAGGTATAGGTAAAACCTCCACGAATACTTGCAGCCCCTAAATTAAACGCAGCTTCAACTTCTGCACCCATAGCTGTATAATCATTTTCAATTATTTTCTGAGTTGTTGCTTCAAATCCACCTTCTTCTTTAGTCTTTGCATAAAATCCAGTAACAAATAATGCTCCATTGGTAAAGTTTTGTTTGTATCCAATTTCACCTTGTTGGATCATATCTTTAGCGAATAATTGACCATTATCATTATTTGTATATTGATCTCTGCTAAAAAGTAAACGATCAGCCTTTGCAACTCCACCTTGACTAAAGCGAGCAAACACAGCTTGGTTATTATTTAATTTAAAATTACCGCCAAAAGAAAATGACACATAATCATATTTATAATCAACTGGAGTTGTATTTGCATTATCTATTGCAGAAACACTTTCTTCATTAGGTGAAATTGTTCCATCATTATTCATATCATATTGTGTTTGAACAGGACCAGCAAAATTTCCTGTTACATGACCATAATCCATTCTAACACTAGCATCTACTCTTAATTTTTCATTTACTTCAACTTCTACGTTTGCATATGGAGCTGTTGTCATATGGTCAGTATCATAATTTCTTGTACAACAATTTCCCCATGCTGGAGTTCCATAAGCATAAAGTCCATTTTGACTTAACTTTGTTCCATCAGCTGCGTATACATCAATTAGCTGTGCATCAACTCCATTTACATCCATTAAGTATGAATTCCACAACCATGACATGTTTATTGTCTGTTTTGATACAAAATATCCAACAGTCAAATGAATGTTGTTTAAGCTTTTTGTTAATTTGAAATCATTAACAATATTGTCAAAATTGTTTAATTCTACATCAAACATGTGAATTCTCATTGCAAGTCCGTTACCTTCATTTCCACTTCCAAATGCTGAACCATTAGCATATTGTAAAGTTGCTCCAGCACCGCCAATTGAAGTAGCTAATGCACTTGCAGCTCCAACTTCTGCTGGGAAAGGAGAAACAAATCTACCAGAGTTAAAAGCTAATCTTCCTCTGTTTTCAAGATTCCATCCATCACCGAGATCACGTACAAATTCAAGACCAAGTGTAGTTGATACAGGATGCATACCATCAGATACATCTGCTCTTCTTAGCTCACCATTTGGTCCTAAGGTTAAGTTTTGCAATAAATATGGGCTGTGGGTTGTGCCTGAAGTAGCATCAAAACCATCTATTGAACTTAATTCAGGAGAATCATTTGTTCCTTCAACTTTAATTGGCATAGGCATATAAGCTGCCGCACGATCGTTCAAGTATTTGAAATAAATTCTACCATATCCGCCATCAAACATTTTTGTAATGTTAAATTTAATTTGTCCACCAGAATTTGCAGTGTAACCTGCTGTTCTTGGACCATTACCTTGTCGCAAAAATCCTCCAACATGGAAAGTAAGATTATCATTTATTGGAGCACCATATTCAAAATCTACTCTTGAACTTTGGTAATCAAGTCCTTGGGTTGTACTAACACTTCCACCTTCAACAGCACCAGTTTTACTTATAAAGTTAATTATACCGGCTGGTGAATTTGATGCCATTGTTGAAGCAGAACCACCACGAATTGCTTCAAGTCTTGCTACAGTGTTATCACCTCTTAAGAAAATATCTTGTGTTGCAAAAGCAATATCACCAAATTGAAGAACAGGTAAACCATCCTCTTGTAATTGTAAATATTTTGAACCACCAGCTGAGATTGGAACACCTCTAACTGTTATATTTGCATTACCTTCACCCCCTGAAGATTCTGAACGTATACCAGGGATTGTTCTAAACATTTCAGCTGTAGTTCTTGGAGCAGATTGGGCAATATCCTTCATATCTAAAGTTGAAATAGAAATACTTGATTCTAACTTTGAAACCGGATTTGCAACACCAGTTACAACTACTTGATCAAAACCTAGAATATCTTCAGCCAAACTGGCATTAAGCACAACAGCTTCTGCACCCTTAATGCTAACTTTGCTTGAATATTTCTTGTAACCAATTGAGCTAAATTTAATAGTATAATCACCAACTGGAACGCTAGGTATTAAATAGTTTCCCTCAAAATCAGTTGCTGCCCCAATTTGAGTATCCATTAAAATTACATTTACTCCGAGTAAAGGATCCCCATTTGTATCAGTTACATTACCTTTAATGGAACCTTGAGCAAATATTTGTGACGACATTAAAAAGAGTAAAAGTGAAAAACTAAGTAGAATTTTTCGACTTTTTTTGTAGTTAGCTTGCATAGACTTTTCTCCTTGTTTGATTAAAAAACAGTATTTTTTTGTGTAACGTCTTTTAATAGTTATACAAGTAAAATGCCAATGTTAAATAATTGTTAATTACAACAAAAAGGGAGCTAATATATTATATTTAAATAGAAAGAAGATAAAACTTTATCAATGTGATTTATCATATTGATAAAATCATTTAATACCAATTTCCTTGCAAAGTCTATGAAAGTTTGAAGGAGGTAGTCCTAATTTTAGTGCAGCCTCTGTATCATTTTTACTTATTTTGCGAGCATATTCGCAATAATTAATTCTAAATTCTCTTTCAGCATCTTTTAAAATTGAAAAACTCTCATCATTAATATTAAAGAACGGTTGAACGTTGATATTCCTATCGTCATTGCTATCAAGAGTCATTTTTACAGTAGTTAAATCAATTGAATCTTTCTTTAATATTATTAGTCTTTGAACAATGTTTTTCAATTCTCTAATATTGCCCTTCCATTTATAATCTTTTAAAAAATTCAGACTTTCTTTTAAATATGTGGGAATTTTAACATTAAGATCACTGCAATAAAACTTTGTGTAGAAGTTTATTAATTCTACAATATCGTCCTGTCTTTCTCTTAAAGGGGGAATATTAATATTTAGGATGTTAAGCCTGTAATATAAGTCTTCACGAAATTCTCTTTTTATAACCAATTCTTTCAAATTTTTATTTGTAGCTGAAATTACTCTAACATCAACATTATATTTTTTATTTCGTCCAATTTTATCAATTTCACCGGCTTCTAGCACTCTTAATAGTTTCGATTGAGAACTTAGAGGTAGTTCACTTATCTCATCTAAAAAAATTGTTCCTTTGTGAGCTTGTTCAAATAAACCCAATTTCCCAGATTTGGCATCTGTAAATGCTCCTTTTTCATAGCCAAACAATTCACTTTCAATTAAATTTTCAGGAATTGCTGAACAGTTTAGAGTAATAATTTTTTCATATTTTCTATCACTTTTATAGTGAAGATTTCTAGCCACTAATTCTTTACCGGTGCCTGATTCACCAGTAATTAAAACGCTTGTATTTGTAGCTGCATAAGTTTTAATTTGTTCTCTCACTCTATTTAATCCCGTTGAGTTTCCAATTAAGGGTTTTTCATCAATCATTAATTGTATGTTACTATCTAGTTTATCTTGAGAATCTTTCTTTTCATTTAATAATTTATCTTTCTCTTCTTCTAATTTCTTTTTTTCAAAAGCATTTAAAATTGCTAAAATAAAATCTGTTTGTTGATAAATAGATTCTTCGATATCAGAAGGATTTTTTGTGCCAAACCAAAATGCTCCGCTTTTTAATATCTGATTTGCTAATATTAAATCTGTATGATTTAATGTCATTTTTGTAATTACAATAATTTGAAGACTTTTTTCAAGTGTTTTTATTTTTTTTATTAACTCCTCTCCATAGAGACCTCCAGAGATTTGGTAGTCAAGAATAACTACATCATATTGCTTAGCAGAAATTAAATTTAATGCTTGCCTTCCTGTTGATACAATATCTAAGATTTTTATTCTTTCGGCATATGGCTCAATAGTTTTAATTGTTCTTGATACATCATATTCTTCATCTTCAACTAAAAGAACCCTTATTAAATCTTCTTTCATAATAATCCAATTAAATTTTTATTAAAAATTTAGCACCATCGGCATAATTAACCGCATCCAATTTCCAACCACATCTTTTGCAATTTTCAAATGCAATATAGCAGCCATATCCTGTATTTATATTTTCGACTTTTGTTGATATCTTTTCTTTAAATATTTTTTTAATATTTTGTTCATCATACTCTAATAAGAAAGGCTCAAATCCTTTTCCATTATCTTTAATTTCAATGAAATAATCGCCATCCTGTGAGAAGGTTGAGATATTAACTGTAACCTCTTTATCTTTATTGTGGATAATACAATTTTGAATTAGTGGTTCCAAAATTTCCCAAACAACATATTCGTTTATATGTTGAATAGGCAATTCATTTAACAAATCGCATTTAATAACACTTAAATCATCATTTATATAAGTTCTTTTAATTACATTTTGCACTAAAAATTTAATTACTTCATTAATGTCGGTTTTAAACTGTTGATTTCTTATTACACCTACTGGTGGGTTATAGGTTTTCATATCATAAATAACCCGTCCAATAAAATTAGCATATCTTTTCACTTTTTTTGAAAATTCAAGTAAGTTGTTTTCATTAATTTTTATTAAATCGCTTTTAATAAAACCAATTATTTTTTCTGCTTTATGATGAGCGTGGTAAATCCTTCTTGCAAAACTTGCCTCTTTCTGGGCTTCAATTAATTGAGTAAGCTGTTTTTCTTTCTGATTAAACAATTCTGATTTGGCAATATCTCTTTCGTCAATAACATAATTAGTTAAAATGAAGATAACTAGTAAACTAAACAGAATAATTGCGGAGATCCATGCGCCAGTATAGCTAATTGAAGTGCTTATTATTGATGTCATTTTTTCAACATCTGGTGTTATCTTTTGATACACAGCTCCAATAACTTCCCCCTTTATTAAAAATGGAACAAAGACATGAAAAGTTTTTCCATCTTCCACAAAAGTCTTAATGTCCTCGTTAATAAAAACTGAATATTTTGCTTTAGAAAAATATTCGAGGACCTTGGCTCTTTTACTTTTCGCACGTTTTGGTGGAAATTTTCCCATAACCACATAGTTTAATATATCTCCTCCGCTATCTAAAATTAAAACATCGGAGTCAGAATAGAATACCAAACAAAAATCCTCAACATTTTTTTGCAATAATTGTTGATAAATTAAATAGTCTATTGATTCAGTAGTTTGCATTATATCATTTTGTGTGTATGGATATTCTACATATTTTTGAAGAAACAATTCTATTGAAGAAGTTATAAAATCTGATTGTCTCTCTGCAGTTTCCAGTTTATAAATTTCCATACTCTTATTTAACAGCTCATCTGTTGAAGACATATTTAAATATGAAAGCAGCACATGCGATAGAATAAGGATAATTATTAGAATAATAAAATGATATACTTCAAAATGATACTCGCGCAGTTTACTAAGAAGGTTCATTTTAAATATCTCTTATTTATGGAATTAATTTCTTCAAGAGAATTATTTATAAAATCATCTGTGGATAATTCTCTATTAAAATAAAGATTTAAATTTTTAGTTAAAATATCAGAAATTCGAGTGTATTGTGGATGTTTAATTCTATAAACACCACTTTCAATTAAACTTTTAAACAGCTTTAATTCTGGATATTTACTTAAATACAATGAGTCTGAAAAAAAAGACTTCAACACGGGCAAATAGCCATTATTTTCCCAAATATATTTCTGCGAAGATTTAGACAATAAAAATTTAATAAACGCTATAGACTCATCTTTATATTTTGAATTTTTGGAAACAATTAAATTCCAACCGCCAATTGTCGAAACTGGTGACTCGCCGGCAAATTTTGGTAAAGGCGCAAATTTAAGATATTTCAGTTTAGGAATTAATTTTTTGTTAAGGATAATATTTCTTTTTCCTGTGGGCCATCCTCTAAAAAAGGGAACATCATTTTCAAGTGCAAAACTAAAAGTTTTATTTTCATCAAAACCAACAACTTCTTCGGGAATAAATTTTTGCTTATATATTAAGTCCCTTATGAAATTTAATCTTTCAGAAAGTGTATCCTTCCTAAACTTAAAATCCTCAAAGTTGGAATTATTAAATGAATTTCTACCTGCTATTTCTAAAAAGTTACACATTAATCCTTCATAATTATCAGCTTGAAATAGATATTTGTATTTAGATTTAGGTGTTTTAATATTTACTAATTCTTCCCAAGATATTCCATTTGATATTATTTTTATCAAGTTTTCATAATTATCCATTTCCTTAAGTAAATCATCCCTATAATATAAAACGCCTATATCAACAAAAAATGGAATAGAATAAAGTGTAGAATCGAAATAACAGTAATTTTTGGCTTCATCAAAAATTGAATCAATCTCTTCAGTTGAAAAATAACTATTTAGTGGTTCTGCCCATTTAATAAATCTTTCTCCCCAAACAACATCTATTGCGTAAATATCTATTCGGCTGCTACTGTTACGCAAATTTTTAGTTATTATTTCTTTTCTCTTGTTTGTTGTAAATATTTTATATGGAAGGTCTATTGCAATTACTTCTATTTTTCCCTTATTAATCTCATTGAATTCTTCAATTAGTTGTGCGTGTGCTGGAGTTATATTTTCAGCAAAGTATATTCTTTTCGCATTATTTATTTCGGAGGAATTCCGAATTAGTGGAAATAAATTTAAGATAATTGTAAATAGTGCTGAAATAAGTACCAATAATACGACTAATATAAGTCTGATATTTTTTATGTTTTTAGGAATCACAGCGAAAACCAGTTTCAAATTTATGAAAACTTATAATTAGCGTTGTAAAATACTAAAAAAAAACTTTTTATCTACTACTCTCTTCAAAGCAAAATGTTGATGATGTTTGCAAAGACTATCGATAATTTGTTAAATTTACTTCATTAACTTTCATGATACATTTTAATTAATTTTCCATAACCTCACTTCTTATGAAAAACAGTTTAAAAATAGCTTTATTTCTAATTCTTTCAGGCACACTATTTGCCCAAAACATTAGCATTACTGTCAACGGTCTTGAAAACAGCATGGCTTCATTATATTCCGTGGGATTAGAAAAATCAGAATTAATTGAATCAATTAATTCTGATAACTCTGGTCAATTTCAAATAAGTGTAAATAAAAAATTGAATATTGGATTTTATAGGTTAGTTTTTTACAACAAGACTTGGTTAAATTTTGTTTATGATGAAAAAGAAATTGTAATAAAAACAAATATGCAGAAGTTGTTAGATGAATTAGTGGTGGTAAAATCGGATGCAAATAAAAAGTATTATAAATTTCTAAATCTTACTTCTATTTACAAGAAAGAAATAACATCTCTTCAAAAAATTCTTGAAGAGAGTCCAAATAGTGACGAAAAAACGACAGAAGCAATAATAACATTTGCAGATATTTATGAAGAATATTGGTTATTTATAAATGATTTTTCACAAACTGAAAATAACTCTTTAATTTCACGTTATATCAAATCAGCGCAAGAACCTTATTTGGATATAAGTGCGAAAGTAAAAACTGAGGATTTAAAAGAACATTTTTGGGATAGTATTGATTTTAATGATAGTGGATTACTTTATACTGATCTTTTTATAAATAAAATTGCAGAGTATCTGGGTTATTTTGGCAATTCGAATCTAAAAAAGGATTTAATTCAACAAGAGTATGAAAATGCTATAGATATAATTTTAGAGAAAGCAAAAGCAAATAATTTTGTTTACCAGCGTATAACAGAATATTTAATTTTTAGCTTCAATAAAATTGATTTAAGCAATATTGTAGATTATATAGTTGATAATTTTGTAATAGCAGATGACTTATGTTTTGATTTCCAGACCAATAATTTTATTCAAATCAGAATTGATCAATCAAAAATTCTCAAAAAAGGAATAAAAGTGCCAAATATTATACTGCCAAATTCTACTGGCGACCTAGTTGAGCTTTATAATATTAACGCGGAGAAATTATTAATATTATTTTATTCAAGTAATTGTCCTCATTGCCATGAATTACTTCCCGAATTATTGCAGCTCTATAAAAATGGAACCAATAATGAGTTTGAAGTTTTAGCAGTTTCTTTGGACACATATTATCCCGACTGGCAAAACTATATTGAAAGCAACAAATTTTCTTGGATCAATCTCTCCGACTTAAAAGGATGGAAAAGTAAGGTCTCTTATGACTATTACATCTATGCTACACCAACCATGTTTCTTGTGGATAAATATTTTAAAATAGTTGATAAACCCAAAAATTTAGAAGAGTTAAAAACTGCTTTATCTTTAATGCATCCACTCTAAAAAGGTTGCTTTTATCATGCAAGCCACAATTTTGCTAAGCATTCTTCCGATTATAAATTAATTTCTAATACAGTTTTCCATTATCAGCTTTGCGATTGTTTTTGGATTGAACTCATTAATTATTGTTTTATTAGTCGTTTTTATGTTAAAACTTGAGATTGTTTTTTAATTTAAGCAACTATATTTTATATATCTGTATTTTACGTTATATTTTTTAATAAATAAGGAAAATTAAATGAAAAAATTATTGTTTTTAACACTTGCTATTGCGGCAGCTTCATTTGCCGTTTTTAGCAGTTGTGCAAAATCGGAAGCACAAGAGCTAGTTGGCTTTGATAGAGCTATGATGGATACTACAGTGAAAGCTCAAGACGATTTCTATCATTATGCTGTTGGTAACTGGCTAAAAGAAAATCCAATTCCAGAAGACCAAACAATTTGGGGTGGATTTACAATTTTACGCGAGGAAACAAATGACCAAGTAAAAGCCATTATTGATGAAGCTGTTACAAAAGCAAAATCAAATCCAAAAGAAATTATTGAAAAAGTAGGCTTTTTCTATTCAGTTGGAATGGATACTGCTAAAATTGAGGAGCTTGGTTTATCACCACTCAAAAGTGAATTGGAAAGAATTGATGCCATTTCCAATAAAATTGATTTAGTAAAAGAAATTGCTCACATGCATCAATACACAACAACTCCACTTTTCTTTTTCTATTCCTCGGCTGATGCAAAAGATAGTAAAAATGAAATTGCTGGAATTTGGCAAGGTGGACTTGGGCTTCCTGATAGAGATTATTATTTAAATGAAGATGGACGTTCGAATGAAATTCGTGAAAAATATATTGTTCATGTTAAGAATATGTTTGATTTAATGGGGTGCGAAGTTTCAGAAGATCGCGCTAAAACTATTATGAATATTGAAACTGAGTTGGCAAAGGCTTCAAATACTCGTTTGGAAAATAGAAATCCTCAAGCGACTTACAACAAAATGACAGTTGCAGAAATAGCCGCAAAATCACCAAACTTTGATTGGAATCTTTATCTATCTGAAATCGGAGCTGGCAACGCTGGCAATATAGATGTTAATCAACCAAAATTTATTGAAGGGATGTCAGAATTATTAAATAAAGTTTCGGTTGATGATTGGAAAGTATATTTAAAATGGAATTTAATTAACTCAATGGCTCCTTATCTAAATAATAAATTTGTTGAAGAAAGTTTTAGCTTTAACGGCAAATTTATGAGCGGACAAGAAGTTGACCGTCCACGTTGGAAACGAGTTCTTTCAGCAACAAACGGAGTAATGGGCGAAGCAATTGGTCAACTTTATGTTGCTAAATATTTTCCAGCTGCAGCAAAAGAAAGAGCGAAAAAAATTGTTGAAACATTAAAAGTTTCAATGGGCGAAAGTATTAAAAACAACACATGGATGACCGAAGTAACTAAAGAAGAAGCACTAAAAAAACTTTCTGGCTTTGGTGTTAAAATTGGTTATCCAGACAAATGGCGCGATTACAGCGGCTTAGAAGTTACAGAAAGCTATATCCAAAATATTATGAACTCAAACTATTTTGATCATCAAGATATGATTTCTAAAATTAACAAACCAATTCGTGATTGGGAATGGGGTATGACTCCACAGACAATAAATGCTTATTATAGTCCTACACGAAACGAAATAGTTTTCCCAGCTGCAATTCTTCAATTTCCATTTTACAATTACAAACTTGACGACGCTATAAATTATGGTGCAATGGGCGCCGTTATTGGTCACGAAATCACTCACGGATTTGATGATCAAGGCAAACAATATGATGCTGAAGGAAACATACGCGATTGGTGGACTGCAGAAGACACTAAAAACTTTGACGAGCGTGTAAAAGTAATTATCGACCAATTTAATGAATACGTTGCAATTGATACTTTCCATGTAAACGGTGCGTTAACTCAAGGCGAAAATGTTGCTGATCTTGGTGGATTAACAGTTTCTTATAATGCTTTTAAAAATTCTGACCAGTTTAAAAACAATGAAATTATTGACGGCTTTACTCCAACTCAAAGATTCTTTTTATCTTGGGCTCAAGTTTGGAAAGGTAATATCCGTCCAGATGCACTAAAACTAAGAATTAAAACGGACGTGCATTCTCCTGGTGAGCAAAGAGTTCTTGGCCCACTTAGCAATATGCCAACTTTCTTTGAAGCTTTTAATGTTAAAGAAGGGGATGCAATGAGAAGACCAGCGGATAAATTAGTTAAAATCTGGTAAAATTTAATTTTTTGTAAAAATATTAAACCTCCAAAATTTTTTAATTCTTGGAGGTTTTTTATTAGAATATGTTTTATTGGCTAAGTTTGAGTTAAAACTATGTGCTTAAGTGTATCTCACTTTAGCTTCTAAAAATGTGGTAACAGATTTATACTCATCAAAGTTATTTTGCTGAGATGGAGCCTTCCCATACTATTTTATTATTTTGGACAGATGTACCCAAAATGGCTTTTAAGAATCGACTAATTAACATTAAGAATATTTTTTACCATTATTATTCTAATCCGCTTGAGAAAACAATATCTTTATACATTATAATTTGGAAATAAATGAAATCACCAATAGAAATATTAGAACAGCATTTCGGCTATTCACAATTTCGTGGAATGCAGGAAAAGATAATAAATACCATTGTTGTAGAAAAAAAACATTCACTTGTTTTAATGCCAACCGGTGGGGGAAAGTCACTTATTTATCAAATTCCAGCATTGATTTTTGAAGGCGGCACAATAGTTATTTCTCCGCTAATTGCGCTTATGCAAGACCAAGTAGACGCACTAAAAAAGAAAAATATTCCAGCAGAATTTATAAACTCAACAGTTTCCAAAGAAAATAGAGAAAAGCGATTAAATAATTTTGTTAACGGAAAAACAAAACTCCTTTACGTAACACCAGAGCGCTTTAGGAAAAAGGAGTTTATAGCAGAAATTAAAAAAGCAAATATTTCGCTTCTTGCAATTGATGAAGCTCATTGCATTTCAGAATGGGGACATGATTTCAGGCCAGATTACTCGCGCATTGGTGAGTTTAGAGCTTTAATTGGAAATCCATTAACCGTTGCTTTAACTGCAACTGCTACTTTGGAAGTTCAAAAAGATATAGTTGAAAAATTACATTTAACCTCTATTGAAGTAGAACTTTTCCATCAAGGAATTGAACGCCCAAATTTACGACTTGAAGCAAAAGATATTTGGGGTTACGATGATAAATTGGAAAAAATGGTTGATGCTCTTAGAACTTATAAAGGCAGTTCAATAATCTATTTTGCTCTTATAAAAACTTTGGATGAATTTTCTGGCTACTTGCACGCAAAGAAAATTGATCATTTGGTTTATCATGGAAAACTGGAACCGCAAAACCGAAAATACGTTCAACGGAAATTTTTGCAAAATAAGAATCAAATAATTCTTGCAACCAATGCTTTTGGAATGGGAATTGACAAACCCGACATTCGTTTGATAATTCATGCTGAAATACCATCTTCAATTGAATCATATTATCAAGAAATTGGCAGGGCTGGTCGCGATGGAAAGGATTCACTTTGCCTTTTACTTTATGATCAAGCGGACTTATTAACTCAAATGCAGTTTATTAAATGGAGTAATCCTTCAGCTGAATATTACGATCGTATTTATAATATTTTAAGAAATGATATTGATAAAGTTTCCTCAATGGGAATTGAGTTTATTCGCGAACAGATGAGTTTTAAGGATAGAAGTGATTTTAGAGTTGAAGCTGTACTTTCAATGCTTGATAGATACGGAGTTACCGAAGGAAATATTGAGAAAAACAATCTAAAATTAGTTGACGTTTTGCATCCAAACTTGGAAAATGAAAAGAGGCTGGAAGAAAAACTATTGAACGATAATAAAAAATTGCTTGCAATACTAAATTACTATAAAGAGGAAAAATGTAGACGTGTTTTTATTTCGGATTATTTTGGATTTCCAGGTGAAAAACCTTGTGGAAATTGTGATTGCTGTGATAATTGTAAGGAAAGTAGCTAAATATAATAAAGACGACTAGTTAAGTCGTCTTTAAAATCATTGGAGAGTCTTTTGAATAACGAAAATAGGAAAAATCATTAGTTCATAGCAAATACTTCTTTTCTACCATAAACTTTAAACAAATGTTTTATTGGCTCAACAAGTGCTTCTGCTTGTTCAAGTGTGTAATTATCAAAAGCATTGCCTTTTTGTTGAGATGCAAAAGTTCTAATTGCTTTATAAATAATATCAGCAATATTGCTATCTGTTGCATATATTTCTGCTGGAAGGGTAAAAATCAAATCTTGTGCTGCAGTTTCAGTTATATATAATAATTCGCTATCAGATAAATTATCAACCTCAAATTCTTCTGGAAAAATACTGGCTTTTTGAAGTGCTTTAAATTCCATTATAATTTTCTCCTTTAACAAAAGAACTGCAGCGCTTGTTGGTATCCGAATTTCAATCATAAAAATCTTTTTGTTTGAATTTAATTACAATAAGTTAACAAAATAATTATTAATTCAAAAATAAATTAACCAATTGCTTGATATTTAATTCAAAATGGCTGCTTTTTTTTTATCCCAATACCATGTATTTAAACAATTCAGTAATCTTGTTAAAATATCAATCTTCTTTAGTAAGTTAGCACATCAATTTTCGATAAAAATGACAAACACACAAAATTTAACAAATAGAACAATTTTAATATTTTGGCTACCACTTGCTGCCACTTGGTTGTTAATGTCGGTTGAAGGACCATTTTTAGCTTCCATAATTGCTAGAATGGCGGAACCAAAGTTTAATCTTGCAGCATATGGAGTGGCTTTTTCCTTTGCTTTAATAGTTGAAGCACCCGTAATAATGCTAATGAGCGCCTCTACTGCATTAGTTAAGGATTTTCATTCATTTAAAAAGTTAAGAAATTTTACATATTCCCTAAATGGAATAATAACATTATTTATGCTTGTTTTGTTAATTCCTTCAGTATTTGACTTTATTGGAATTGATTTAGTGGGACTTCCAAAAGAAGTTGAGCAAATTACTTATTGGGCTTTTGTAGCACTTTTGCCTTGGCCATCAGCAATTGGATATCGTAGGTTTTATCATGGAATTTTGATTAGAAATAATCTTACAAGATTTGTTACTTTTGGAACTGTTATTAGATTATCGGCAATGCTAACTACAACTTTTATTTTATATTATTCCGTAAATCTAAATGGAGCTGTGGTAGCTGCAATTGCCTTATCAGTTGGGGTTCTGTCCGAGGCAATAGCTAGTAAATATTTTGCAAAAAATATTTTAATCAAAATTCGAGAATCTGAAAATTCGAAATCAATTGATGGGTTAACCTATAAAGGAATTATTTCATTTTATTATCCTTTGGCTTTAACTTCTGTTATTTCACTAGGAATACATCCAATAGTTACTTTTTTTATTGGGCAAAGTAGAATGTCTGTTGAATCACTTGCCGTGCTTCCTGTGATTAATGGATTGGTTTTTATTTTTAGAGCAGTTGGACTTTCATTTCACGAAGCTTTTATTGCCTTGCTTGGCGAAAATGGCGAAGGTTATAAACCTCTGCGAAACTTTGGATTTGCAGCTGGTTCTATTGCAGCAATTATTTTAATTGGTATAACAACAACTCCGCTATCAAATATTTGGTTTCAAAAAGTTGCTGGATTATCAATAGAGTTAACACAACTTTCAATTCTTCCTGCAATTGTTATTTCTGCATTTCCAGCGCTAACTTTTTTAATTTCAATTCAACGCGCAGTTTTGGTCTATACACGAAAAACGTCTCCGTTAACCATTGCTACAATTATTGAGGTTTCAGTAATTCTAATTGTCCTTTTTATTGGAATTAAGTATTTCGATTTTGTAGGAGTTTTAGCTGCTACCATTGCATACATTACTGGAAGAATTTTTGCAAATATTTATTTGATTTTCCCTTATAATAAGGCAGTTGCAAAATTTGCGAAATAGAAAATTACAGCAATTACCATGATAGTTGCTCAATATATTTAAAGTGCTTTTAAAAGATTTTGTCTACTGTTTACTATATCCTTATTCCACCTAAATACACATTAATCTTTGCGATAAAAATTAGCCATTATAATCTTATTTTAGCAAAATATAAATGTGGATTAATCTGTTAAATAACCAAGTTATTACTCATCAATACAAATTTGTTTTTTTGAAATTGATTGAACAGTTTTAACTAAAAGATAAAAAATTAAACCAACTAAAAAAGCAAAAATTGCTAAACCAATAAATTTAAATGCCACTATTTGTGTTTTATGAAACATTAAAAATGATGCAATAGAGATAGCAGAAAGAGGAAATGAATAAGCCCACCACGAAAGAAAAAATTCAATTTTTTTGAACATTTTAAATTGTGAAAATAGAAGGATTGTTAGAAAAAGAGCAAAATAGTACAGAATTTTAGCAAAAGCATCAATCTCCCCGATTAAACGAACATACGAGATAAAACCAATTGCTGGGGGAGCTATTAAAATAAATAATGTTGGAATCAATTTGCTTGGTAAAGGATTATGAAAAATAATTCTATTAAAAAATATTATAAGAAGTATTAACCAAAACATAATTCCAATACTAAAAAAGAACCAGAGTAATTCACTTGGATAATGCACAACACCAGCAATAGGAATTACGATACTTCCAACTGGAGGAATAAACCATGCAGGGGACATATGTGTAATTTGGAATTTATCCTTTTCCATCCAAATTGATAAAATTTTAATAGTAACCAAAAATAAAAGAATAACGCCCGTAAACCATAAGTACTTTGAAATATCTTTATCAACTTCTAAAAATGCTATACTTAATAATAAAAAGCTTATTGGAAAAGTTGGGAAAAAATTTAGTTTTATTGGATGGTTAAACTCCATTTTTACTTCATTTGGCAACTTTATTATTTTTATAAGGTAAATGAGCGATAGTATAATAAACAATGCAACTGCAAACCAAAGAAAATAGTAACTTAAATGAATTGGCAAAGAGATTATTTCTTCAACTTTTTGAAATGCTATTGAAAATCCCGTTAAACCCAAAATAACGGAAAAAAATGATATTGGGAAATTATTTAATCTAAGATCTTTTGTCATTGCTTTACCTGATAAACTATTAAAAATTTGTCCACAAATGTAATTAATTAGTTTATTAGATAAAAGTTTTAGCAATAGCATTGGTTTTAGAAGAGGCACCACCTCTTCTAAAACATTAAAATTTCTATTTTAATAACATCAATTTCTTTGTGGCAATAAACTCACCAGATGTTAATTTATAAAAGTAAATTCCGGAAGTTAGATTATTAGCTGAAAAATTAACTTCGTAATTTCCAGCGGATTGCTGTTTGCTTACAAGTGTTGCAACTTCGCGTCCGAGAATATCATAAATTTTTAATGCTGTATGTTGCACAGAATAGTATTCTGTGTTACGTGGAATTGTATAATTTATTGTCGTACTTGGATTAAACGGATTTGGATAGTTCTGCGATAATGAAAATTCCAACGGTAATTCTATATCGTCAATATCAATATCTGTAAGTACAGAAATATATTTTGCTCTACTATTGATAACGCTACTTTGTAAACTTGATAAATCCATAGCTGCATTAATTGAGAAACTTACAACCAATGTTGAATCTGCTTTAATCTCAAAAGGACCAGCAGATATTACGCACGAAATATCATTAGGACCTGCATTGGTTTTGTTTAATCCATTTGTCATTGCAAGCCATTTTGATGCATCCGTAAATCCTTCATAAACTCCAAAGCCATCATCTAAACCGTCGTTGGCAATTCCATAAAAATTTGTTGAGCCATTTGTAAGTAAAGCCATTCCTATATAAGGTTGTTCTTCTGGAGTATTATAAACAATTCCAAAATTATTTAAGGAATCGTATTTTGTAACATTTCCACCGTAAGTGTTTTCGTCAATATCCCAATCAAAGAAAATTCCAGAGTAGAAATTTGAATAATCCACGCCACTATTGTTTTTGAATAGATATTTTAGAATTATATAACCATCATTTCCATTATCCGAAAAGGAGTAAGTTTTTAAAGTTGTTTCAATTCCTAATTTGCTTGTACCAGCATTATCATCATTAAAAACAGAATAGCCATCTACATCGGAAGTATTTCCTGGAATAATAAGCTGCGTATTATGAATTGGATTAAAATCATTGTCTTGCAAATCTGGGTCTGTGTTTCTAACAGTATTAACCATCTGTGATTCAGAAATGCCGTACATTAAACCACTTTCAAAAAGTAAATTACCACCTTGCATGTACGAAAACCCATCCCCACGTTGATTATTTGGATAATCATTAAATCCAAAATTTCCTTTACTTGTAATTGTAATAGCAATATTTTTTCCAACTTGAGTTATATATGTTGGATTGATTATTACCGAGATTATTTGAAAATCGGAATAATCTCCATCCAAATAAGTTAGTTTAAAAAGAATTTCTTTATCATCGGCTGAGTTTCCATTAATTGTAAATTTAAAAGGCTCTTTCGAATTATTAAATCCTTCTAATGTACCTTTTGCCGGAGCTGCAAAATGTGAATTTGTTATTGTAACATCGCTGCTTGTGGTTGTTAAATCTGCAGTAAATGAAGAAATGGAATTCAAATAGTTCATGAAATTTATTGTAATTGCAACCTCTTCACCGCGTTGCAATAATCCATCTGGATTTACTGTTTCAGTAAATTTTGAATTTACAATTCGTACAGATTTTGAATTGTTATTGCTCAATGCTTTGTATGCGTTTATTCTTCCAGAGCCAAGTAAATTTACTTTTGTTGGATTAAGAGCATCTATATTATCTGCATTAACTCTTATCTGTTCAATTACTTGAAGTGGAGTATAGTTTGGAAATTTATCAATTACCAATCCCGCAAGACCAGCAGCCAAAGGTGACGCCATCGAAGTTCCACTTAAATAAGTATATGTATTGCTTTGCCATGTACTATAAATACCACTGCCAGGAGCACAAACATCCAAATCCTTTCCGTAATTGGATGAAAAACTTTTAATATCACTCTGGTCTGTATTTCCAACAGATAAAACCCCATTGTAAGCAGCCGGAAAAATTACACCGTTTACTCCCTCATTACCAGCAGCACAAACAAGAACCGAGCCTTTGCTAACTGCATAATCAATTGCTTCTTGCTCTGCGTGAGAGTATCCAAAACCGCCCCAACTACAATTGATAATATTTGCACCATTCTCCGCTGCATAAATAATTCCTTCGTAACCATAAGCAATAGTTCTATCGTCCAAATCGTGACGCGTTGTTTTCACTGGCATTATTGTTAGGTTATAACCAAGTCCGGCAATACCAATTGAATTATTTGTAACAGCCGCCGCAATTCCAGCAACATGAGTTCCGTGTGTTGGTGAATCTTCAACTGGATTATTATCAGGTGTGCCATTGAGTCCGCCGAAATCCCAACCTCTAATGTCGTCAATATATCCATTTTGATCATCGTCAATTCCATTTATTGGGTCGTCATTTTGCCAAATATTAGCGCCTAAATCTTCGTGATTCCAATCAACTCCAGAATCGATAATAGCTATAATAATATTGGAATTTCCTTTGCTAATATCCCATGCGGCTTCAGCTTGAACTTTTGCAAGTCCGTATTGACTACTCAATTTGGGATCGTTTGGCGTGTGTGATATTGTGCGCAAATATTTTGGTTCAGCCCATTCAACATCTGCTAATTTGGAAAGCTTTGAAGCAACATAAATTGGATCGTAAGGTGATGATAATTTTAAACGATAAATATTATTTAACGAATTTTCTTCATTTTTATCTTTAGGATTAAAATATTTTACAATTTCTGAAACTCCAAAACTTTTATATTGTTTTGAAAGAGTTTTGCTCAAGCTTCCTTTATTCAAAACAGATTGTTCTGCTTTAAATTTTACAATAACAACATCAGCAAAATATTTTAAACCATTTTTCTCAATTATATTTGTGTTGGCTAATAGAGTTGATGAAAGTAAAATTATTAGTAAATATTTAATTTTGTTCATAATGGATCCTTCGAATATCTGTTTATAAACCGTGTCTTTGCGAGGAGTCCAATTTTTTCTGGACGACGCGGCAATCTTCCAAAGATTGCTTCAACTCAAAAAACGAGTTTCGCAATGACGGTATTATAGATTCTTTTTTATAATTCAATCTTATGTTTATATATTGATAAAAACCTTCAAGGTTACTGTATTTACATATTCAATCTTAAAAAGTCAATTTCATATTATAGGTAAACCTTGCAGGTTTAATTAACCATAATTTATTGCTTATTTTAAATCCAAAACCTTCAAGGTTATTTTCCTCAAAAAGCAAATCTTAAAAAGTCAATTTCTTATCATAGATAAGCCTTGAAGGTTTAATTAACTAGAATATATTGCTTATTCCAAAGTTACAACTTTTTCCACTTTTTTAAGCAGTGAACCATCAACCACTAAATTTATGACTTTGTTAATATCAATGTGCATAATTCTATCTTCTTCTAAAGGTGGCACATGTTTTCTTATTTCAGAAAACGCAGCATTTGTGCCTTTTCCACATTTAAGCGGTTTCAAAAATTCTATCCCTTGAGCAGCAGTTAATAACTCAATTGCAATTACTTTTTGAACATTTTTTAGTATTTGAAATCCTTTACGCGCAGCAATAGAGCCCATTGAGTTGTGATCTTCTTGATTTGCCGAAGTTGGAATTGAATCTACAGAAGCTGGGTGAGCGAGCACTTTATTTTCCGAAACCAAACTTGCTGCGGTATATTGGGCAATCATAAAGCCAGAATTTAGCCCGCCTTCCTTTGTTAAAAATCTTGGTAAATCACTTAACGAGCCATTTGTTAAACGCTCAATTCTGCGTTCAGAAACACTTGCTAGTTCCGAAAGTGCAATTCCAATAAAATCCATTGCCAGTGCCATTGGCTGCCCGTGAAAATTTCCACCTTCGAGATGATCGCCTTCCTCTGGGAAAACCAAAGGATTATCGTTAACAGAATTGAGCTCAATCTCTACACGTGAGCAAACATAATTAACTGCGTCTTTAGAAGCACCGTGAATTTGCGGAATGCAGCGTATTGAATAAGAATCCTGCACGCGCTTATCATTTATTAAATGCGATGTTCTAATTTGGCTTCCATTAATTAGGCGAAGCATATTTCTTGCGGTTGCTGTTTGTCCTTCAAACGGACGAAGTATGTGAATTCGTTTATCGTAAGCTTTATCGGTTCCACGCAAAGCTTCGTGACTTAAAGCGCCCGAAATATCAGCATATTTTAAAAGCTTCTTTGCTTGAATTGAAATGTAGGCTGCAAATGCAGTCATCATTTGTGTTCCATTAATTAAAGCCAAACCTTCCTTTGCTGATAGCCTTACTGGCTCTATTCCAAACTTTTTGAAAACAATATTTGAAAGAATTGGTTTCGGATTTTCATCAGAAATATAATTCAATTCCTTAAAAATTTGAACTTCGCCTTTTCCAATCATTGCAAGTACAAGATGCGAAAGAGGTGCTAAATCACCGCTAGAGCCAACAGAACCTTGAGAAGGAATAACTGGGATTATATTATTATTAATCATATCAATTAATAATTGCAGTGTTGAAAGTCTAATTCCAGAATGACCGCGAGCCAAAGCGTTTACGCGCAAAAGCATCATAACCTTTACAATAAAGGGTGGAAGTGGATCTCCGACTCCAACTGAATGACTAATAATTAAATTTTCTTGAAGCTGCTCAAGATTTTCTTGTGAAATTTTTACATTTGCAAATTCACCAAAACCAGTCGTAATTCCATAAACTACTTCATCGGTTGCAACCCATTTATCAACCAATGCACGGGCTTTGTTAACTCGCTTTTTTGAATCAGCTGTAAGTTCTACTTTTACATTACTCGAAATAAATTTTTCAATTCCATCAAGAGTTAACGATTTTCCATCTAATTTCATATATTGTTCCAAATTTTTATTTCTTAAGATAAGAATAACAAATATTAATGGTGTAAAAGTTATTCTATTTTATTGATTTTTCCAACATACTATATATGAATCTAAATTACAGATTCTTATTTCATACAACTCATATTATAAATCGCATTGCCAAAAAAATAAATTTTATTTTAAATATATGTTGCAACATTAGATGTTATAACATATATTTACAGAGTAATATTTTCAAATAAAATAAAAGGTAGTAAAATGAAAAATATAAATAAACTAATTGTTGTTCTTGCTTTGCTAAGCTCAACTGTTTTTGCACAGACAAAATGGAATTTTGACACCGCGCACTCTGAAGTTGGTTTTAGCGTAACTCACATGCTAATTTCTGAAACTGATGGTTTTTTCAAAGAATACATAGGCTCAGTTGTTTCTACTAGTGATGATTTTCAAAATGCTGAAATTAAATTTGAAGCAAAAGCTGCTTCAATTTTTACAGACAACGAAAAACGAGATAAGCATTTAGTATCTCCCGATTTTTTTGATGCCGAAAAATTTCCAACTTTAACTTTCAATGGCAAATCTTTCACTAAAGTTGACGATAAAAACTACAAGCTTGTTGGAGATCTTACAATAAAAGGTGTTACAAAAGAAGTTACTTTGGATGTGAAGTATAATGGAACAATTAACGATCCTTGGGGAAACACAAGAGCTGGGTTTAAAATTACTGGCGAAGTTGATAGATTTCCATTCGGCTTAACTTGGAACGCAGCCTTAGAAACTGGTGGTTTAGTTGTTAGCAAAGAAGTTGCATTAAATATTAAAATTGAATTAATTAAAGAAAAATAATGCTCTTAGAGGACGAAATAAAACAACAAAAATTTAAAAGTGATTATCATAAACTAGCCGTGAATATTATTTATACTCACGGCTGGTTAATAAACAAACAAACAAATATTTTTAAGAAGTTTGATATTACTGCAGCTCAATTTAATATTCTCAGAATATTGAGAGGTCAGCATCCAAATCCTGTTCCAGTTTCATTGCTGAAAGACAGAATGTTGGATAAAATGTCCGATGCTTCACGTCTTGTTGAAAGACTTAGAGCCAAAGGTTTAGTGGATAGAAAAATTTGTAGTGAAGATAGACGTCGAGTAAATGTTTTAATTACTAAAAAAGGTCTTGATTTGCTAACAGTTTTAGATGGGTATGAATCAGAATTTGAATCATTTTTGAAGAATTTAAATGTGGATGAAGCTATTAAAACAAATAGACTATTAGATAAATTGAGAGGTAATGAGAAGTAATTTACTGGTTTAAATGCTCAATTAAAATCTTTGCCCCTATTAGGATTAAAATAATTCCTCCAACAATTTCCATTCGTTTGCCAAAAGTCCTATTTAATTTTTTACCAACATAAATAGATAAAAGTGAAAGAGCGGCTGTAATAATTCCAATAATTACACTGGGATGCCAAATATCTACGTCTAACAAAGCAAGACTTAGCCCAATTGCCAACGCATCTATACTTGTTGCAACACTTAATATTATTAAAGTGAAACCATGTGTTGGATCTTTTTTATAGCCTTCCAAATTTGGGTTAAGTCCAGAAATAACCATTCGTCCGCCAACAAACAAAAGCAATGCAAACGCAATCCAATGGTCAATAATTGCAAAATAGGAAACAAAACTTATACCTATTGACCAGCCAATAATTGGCATTAAAAATTGGAAAAGTCCAAAATGAAAAGCCAAACGAAATTTTGCACGAGCATTATCCGCATAACCCGCACAAGCAGCAACTAACGAAACTGCCGAAGCATCCATTGCTAAGCCTATTGCAATAACTATTATTTCAGTTAAATCCATCCGCGGAATATTCTTTTATTATAAAATGATTCTAAATATTTAAAAATAAGCATAAGTTAATAATAAAGTGTCTAAAGCAAATTCACTTTTATAATAATTAGTACTAATAAATCAGTTGAAAAAGCCAAAATAATTTTTGCAAAAAAAGATAATATTACCTATTATTAATCCCAATACTTTATAATTAAACAATATTTAAAGTGGAAAAAGAGCGTAATAAATATATAGAGAATGGCAAGCCAAAACTCCTTTCGGAAATTTATAATAAGATTAATATAAAATTAAATAACAAAATTATATCCCAAAATAAAAAATTGGACAAGTCTGTAAATGAAATGAATGATTGTGGTTTTATGTTTTTTTGCTCATTTTCAGATAAATTATTTAAAGTTATACCTAAATAAAGAGATTAAGTATGAACAAAATAATAATCAATATTCTTTTTTCAATAAATATTCTTATTGGAGCTTATTCAATCTTCCAATCCAATATTATGGTTGGTTTTGTTTATATATTACTATTTATTTCGAGTTCATTTCTCATGGTGTATTCGTATTGTGCTAAATGTATTTCCTGTGAAACAAAATGTGCTCATCCACAATTTGGTTACCTTAGAAAATATCTTCCAAAAAGAAAAATTGAACAGTATAAAGCTTATGACTATCTGGGTGTTTTGCTATTTATTATAATAGCAATAGCGTTGCCACAATATTGGTTATGGAAAAATAACATGTTGTTTGTATTATATTGGATTATTTCAATAATATTGGCAGTAGGTATTGGCACAAAACTATGTCCAAAATGTGAGAATAAATTTTGCAAAATGAATAAATATTTATCTTTGAATTGTAAATGATTGTTTATGTTAGGTATAACGTTATAAGGATTCATGTCGAAGTTAACCGAGACATAATCAAGTGTTTCCCGAAAGTATCACTTTGTGAGAGCTCAGCCGCAGCAATATTGTTTCTGTTAGGACTTTTGATCTTGAACTAAAAATATTTAGTATGTAAACTAATAGATAACTAACAAACCAATGCTTTCAAATTAATGAGCCAAATGTGGCTATCTGTAAGATTCCTGCAGATAATTCCCTGTTTTGATTTGTCACGCTCGCTTATAATATGCAATAATTACTCCGGTAGAAGTAACAATACTTTCTGTTAATGTAAATGCTAAAGGTATCTGACCATAGCTGAACAATTTTTTACCTTCGCCAAGAGTTATTGGATAAATTTTAAGTTTTAGTTCATCTACAAGATCATTTTTAAGTAGTTGTTGAATGAGTTTACTGCTACCCCAAACTTGAATATTGGGCCCAATTGAATTTTTAAGTTTTTTGATTTCCGCTAAACTATTTATAAATACAGTGTTTTTCCAATTTGATTCTTTTCTAGTGTTAGACATTACATATTTTGTCCCTTCATTTATTCCAGGCCAAAAGTCAGAATGATTGGGCCAGTAATCCTCCCAAATTTCAAAAGTATTTCTACCCAGAAGATAGTCTGAAGTCTCTTGCAGTTCTTTTTGAACCACTTTACCACCAACTTCATCACCATAAGGTTCAGTCCAACCACCAATTTTAAAACCACCTGATGTATCTTCTTTTGGTCCCCCTGGAGCTTGCATTACTTCATCTAAAGTAATCATTGATAATACAGTTATTATTCTCATTCTATATCCCTTTTAGTTTTATTATTTTATTTGGTTTCCACTTTCATTCCACAGATACTTTCAAATTTGTTCTGCCCTTAAGTATGCGGTTTTCAGCTTACCACAGTGTGAGATTTATAGCACTGAAGTTCAAGAGATGCACAAGATTTTCGGTTAAGCACAGTGCTTTATTTTATATGAACATTTTTGTGTTATTACTTAATCCGCAATTACTTAAACCGCAATTACTTATAAAATTGTTATGTGTTCGTTTTTCTTTTAATTTTTAATCTAATTAATAGCAGGTATAATGTATTTCTCAAGAATTTCAGATACTCTCACAATAGGAATATAATTTCCACCCGTAAAAACAACCACTGTATTTAATTCTGGAATTACTATAATTTCCTGTCCTCCCCAACCTACGGCTTTATTCAAATTAATTTCTTTTCCTGACTTTGAAAATGATTTTAACCACCATGAATAGGAATAACCATGATTTCCCGAATCGTGACCTGGTATGTCAATATTCATGTTATTTGAATATGGGGTGGTACATTTTTCAATCCATTGTTTAGATATAATTTGCCTATTATTAAAAATTCCATTATTTAGGTACAAAGCACCTATTCTCACCATATCTCTAGGTGTCATCTCTAAACCACCACCAGCTTCAATAACTCCATTATTATAACGAACAACCCAATTGGCAGAATCAATTTCTAATGGTTTGAATATGTATTCTTCAGAGAATTTATCAAGTTCCATACTGGTTGCATTTTTTATTATTTCCCCTAATATTGCTGAGTTTCCACCTGAATAATTGAACGTAGTTCCTGGATTATTTAAAAGTGGTTTCTCTAAAATAAATGTAATTGGGTCTTTATCCTGAAACCAAATACCAACAATATCATTTGTTTCACTACTTAAAGATGCTCCCCACTCAAACCATTCTAAACCAGAAGTCATGGTTAACAGATGCTCAATAGTTATTTTTTCTTTACCATCAACTTTCAAATGTTGGTGATTGGGTAAATAATCAAAAATAGATTGTTGAACACTTTTAATAAAACCTTTATCAATAGCTATTCCAATACATGTTGAAGTGATACTTTTAGTGACAGATTTAATACCATGCGGCGTGGATTTGTTCCAACCAATCCATTCGCCATGATGATTTTCACTATCCCATTTGTATCTGTGTCCTTGAAAGTATTCTTCAAATACAAGTTTGTTATCCTTGAAAATAATTATAGAATGTACTTCATCATAATCACCACAATTAATTTTATCTACCGCCTTTTTAAGTAAAGCTGAGTCAATATTTACTTCTTCTAGTGAGCCAACTTCAAAGCCATCGTTACTTTGTTCAGGTGGATGATACGAATACTTTACATTAGGCTCGCAATTACAGCCTACAAATGGTAACGAAAAAACTAAAATTATTAAAATAATATATTCTGAGAAAATGCTTTTAAGTATTTTCATTTGTAAATCTCCTTCTATCATAATTACATACAACGGTTGATAAGGTGTTGGCGTTTGTGCTTTATTTTGTTTTAAAATTTATCATTTTATATTTACTGACAAACCCACTTTTTTCGATAATTTTTTGTGATGCAATATTATCGATTGCACATCCGCAACTTGGAATCATATTTTCACTAATAGCGAATTCTCTTAAATTCATAATAATCTGCGAGCCAAAACTATTACCTCTTTTTGAAGGCTTAACCCACACTCCTAAATCACAAAAATTCCAATTCGAATTTGTTCTTATTATCATACCACATCCAATAAATTCATCGTTTTTATAAAATTCAAAAACATTCTCATTCTGAATAAATCCAATTAATTGCTGTTCTGTTTCAAATAGCTCCTTTATTGAATCATCTTGTCGGAGCAATAATCCTACTGAAGTAAAGTCTGCCTTTTTCATCTTTATCGCTAAGTCAAGAGAAACCAATGATTCAACATATTCACGGTACAACACTCCAATTACTGAATAAGGAAGTGAGCTTAATAAACAATTACTTAATAAAAGCGAATCAAAGGATTTACAGTAAATATCCGTTATTGATAAATCTTCTAATACTTGTTTAAAGAAATCATGACTGTCTGGTAAATATTTCTCAAACACGTGAAACTCTATCAAAACACGTTCATTATTCGTAATCGTATAACCAATTTCTTTATTATCAGTTATGAGAATGTAGTAATCGGAATCATTTATCATTAACTCAATAAATAATTCTTGAAACTCAGGTAAAGAATTCAAATAATTCGTACGATATTCTATGATTTTATCAATTGTTGTTTTTACAATTTCCATAATAGCTAACCTTAATAATTACGGTTTGTGCAGCATGACACATAATGTTTGCGTGTATATGATGATTTTTCTTTCCCCGATAAAGTGAACGAAGCATGGGAAAAAAAATACGCGGTAGCACAAAACCTATGCTTAAAGTTGCATATACTTTCTGTTGTATAGCCGTTACCAAACATTAAATATATCGCCTTGTTTGCTTTCTATATTTTCTATAATCCTCATTATGAACATTTTCTAAATACTTTTCTTCTTTTAAAATTAAGATATGAAACATTATAATTGTCGTTATTGAAAAAATAATCACAAGAATAGATTGTGAAGACAGAGATAATCCAATCAAAACAATATCATAAAAAAGGAAATATGGGTTTCTTGAAAATTTGTACATACCATTTGTGATTAGTTCTGTTTTTTCACTATTATTAACACCAACTCTCCATGAACACCCTAAATTCAAAGATGCTATTGTACTAAAAATTAGCCCAATTCCCATTAATATTGTACCTACAATTTCTAATTCAATTGAATTAGAAATTGATAAAGTATAAATTTCAAAACTGGGTAATGTCTTTTGCAATATGAAAACAATACTTGATATTCCAGCTGAAATAATGGCTATGTTTAAAATATAATCCTTTGCTTTAATATTTTTGCCTATTTTTCTGGATAAGAGAACAGCTCTAAAAAAAAAGAAAATATAAAACAAAATTATTAGACTAATTGAAATGTAATTCATTTATTTAACTCCTAAAGTTTGGTCATGTAGTACAACGTTTTAAATATGAAACGGTTGGGTTTTCGGAGCTCGTACTTGAACACGTTGAAGTGATCCACAAACCTTGAATAATCTAGCGATACGGCAATTTTTTATGTCAAGTGTTTGCAGTTTGTTGTTTTTTCAAATCCAAATAGTCGTTTTAATTTCTTTGTCCGTTTCTATTTTTTCCTTATTCCTAATTTTTGATTTAAGTGGTAACACATATGTTTTGTGTTTCGTGTCAAACCATATTGCCGTTTCCCATTCAGTATTTCCAATTTTTGCTGTTACTTTAAGTCTTCCCCAACCTTCCTCTAGCCAACCTAAATTTTCTCTTATTTCTTTTGCAATATCTGATGGAAGTGAAACAAAGTGCCAACCACCAGGCGATGAGTGTTGCCAAGTACTTGCTAAAAATTCATATTTGATTTTACCTGTCATTTGTCCTCTGTGATATGTTCAATGGTTAATGATGTGAAATAAATTGAAGTTATAAAGACTGCAAAATCAAAACTTTTCTCCGCATAAGGTTGTTTTTTGGCAAATCCATGTTCAACAATTCAATTTCTTAGTTTGGCATATTCCAATATTTTTTTCGATGTGTTTATTCCAAATGCAATATTTAATTTTTCGGCAAAAATTCCATTTTCAATTCCAATACCAATTTCTATTCTTCTTCTATCAATCGGAACTACTTGTTTTAGCATGTAATTCTGATTGAAAAATGATTTCATTTCCTTTAAGTCAAATTTTGTATTCGGCAGAATATGTGTTAAAATGATTTATTTGCATTTTAAAATGTCAAAACTTTATCGCTATTTGTCACCCAATCGGCCAATTCGCCCATTGTTGATTTATTTGCACCTTCAAAATATGAATGATTTTTATAAATTCCGCAACGAGCCATACAAGTTCCGCAAACTCTTACCTTAGCGTTGTTTGAAATCAAATCTTTAAGCATTTGCGATAAATCTTGGTCGTATCCTTCTGGTGCTTTACAAACATCTCTTGCCAAATCAACTGCGTCATTCATAAGAAAAATTCTCACTTCTTGTCCATTTTTTCTGAGAGTTTCAGCAAGTCGTAAACCATTCCAAGTTACGTCTGTATTATCATACGGTTCACGATTAAAGATAATTAATGCTTTCATTTTGTTCTCTATTTATTTAATTAACATTTTATTTCATTGTCATTTTTTAAGCTGACCGCTAACGGTGAGTGTATGATTTCATAAGGGATTGCGGGATTAAAACTTATCAAGTTACCTACCAAATTTGATGCGGTTGTACTGCTCGAAAACCACTGAAACCCTTATTAACTATACCGCGTGTTGTGTGCTGCGCATTATTGTTTTCCAAGCTTTATCGTTACCCAATTTTTATCAATCATGTATTTTACAAAATCAGATTCTCCTTTTTCCCTTATCATCTCAATTCCTAATCTCCGATTTGTCCGTGTTACAAATTGCCCAAAACGAATCATGAAAGGATTAAATAATTTACAATCCTTAACTGACTCGTATTTATCGCAGTCTGCACAAGAAT